>UMLG01026752.1_pt1 | contig 15365 bp, 16 predicted proteins | sample 1966511 | NCBI WGS metagenome assembly UMLG01 (sample SAMEA4836195, study PRJEB28245) | human gut metagenome | biome: gut microbiome; material: fecal sample | place: Denmark | collected 2008
ATTGCCGAACACCTCTGCATTGCCGAACACCCATGCATCGCCGAACACCCATGCATTGCCGGACACCCTTGCATTGTCGAACACCCTTGCATTGCCGAACGCCCATGCATTGCCGGACACCCTTGCATTGCCGAACACCTCTGCATTGCCGAACACCCATGCATCGCCGGACTGGTTTACATTTTCTTCTTTTTCTACCCATCCGCCAGTTTCTCCGGCTTCTACATTCCCAAATGATATGAGCGCCTTGATTCGAAAAAGCTTCTTCCCGAAAATGTTAATTTTGGTTTCTGATGTTAATTCAAATTTCTTCATGTTTTCCTCCTTAATTACTGTGAAGTTACAGATTCTTTCTTACCTGATTTTTTGCTCCAGTCAACTATTTTTCCTTTCTTTGTTTCGTTTTTTGGATTTTGTGTTATACTCTCCTTTGGAAAGGAGAGATGTTATGGAAATTTCTGGTTCACAAATCAAATTGTTAAAACGTCTTTATAAAACTGATATACTGTTGTCTGATTTTTCCGATTCAGAAAAAGGAGAAATAGAATATCTTGGGAAACTCGGTTTCATTAAATACAGTAAAGAAGATACCGATTCAAGAATCGCACCAAACATTGTCTGCATTCAGTCAGCTGGAAAAGCTTTTTATGATTCTTATGTAAGAGACCGCAGACGGTGGTATATCCCTGTTGTTCTGTCCGTTGTTGCCATCGTAATTAGCTTATTTGCACTGTACAAATCTGGACAGGTAATAAATGTTTACATTGACGAAAACAAAATGAATACGGTCACAGCCGAGAATCCTCCAGCAAATGCAGATAACAAATAGGGGAAATTCGGATATCTGTAAATGATTGGTAATCCGTCACCATACTTGCGCAACGCTCTGTGTGCTTGTCTAGCCATTTTCCCATGTGAATAATGAGGGTCACTGTTTATGGAATCCAGAATTTCCCATTTTGTCATGTTGTCATATTTTGACGGTGTTCTGTGGAACATTTGTTTTCACCTCCATCTGCCCTGCCTCGTCAGCACCGGTGGGGCGGTCCCGGTGGACGGTCATTTCTGACTTTTCTTTTATTGTTTCATCTGTCAAATTTTCGTGTTATACTCTCCTTTGGAAAGGAGGTGCAAGAATGACTGATAATGAAAAACGCGCACATGATTTAGCCATTGCAGTTTGCACTGATGTTTGCCATTTAAAACGTCAATCTCAAGTTGATGCTGGCAAAACTCATGTAGCCGTCGATTATTTCGAAGAATACATAAATGCTTATGAATCCGCATTAGAAGCATTCAACGAAAAATATCCATCTGGCAAATAGGTTTTTTATTAATCAAACATGTTAAGGAAATAGGTTTCTTTGATGTTCGCACCATCTTAGAAGCCTTTTTCTTTTTCTTCTTTTTGCTCATAAACTTTGCTCCTTTCTAGTTAAGAACTTTGAACTTTTTCTTTAAAAAAATAGTCTTGTATATCATCAGCAGAAAGCTCTAACAGATTGACTGCCTTGCAAATATCTGACTGCTTCCAAAACAGCTTTCCGTTGAGCTTCAGTGATAATGTACGTTCCGACCACTTCATAGCATTTGCAAAGGAACTCTGACTATCATATTTTTCAATGATTCTTCCTTTGAGCTTACTGTAATCAAATGCCATATTTCACACTCCTTTCTAGTTCAATGTTTTGAACTAATTATAATATAACACTGCGTTTTCATTATGTCAATACATATTTTCAATATTTTTAACTTTAATGTTTTAAGTCTTGAACTTTTGTTTAATATGTGATATATTATCATCAGAAAGCGAAAGGAGAATAATATAATGGAAAAGGTTAGTTCATCGGAAAGATTTAAAACTTTGATGGACGAACGTAATCTGAGACAGGTTGATATTCTTAATCTCGTTCTTCCATATTGTAAGAAATACAATGTGAAAATGAATAAGTCGGATATTAGCCAGTATGTTTCTGGAAAGACAGAACCCAGTCAAGAAAAACTGGTTGTCTTAGGAATGGCATTAAATGTCTCGGAATCGTGGTTGATGGGATTCAATGTAGGACGTGCAAGAAAAGACACTTCCGAACAGGCGAGAGAAGATTTTAATCTGATTTCAAAATTCTCATTATTAAGCGAGCGCGACCAGAAAATTGTTTTAAGTCTAATTGATTCCATGCTTTCTAATCAATAAAAAAAGAAGTGGGGCTTAATTGCCCCACCTCTCCAGAAATAGTTTTATGAATGTGTACAGGTACTCTAATGTGCCTATTTTTTTTATTCCGTTTATCATCTCAATAATTTCCTTTTTGTAATCCATTTTCCGTCCCTCCAATATCACGCAAGCAAGAACATTTGTTCTCTTTTATTCCATTATACCCTCTTCTCAGCGATATAGAACGGACTGGATCATACTTCTTGCCCTCTGCTTAAAAAGTGTTCCCTCCATTTGTCTTGAACGATTGAAAAAGAAATGACATGTACATTCCGCAGAAATATTGTTGCTTTTCTTCACAACAAATGACTGCTGCTCTGCTTCAGATACAACCGCCTGTGTATAATTATGTATCACATATTGATTGTTGGCACTTGTCTTAATAATCACTTCGGAATCTGTTGGATCAATACTCTCACATAGCGGCGCATGCACAGAAAATGTGAGCATTATTCCGAACAGAAAAAATATAACCAGCTTTTTTATTCCTTTCATAAAATTCCTCCCAAATTAGTTTATATTATACTCTAAATATAACAATCATACAATATCTCAATCTTGCACAAATTTTCTTACATTAATACGATATTAGACGAAAATCGAGAAAATTCGACACGCTTATTATTTTTTATTTAGAAATATTATGTTTTATTTTGTTTTGTGCTGTGGTACAATCAGATAAAATAAACCATATAAGGAGGGTTTTATATGAGAATGAAAAAGACAACAATTCTTTCCGTAATCTTATCCGCATTATTGCTTTTCACGCCTGTATATGCGGAGGATTTCGGGGACGGAAGCGGATTTACTGATAATCCAGCAACCTCTAATCAAGTAACTAATTCTTCTAACCAGAATGTATCTGGCGCAAGTTCAGTGACTGGCGGAGGTTACCGTTCGTCAATCAAATTAAAAAAAGGAAAAACAGTTACAGCATATATCTGCACCACAGAGCTTGCTAAATTAAAAATTCCAGGTTCTAAATTTAAGTGGAAAAGTTCCAACAAAAAGGTTGCAACTGTATCATCAAAGGGAATTGTAACTGCTAAGAAAAAAGGTAAGACAACAATCACTGCAAAGAAAGGCAAAACCACTTACAAATGCAAACTGATTGTAGAAACTCCTAAACTGTCCAGAAAGACAGCTTCTATCATTAATGGTAAAACATACCAGTTTAAAGTTTCCGGTACAAAACAGAGGGTAAAATGGACTTCTAGCGATAGCTCTATCGTATCAATTAACTCAAAAGGAAAGGCTACTGCTAAAAAGGCTGGTACTGCTTTTATAACTGCCAAGGTTTCTACCTATGAATTTTCCCAGTCAGTGACAGTTACGGTTCCAGCAACACCTACACCAAAGCCATCAAGCAACAACACTAACAATACAACAACACCAGTATTTAATCTTGGACAGACGTGGACAGTTCCTGGACAGTGGAGACTTACAATCAATTACGCAACTGAAATGTCAGAAAGGAATCCTTATTCAGACAAAAATCCAGCAGCTGTTTATTTGATTGACTATACCTATGAAAACATTGGGTATACTGATGAAATGATGGACGGCTTATTTATATCATTAGACATCGAACGAGTTATAGATTCTAGTGGATATGCAGGATATTCTTACCCAAATTCTCCTACATACTCCCCACAGTCTATTCCTGTAGGCACAAAATGCCATGCGCAGAGCTGCATTGCAGTAGATCATAAAGGACCGTTGAAAGTATATATTGATAGCTATGCTGGAAATAGTTACGCAAAATATTCCGCAATATTTAATGTCCCAATTAGATAAATAAAAAATACCGGCTCCTGCGACCAACAGGAACCGGTTTAATAAATAAGATAATCTCGGAGAAAATCTTACCTACACCATAATTATATCATCTCCTGGATTATCGCACAAGTAAAAAAAGGAGAATGATAAAATGAATGAATCAGTATGCATCTATCTAAGAAAATCCAGGGCCGATCGTGAAGCTGAAGCGCATGGAGAGGGTGAAACCCTCGCCAGACATGAACGGATCCTGTTAGATCTTGCAAAGAAAAAAGAGTACATTGTAGGTGCAATTTACCGCGAAGTGGTATCTGGGGAAACTATCGCCGACCGTCCTGTCATGCAGCAACTTCTGCATGAGGTAGAATCCGGTATGTGGGATGGGGTTTTGGTTGTGGAAGTAGAACGTCTTGCCAGAGGTGACACCATCGACCAAGGTGTTGTGTCAAGGGCTTTCCAGTATTCTGACACGAAAATTATTACCCCCACAAAAATATATGATCCAAACAATGAATTTGATGAAGAATATTTTGAGTTTGGGCTATTTATGAGCCGCAGAGAGTATAAAACCATCAAGCGCCGACTGAATGCCGGAAGGATCTCATCAGTAAAAGAAGGGAAATACTGTGGCAACAAACCACCTTACGGATACGAAAGAGTAAAACTCGAAAAAGAAAAAGGCTATACTCTCCGACCTGTTCCGACTCAAGCTGAGATTGTAAAAATGATCTACACCTGGTATTCCGGTGATGGCTGCGAACAAATCGGAGCTGCGAAGATTGCACGGAAATTAAATGAAATGGGAATAGAATCTGCACTGGGCGGTGACTGGACTCCTGCCAGTATACAGGGAATTCTGACAAATCCGGTATACATCGGGAAAATCCGATGGAATGGGAGAAAAACAGTGAAGACTATACAGAATGGTCAAGTAATTAAGACACGCCCACGATCAAAAGATACTCTTATTTGTAATGGATTACATCCGGCTGTTATATCAGAAGATCTGTATAATTCCGTCCAGGAAATACGAAAAAAGAACCCGCCTCGCCCAGTTAGTATAGCAAACTCGATTCGTAATCCACTTGCCGGAATTGTCTATTGCAGCAAATGTGGTCGCGCCATGGTTCGCCGCCCTTATCAAAAGCGCAGGCAGGAAGATACCCTCATGTGTCCTTATACATCTTGCCCCACAGTAAGCAGCAAGTTGTCTTTGGTTGAAAAATCTGTGATTAATGGAATTAGGGAGATTGTGGAGGAATATAAGTTAAACAATGATATTAATGCATCTTCAAAGGATATTGATTGCGTAATAACCTCTAAACAAAATCTCATACATGAGAAAGAAAACGAGCTGGAAAGCTTGAACTCTCAGAAAGCAAAACAATACGACCTACTCGAACAGGGTATCTATACCACGGAGATTTTTCTTGAACGTGCTAAAACAATATCCGCATCTATCCAGTCATGCTCCGACACTATAGAAAAATTAAAAGAAGAAATCAAGCATGACGAGAACATTATAAAACAACGGTCGGATTTTATCCCGCGCTGCGAAGAGTTGCTTGATAATTATTGGAGCCTTGACACGGAATCGAAGAATAAAATGCTTAAGAGTTTGATTGAAAAGGTTGTCTACTCAAAAGATACCAAAAACGCTTACGGGAAAGGAAAAGAGATTGGTTTTCAACTCGACATTTTCCCAAAAATCCAGAAGAATAATTAATGATATCTTATATGAGCTGACGAACTGGCACATTGATGTTATCAGCAATTAAATAAAAGAAATTCCCGGGGTTAATTCCCCGGGATATTTTTACTGCTTCTTAACATATTTTGCAGACACAAATCCATAATATTTTCCAGCAATGCGAATGTAATACCACTTACTACCGTTTTTATCTTTCTGGGTAAAATTCATTACCTCTACTTCATTTCCCTGGTTGAGCTTTGGGTATTTTTTGATGTTCGGGTACTCAGTTCCAGCCCAGGTACGCACATTAAGCACAGTGGCGGTTACATTCCCCTTGAAAAGCACCTGTGTCTTGTCCTGTTTTCCTGTAATGGTAGCGGATGCGGGGCCACCCTCCTTTGCTAGATATCCAGTCCAGATCCAGCCAATACCGATACCGGAAACTTTTACATGCGTCCACTTTTCGCTTGTCTTTCCGTCAATTTCAACAACGGTTCCTTTATTGATTGAACCCATAATGTAGCCATTCGGTGTCTCGCGGACATACAAGTCATTCACGGTTGCAGTTCTGATTCCAGTCTTTTTCCATGTGGCTGTATCTTCGTAGGATTCCCAATCAATCCAAACATATCCATCAATGGAAGAATCATCAATAGCGTAGGATTTATTTCGTACCGCTCCGCCATTTGCTACTACTCCAGCTGCACTAGAAGTATTTCCTTCATTTGTATAGATTCTCGAGCTATCAAAACTCTGCACACTTCCAACATGGGAGCCATTGCGGAAGATTACAAGCGCACCTACCTTTTGAGTGTTGCGCCAAGTACCTTTTTTCTTAGCCCAATTAGTGATTGATACACAATTGTAAAAACCACCACCCATGATTTTGAGGGCATTTGTGATTCCAATTACTTTCACCAGCTTCCAGAACTGATACTCTGCACACCATGGCTGTCCCTGGCATCCTGGCTGTCCCCAACTATTTACATCTCTTGCAAATTTTGTGTAATTGTTGTATCCTGCATTCTTTTTAAAATCATCCAGATAGGAGTTGCTTTTCTTTTCAAGGTACCCGCCGTTGGATGCGTAATAATCACCAAGGTTTAAAAATTCTTGTAATTTGCTCATTATATAATTCCTTTCATATTTGGTTCGCCCCTCAAAATTAAGGAGCGCAATGCTTCACTAAAAGTCGTGGTACATGTTTTAAAAATATGCTATAATCAACCTATTAAGGAGGTGTCGCAAAATGTTTTTAAAATTGAAAATTTTCTGTACTTGTAATTGCAACTATTACGTAAATGAACAAATTAACACGGAAAAGGTAATTTGTCCAAATTGCGGCAAGGAGCATCCGTCTTCATCACAAATCATATCTATGCTTCGCATGGCTAAGTGTATTAATGATGGCAATGTTCCTGGTGCAAATATAGTGAGGACATTTGCTGTATCTAAGCAAGAAGATTCTGGCTGTTAATAATGTCGCTGCAAAGTGGAGAGGGGTTTTAATCCTCCCCACTTTTTTTTACTTAATTCACTAAAGCCCTCTTTAGTTAATTACCAGTAACCAAGTTCTTTTCCACGTTCAGAAGCAAGAGTAGCAATTATATTGTAGCCTTTATCATTATAATGCACATCGTCGTATAGTAAAGATGGTGGTATTTTACCCTGCGAAATGGCTGTTGTATCTTCAACCGTTGGTGTAATTCCCGCATCAGATAAACCATATTCAATCATATATTTTCTTTGATTTATATAACGCCTACCAAAATGCATTGCCATATTTTTTTCTATCGTTTCAAACGTTTCGGTAACTGTACTAACTAAGTGATGGATTCCAATCACAATATATTTTTTGTTGATAGGACTCATATAGTCAATCATTGCTTCTATACATTCAATCAGTTCGGCTAAGGTAGTAAACCCACCATTAGTTCCAATCCATATAATGTTAATATTATCACGCATTGATTTCATTGCATAAGTAATTAAGGGAGTTGGGCGAGAAACAATTACGGACTCTCCATTTTCGGAACGAGAAAAATAATATTTTCCATTTTCATAGGTAAGTGTACCCTCTACTCCATTGATAGAACAGGGATTTATTTGTGCGGTCATAACATATTTACCTGTCGTTGGGTCTAATGCCGAACCACCTTGCAACAATATGCCAGTACTGCCACCATATATGTTAGTTAATTTAACTTCTACTTTACTTGCATTTGCAGGTATGGTAAATGGCTTTACAATATTTGGTAAACCACCTTGTCTTGAAGCTATGTTAATCGTATTTTCTCCGCCTACACCACAATTAATCACTTCTCTACCATCAAGTAAGCCATATAAAACATATGGGAATGCTTTAGAATATGAATCACCAACACCCACTCCACGAGTGAGTGAATCACCCCAACAATTTACAGTTTCTTTTCCATTTATTTTAGAAATATTTATAGTTTCTATTTTATTAACCACTAAGGGATATGTCTGTGTTGGAAATTCATTCAAATATAATTCAACACCATTCGATGGTATTGATATTTCAGTTGTGATATAAGTATTTGGCGATACACCCATTTTTGCTGAATTTATCACTTTACCGTTCGAATCACATATAGCATATAACAATGTGTTTACACTACCATGTGTTTGTGACAGTATTCTATATTTTTCTCCACTAATAACGATTTTGTGCATCACATAAGCGTTTGCGTTTTCATATGTCATAATTTCATTATTAGTATCAATATACGCAACTTTATTTTCTAATAAGTTGTAATCAGACGGCTCGACAGCAATTTCTTCCTTTTCTTTATTATACAATTCATTTGAATTGGCAACTATATCTTCCTTTAGCGAAGCAGTCTCACTGTCTATTTTCGCAAATTTATCCCCTACCGCTTTGGAATCTGCAAACCCGCCCTCTTTAGACAACGTTGCGTCAGAAACTGGCCTGTCCAACACTGCACCGTAAGGTAGCTGCCGTTTCTTTCCATCTGCTGTGATTATCCCTTTAAATGTATCAGCCATTATTGCTTACCTCCGTTGTTTTTAAACTCACATAGCCATCTGTATCCATGTTAAGTCCAACGCCCTTATCGGACAGGTACGTCTGGACTGCTTCTGCTACGGCTTCTTTACTGGTTCCAATTCCATCAATACACAGTTTATACAGATATCTTTCTTTCCTGGTTATTGGCTTTGGCACCTCCCCTGTATAATCTCCAGTTAACTTTGCGAGATACATTTCTTCTCGCGTGATAGGTTTGTTGTCAGACATTTTTTATACCTCCTTTTTTACTATGTATTGATTAATAAACTCTTTTAATTCAGTCAGTTCCGTTTTGATCGATTCTAATTCGGATTGCAATTCTTTGACTTTCTCATGCTCATTTTTCAGCATTGCAAACATACAAGGAATCATAATACGATAGTTCCAATTTTCAGCCTTGCCTTTTTCGTCATGGTCAACGGCAATTGGGAATCTTCGGTCAATGTCCTCGGCGATGAACATTGGCATTTCTTTACCGCACCGTTCGTCTTGCTCCATAAGATATCCGTCTTTGTACTTCGCCCAGATTACTTTGATTCTGTAGAGGTCTTCCAATTCGTCTTCTCTTACAGTTTTGCCAAGCACTTTGTAACGTTTAGAGGAAGCGGAGGAATATCCTGCATAATAACTTGAAGAATTATACAGCATTGAACTTCCACTTGTGACTGCTTTTAACCCCTCTATTCTAAAATATCGACTTATTTTAAAGATCAAATCTCCTGATATAGCAGATAATACCACATGTCTGCCATCATCATATTGAGCTGATAAATCGAGTACTCCGTCTGTAAGACTTCCATATCCTGCGCTGAATATAGATTCCTTTATTTGCGCCCATTCGCTTCCTTTTATATTTTTAAAACCATCTGTGTTATTTATTTTACAAATAACATTTCCGTCCGCATCATATACTTCAAATGTTCCATATCCATTGTTCGGACCGCCAAGCTTCAACGTTCCGCCTTTTGCATAAGTAAAGGATATGTATAATTGATTTCCCTCTTTATAAATTCCTTTAATCGCACCATCATTTGTTAAAAGATTTAAAATTTCCTCATGTGTAAGCGCATCAACATCAATCAATATTGGAATAGTTTGTATATCGAGCTGATTGCTGTTTCCTCCAGCTTCATACAACATAAATCTTATATATATAACACTTCTGTCCAATGATCCAACTGTATAAGATTTTTCTGATTCATCCACAATACTTGCTAAAACATCACTATAAGTAGATCCGTCAGTTGATGTTTGAACTTTCCATCTACCTTTATACTCTTTTCTTTCTGCCTTATCCCCATCTCTGTAATATGCTTTTGCAGTTATACTGTTTGGTGATACTTTATTATCCTGTCCACGTTTTAAAATACCCGATGACATTTCAATAAAATACGTTCTACCAGGTACGCCCTGGTCACCTTTTTCCCCGGCATATTGCTTTGATATAGAAAATCTTTTGCTAACGGATAAGGTTTCTAAATAAGTGGCTTTTATATCTATCCATCCATTATCTGTATTTAATCCAGTTACAGTATATGTTTTTGTTGAGATATCCCATGTTCCATCCACTCCATCAGATTTTGATATCGCATAACTACAATCAGTTGTAATATCCTGTGTTCCGTACATCACAACTGCCTGTGTAGTCACACCGTTTGGAAATGTCCCATAATTCCCGTCAGAATCAACAGATATTCCCTGATATTCATTGCTTAATTGTAATGTCATGTTCTTAGCAAGTGCAGCTGCTTTCATTGCATTTTCAGCTGTTTGTTCGATATCATTGATGGTCTTCCCGCCGCCTATCTGCACGGATCCATCGAGATATACTTTTTTTGTATTCATATCTGCCTGGAATATTATATTTCCATCAGAATCCCTAACAGTTAAAGCACCGGAATCTATATAATTCGCATTTATCCCTTCTGCGTATAAAAGCCTTGTTATCAATGTTCCGTCAACAACAAATCCGTATGGATAAGTTTCACCGCCATCATTGGAAACCCCTATAGCATTACTGGTTAGCTTTATCACAACTTTTGATTCTTCTAGTAATGGTTTATCGTGCAAATAAGTAATAACGCTTTTATCTTCAAGCACCTCAAGAGTTTCAAAAAGTCCCTCTGAATTAGCCAGCGCATTTTCAAGTTTTTTAACAGCTTGTTCTCTGGCTGTTTTTTCGTTTTCAATGATTTTTTTAGCAGCTATTAATGTTTTATCAGCAGATGATAAAAACTTACTGCTCCCTCTTATTGGATTTTCGGCTTTTGTTTTTACATCTGTTGTTCCGTTCAGCCTGCTTGATACATCGGTAATTGGCGTTATATACTTATTTTCTTTTCTGTCGTAAGTAAAAGCCATATCTCCAAATTCTGTTAATGGGTTGTAAATCAGACTTCCCTCCATGCTCCGGAATGATTTCCCGATTAGATTACCTCCGATCCAACCAGCTACAGTTTCAAGATCGGCATCACTAAGCAAATCATTCTCCAATTCCAGGACGTACCCATCTTTTCCGTACATGGCATTTGATTCCGTATTTTTTATCTTGATTCCAGTTATTACGATATCATCACTTGAGAGAGTCGGCGAAGAAAAATAATCTCTCAATCTGATAGGATTTCCAACTCCTTCTTTTAATGTGAGATATCCATCACTATCTAAGTACCAGTTTCCGGCGCTTGGAGAAATGAATCCGTTGGAATCTACGCTTGATCCTCCTCCAAACACAAGATATCCATCAGCCCCAACTGTCGCTCCGTAGTCTACTGATACAGAATCGAAATTCCATTTGATTAACTGTAAATTACCATTTACGTCCACCCTTGCATTAGCCGAATCTAACATAGCTACCCAGCCAATCAGCTGCCGGAAAGTGATCCCATCTGGAATACTGTTAATCACCACGTCCCCGTGTTCCATGGAGGAAAATCCCATAGAGATTCCAATAGTTTCGCAGGCATCCCGGAGCAATGTAAAAGCTGACTGTGGAAGCACAAGGTTGCTTGTGTAAGGCGCATTAGCTTTATACATATCATCTAGTGCTGTGAATTCAAGGACTTCACCGTACTGCTCAGGAGCTGTAATGGTGTAGGTTCCTTTTTTTATGGTTTCCACAACGCTATCAGTTACTTGCATTTTGAGGTAGGCGGTTAATTTTGCTTTGTAAAAGTAGTAATCCTTCCACTGGTCCTCTGTGTTATCCAGGCTCAGTGTCATGGACTTGCATATTGTGGTTCCAATCGGGAAACTGCTGCTTTCAGCGCAATCCGTAAAGCCTCCTCCGCCTACCAGAATTTCGCTGTCCAAGGTCTTTTTTCTTCCATCGGCAAAAGTGATATCCACTATTTCACATAGTATTTTACCTTCTGCAAGTGCGTTTTTAAATTCTTTAGACGCATTAATCAAGCGGATTCACCCCCTGCATATTGAATGATATTTCAGAATAATATTCTCCTACTTGAGCTATATTATATTGCATTTTTCCAACATAAAACTGTTCTGAACGCCATTCGTTTTTGTGTGCTAACCAGTGATACAACATAAACGGTTTCCCTTTAATTATTGCATTTACGAGATTGGTTGATTTCTCATCAACGCGAACATTTGTGGCTTTATAGCTATATTGCATAACTGTATAAAGTGGTACTATTATTGCTCTTCCATACTGTGTACGGTTACTTCCTTCTGAATATGTAGTTTCGAATTTACACTGCATATCCTTATCTGGCTGAGGAATGAGAAGTCCATTTATTTTATATCTATCAGTTATTGATTTGCTTATCGAAAATGCCACGTTCTCACCCCCCCTATGCCAGTTCAAACGGATTTGTACCGCTTGCATCACGCCTTAACTTTGCTTCGTCAATCATCTCATCAAATATCGTTCTGCGGTTCAATTGCGCTGTAAATCTGTAATTTCCGCCACTACCATGATTTCCGCCAGTTTCTTCTCTTACGATCTGTCTTAACAGGTCTTCTGGTGCTTCCAGGTTGCGACCGTTCTTCTGGTCTCCAAGGACTGCCAGAAACTCTGATCTTGGCGGAATAACGGCACCTTTTGCAAGATATGGAATTGTAGGAACTCTTGGAAAATTAGCTGTAAATCCAATTGTTCTTGAACCAAAAGGAGTTGGAATCTTCCACGGTCCGAATGTAAATGCTGATTCAATTCCGCCGATCGCACTATTGACAGTTCCAATCGCACCGTTGACAATTCCGATGACCTTGTTAAGAATGTCACGGATGGTATCACGGATGCCGCCGAAGATTTCCACTACTCTGTCTCTTGCCGATGTAAATTTGTTTACAATAGCATCGCGGATAGCTGCAACTTTATTTCTCACAATCGCAATGATATTATCCCAAGTTTCTTTTACATTGGCTTTCATACCGTTCCATAAAGTTGACATCTTTTCTTTCATGCCACTAATTTTTCTGGTTGCCGCTTCTGCCATTTCTCGCGTCTTTGAAGTTACAAATTTAACTATCGAAGAAACGACATTTGAAACAAGCGTTCCTATCGCATCCAAGATTCCAGTAACAGTCTCTTTTAGATCAGAAAGAATCATACTTACACCTTCGCCCATTGTTTTAAAGAAACCAACAACAGCAGATGCTACGATTCCTGCAACCTCTTTGATTTTGTCCCAATTTTTGTACAGCAAAACACCAATCGCAATGCAAGCTCCAACGGCAATAGCGAATATTCCCCCCGGTCCGATAGCTGTTGCAATAGCTTTAATACCGCCTATAATTCCACCGGAACCAGTCATTAATGCTATGAGACCTTTTGCATACAACATGATCGTGCTGATGCTTTTACCAATACTCGAAGCTAATTCTGCTATTTTTGTAGCGGCAAATGCACCTATAAGAGCTGTGCCAAATGCTTCGATAATAGATTGATGGTCTGTAAAGAATCCAACCAAATCAGCAATTAAGTTAATTACTGTCGGGAGTCCTACCTCAATTACCCATTTGAGCATCGGAAGAATGATGTTGTTATATATCCGCTCAAGGACATTTCCTATCGCTTCATACATCGGTACCATTTTTGATGTCGAATTACTGATAGATTCTAGCAATGGATAGAAGTCCAAGTTTGCCGCCCATGTTGCCGTATCTGCGGCAATCCTTTCAACAAACTGCATAACTACTACAAGAGCATCTGCAATGTTCTGTATGATCTGCGTTCCGACATTGTTCTTGTTCCACGCATCAGCAAAACCGGATGCGATATTCCCGACGGTCTTAAGCACATTCTGGGCAATCTTAAGCATGGTCGTGAGCATTGTTGTGCCTGTGCCATTTGTCCAGACTTCCACAAGACTTTTACCTACGCTTACAGCGAGCTTTTTAAGTCCATCAAGTGCGGTTTTTGCCGCATTAATAGTATTCTTGCCCTCTTTCTTCCAAGCGTCCTGGAATGGCTTCCAGAGTTTTTTAAGTAAGTCTGCTAATTTCTTGGCAGAATCACTGATTTTATCCAGTGCATTTTCGCCCTCTGCTAGGCTGCCATAATCCACACTGCCAACCGAACTCGGCAATCCTCCGCCTCCAGAACCAGTTCCACCGGATCCAGAACCGGATGGAGTTGAAGATGTGCCCTCTGTGGAACTAGCCTTGTGTACTTCGTCAAGTGACGAAAGATAGTTTTTTGTTTCTTTATTTGCTTTTTTCGTGGCTGTTGCATTATCTCTATTGGCATCCGCCAATTTCTCTGCATTGTCCGCTGCCTGTCCATACTGATCCGCTGTATTTGCGATCGCGTCTGTTCCGGTAAGACCTGCTCCACTTCCACTTGTCTGACCTGATGATTTCTTGCCAGTAATAAGCTCCGTGAATGACTTGAACGCATTCGCCAGAGTTGCCAGTTTACCTAGCAAGATATTAATAACTTTCAGAACAGGTGTGAAAATATTAATCAATCCCTGTCCGACTGTTGCTTTGAGAGACCGCAACTGCAACTGCATCACTCGCACCTGGTTAGCCCAGCTGTCAGATGTTCGGATGAAGTCTCCAGATGCGGCCGATAACTGATTCTGTACAAAAGCTAGACGAAGAGCAACTTTCTCTTGCTCGGTCATTTCAGATGTGGTTTTGCCGTAGCCGTTTGCAAGCGCATACTGGTCAAGTGCGCTTTGCGTCATAACGACACCTAAATCTTTTAATGTTTCCGTTTCGCCTGTAAACACGGATTTCAGCTTGATATAGGCTAAATCTTGACTGATGTTATAGAATGATGCTACATCACCAGTCAGCTGTGTCAGAGCTGTTGACATGTCGTAAGCCTGTGCTTCTGAGAATCCGAACGACTTAGACATTGCTCCGAACGTACCGACATACCGTTTAGCCATAGTCTCAGATAATCCGGCTGAGGTCATGGCGTTCTTTGCGAATTCATTAACCTTATCGGACATGGTTGTAAATGTAACATCGACCACGTTCTGCACTTCGGCCAAATCAGAGCCAAGTTCCACGCACTCTTTGCCAAACTGTACCAATTTACCGACAGCAAACGCCCCACCAATCAACAGGCCGATTTTTTTTACAGCACTCCCAAGGCCGTTAAATGACTGTTTTATAGCTGATACGCCATTTTGGACACCGGTTGTATCCATTCT
>UMLG01030677.1_pt1 | contig 15331 bp, 9 predicted proteins | sample 1966511 | NCBI WGS metagenome assembly UMLG01 (sample SAMEA4836195, study PRJEB28245) | human gut metagenome | biome: gut microbiome; material: fecal sample | place: Denmark | collected 2008
AGCTGGGCATGGAGGTCTACGGCTACGACCCCTACATCTCCATCGATGCCGCCTGGAACCTTTCCAGCCAGGTACACCACTGCGTGAACCTGAACGACATGCTCCCCCTGTGCGACTACATCACCCTCCATGTTCCCTACCTGCCCACCACCAAAGACACCATCAACGCCCAGACCCTGGCCCTGTGCAAGGACGGCGTGAAGATCCTGAACTACGCACGCGGTGAGCTGGTGAACACCGAAGCCCTGCTGGAGGCCATGGAGACGGGCAAGGTCTCCGGCTACATGACCGACTTCCCCACTGAAGCCATTCTGGGCAAACCCGGCATCGTCTGCACCCCGCATCTGGGTGCTTCCACGCCGGAGGCCGAGGACAACTGTGCCGCAATGGCCGTGCAGGAGATCAGCGATTACCTCAAGAACGGCAACATCACCCACTCGGTGAACATGCCCGAGGTGCATCAGCCCCGTGCAGGCGGCAAGCGCATCTGCATCATCCACAAGAACGAGCCCGGCATGATCAGCCAGATCACCGCCCTGACCACCGAAGCGGGCCTGAACATTGAAAACATGGTGAACAAGAGCAAAAAGAACATGGCTTACACCATGCTGGACGCGACCGGTGCCGTGGACGGCAGGCTGGCTGAGAAGCTGGCCGCCATCCCTGCTGTCATCCGGGTGCGCATCCTGTAACACTGCCAACCCTTAGCTTTCCCCTCGCCCCATCTGTTCATGGGCGGGGGGATTTTTTTGGTACAGCGTACTGTCGGGCCAGCGGGGTATTCCCCCGCAAGTGATACGGGGCATTCCATCCCCCGCCCAACTGCCTGCGGCAGTCGGGTCCCACCCTCCGGACACTTGCTTGGGGAACACCCCGCCGTCCCTCCGGGGGAAACTGCTGCTGACGCAAAAAATCCCCCCTGCCGTTATACAGCAGAGGGGAGAAAGAAGATCAGAGTGTTTACAGCTTCTTGCCGGTCAGGAGCTCATAAGCCTCCTCGTACTTGGCAATGGTCTTGTCGATGACATCCTGAGGCAGATCGTAGTTGCTGTCGGGGTTGGCCTTGAGCCAGTTGCGGACGAACTGCTTATCGAAAGAGGGCTGACCGTGGCCGGCCTCATAGCCCTCCAGCGGCCAGAAGCGGCTGGAATCGGGGGTGAGCATTTCATCGCCCAGCACCACGTTGCCGTTCTCATCCAGACCAAACTCGAACTTGGTGTCGGCAATGATGATGCCGCGGCTCAGGGCATACGCGGCGCACTTCTTGTACAGGGCAATGGTATAGTCCCGCAGCTTGGTGGCGTAGTCCTCGCCGTGGCCGGGGAACTGCTTTTCCAGCACCTCAATGCTCTTTTCGTAGCTGATGTTCTCATCGTGGTCGCCGATCTCAGCCTTGGTGGAAGGAGTGTAGATGGGCTCGGGCAGCTGCTGGGATTCCTGCAGGCCCTCGGGCAGGCGGATGCCGCAGACGGTGCCGTTCTGCTGGTAGCTGGCCCAGCCGCTGCCAGTGATGTAGCCGCGTACGATGCACTCGATGGGCAGCATGGTCAGCTTGCGGCACTTCATGCTCCGGCCCTCAAAGGCAGGCGTGCGGAAGAACTCGGGCATATCGGCGGTATCCACGCTCAGCATGTGGTTGGGCAGAACATCCTTGGTGTAGTCGAACCAGAATCTGCTCATCTGGGTCAGCACCTTGCCCTTGTTGGTCACTTTATTTTTCAGGATCACATCAAATGCAGAGATACGATCGGTGGCAACCATAATGAGGCTGTCGCCATTGTCATAGATCTCGCGGACTTTGCCTTCCTTGATGGGCTTGAATTCAGTCATAGCAAACACTCCATTTTTTCCTGATAGCTCTTTCATCAACGTCCTCGCCCGCTCCGGCATTGCAAAGCAATGAAGGACAGGGTGAGCCGTTTTCCGTTTACCTATTCAGTCTATCACACTTACTGTCCGTTTGGAAGAAACAGATTCCAAGGAAAATCACCCGCAATTTTCGATTTCTTCGTGAAAAGTGTCAAAAATCAGCAACATTTTTCGTCGAATTGACGGCTAAAGTCGTACTTTCCCAGTTGACAGCGGCTCAGAACATGGTATCATTGAAGTATCAGAATTCAACTGCATCAGGAGGTAAGACCTATGGGCAAATTCCCGAAAGACTTTTTGTGGGGCGGTGCCACTGCCGCCAACCAGTGCGAGGGCGCTTACAACGAGGGCGGGCGCGGCCTGTCCAGTGTGGACGTGGTGCCTTTTGGCCCCGACCGCTTCCCCGTGGCGCTGGGCCAGCTGAAGATGCTGGACTGCGATGCCGAGCACTTCTACCCCTCCCACGAAGCCATTGACATGTACCACCACTTCAAGGAGGACATCAAGCTCTTTGCCGAGATGGGCTTCCGCTGCTACCGCCTGTCCATTGCCTGGACCCGCATCCTGCCCAACGGCGATGACGCGCAGCCCAACGAAGAGGGCCTGCGCTTCTATGAGGAACTCTTTGATGAGTGCCACAAGTACGGCATTGAGCCGCTGGTGACCCTGTGCCACTTTGATACCCCCATTGCCCTGATCAAAAAGTACGGCGGTTGGAAAGACCGCCGGATGGTGGATGCCTACGCTCACTACTGTGAGGTGCTGTTCCAGCGCTTCCGGGGCAAGGTCAAGTACTGGCTGACCTTCAACGAGATCAACATGCTGCTCCACATGCCCTTTATGGGAGCCGGTCTGCTCTTTGCGCCCGGCGAGAATGTGCAGCAGGTCAAGTATCAGGCCGCTCACCACGAGCTGGTGGCCAGCGCAAAGGCCGTCAAGCTGGCCCATGCCATCATGCCCGATGCCATGGTGGGCTGTATGCTGGCCGCCGGTCAGTTCTACCCCCGCACCTGCGCCCCTGCCGATGTGCAGGCCGCTGCCGAGGCCGACCGCGACAACTACTTCTTCATTGATGTCCAGTCCCGCGGCGAATACCCTGTCTGGGCCAAAAAACGGATGGAACGGGCAGGCATTGCCCTGCAGGTGGAGCCGGGCGACGAGCAGCTGCTGAAAGAGGGCACTGTGGACTTCATCTCCTTCAGCTACTATTCCAGCCGCTGCGCCACTGTGGACCCCGAACTGATGAACAAGGCCAGCGGCAATGCCATCATGGATGCCGTCAAGAACCCCTACCTCAAGGCCAGCGATTGGGGCTGGGCCATCGACCCGGTGGGCCTGCGCATCACCATGAACAGCCTGTATGACCGCTACCAGAAACCGCTCTTCATCGTGGAGAACGGTCTGGGTGCGGTGGACAAGGTGGAAGCAGATGGTTCCATCCACGACACCTACCGCATCGACTACCTGCGGGCCCACATCGAGCAGATGGAAAAGGCCATCAACGAGGACGGCCTGCCCCTGCTGGGCTACACCACCTGGGGCCCCATCGACCTGGTCAGTGCTTCCACCGGCGAGATGAAGAAGCGGTACGGCTTCATCTATGTGGACAAGGACAACGAAGGCAAGGGCACGCTGGCCCGCAGCCGGAAGGACAGCTTCTACTGGTATAAAAAGGTCATCGCCTCCGACGGCGAAGATCTGGCCTGAGCCAACTGTGAGGAAAGGAATCATAGCACAAGATGACGACACCCCAAATCATTGCGCACCGCGGTGCATCCTATCTGGCCCCTGAGAACACGCTGGTCGCCTTCCGCAAGGCGATGGAGATCGGCGCGGACGGCGTGGAAATGGATGTACAGAAGACCTACGACAACGAGCTGGTCATCCACCACGACTATATGGTGGACATGCACACCGACATCTCCGGCCAGATCTACGACCTGACCATGGGTGAGCTGAAGGCTCTGGATTTCGGCAGCTGGAAAGATGCCATCTACGCCAACGAGAGGATCGCCACGCTGCAGGAAGCGCTGGAGCTCTGCGCCGACATGGAGGGCACGCAGGTACAGCTGGAACTGAAAAGCCCACTGCAGGACGACCCCGACTTTGTGCCCCGGGTGCTGGATGCGGTCCGCGCCGCCGGGCTCACCGACCGGCTCACCCTCATCTCCTTCCACCACTCCCAGCTGCGGCAGGCAAAGCAGCTGATGCCTGAGCTGAAGGTAGGTGCGCTGACCTACGGCGCTTTCCTCAGCATGGTGCTGCCTCCGCCGGTGGTGTGGAAGGATCTGGGTCTTGTGAACAGCATGGATGAGCCCTTCAGCGAGGAAAACTGCATCGACCTGCGGAACAATCTCATCTACCGCACTGTGGCCGACAAGGTCGATATGCTCCGTGCCAACTTCCCCGGCGAGACCGTGGAGCAGGTCATCGGCCATCTGGAGGAGCAGGCGGATGTGGCTGCCTACATCAAAACGCTGGATTTCCCCGTGGACATCGTCAGCTGCGAGTACCACACCGCCTACTCCAACCCCGATCTCGTGAACCAGCTCCACGCCATGGGCATCCAGGCCGCGTTCTGGACCGTGGACACCCAGGACGCAGTCCGTTCCCTGCTGCCCCTTGGCCCTGACTGCATCGTCACCAACCGGCCTGACCGCGTGCGGGAATGGGTGAATGAGGAAATGAGGAAATAAAAAGATCACAAAACGTCCCCGTGCAGGATATCAAAACTGCACGGGGACGTTTTCTATGTCAGCACTGCATTATCTGATGTCCGGCATCGTTATGACGGCGCTCTCCTTGCGAGCACGCTCTGCGCAGAAAACGCCCAGATGCCCATTGATCGAATCTTTGATCGTTGTGCAGGAGATGGAAGGCTCCTCGCCCTGAAGCACATGAACAAAGTCCTCCACCAGCCGCAGGTCGCCGCCGCCATGAGAGCCTGTCATGCCGCTCTTATCTCCACCGATCTTCAGGTCTACCACTTCCTCGTTCCAGCCCTTCTCGCTGGCGGTATCTATGGTGCGCACAGTGAAAACCGAATCGTCAAACACACCCTTGATCTCACCCTTCGTACCAATGATATGGATATTACGCTCCGGCTTCGCTGTGCCGCCGATCATGTTCAGGGTCGCAGTTGCACCATCCGCAAAATTCATCAGCACCGATTGATGATCCACCACCGTATGTTCACAATCCCACACACAGCGTCCATGGATATTGTCTGTCATCAGCGACTTGCGCTTGTCCTCCAGCGTCGGATTCTCAATATTCTCCAGGCAGTCCCATACATAGAACGCCCACCGATCCGGGTGATCCAGATAATGCTTTTTGGCAGAGTACAGACAAGTCTCCTCGCACTGACAATCCACCAGGCAGCGCTTGCCTGCCCCTGCGGGCTTTTTGGCAGGATCAAACTGGAAGTCACTTCCAAAGCTAGCGATCTGTTTGGGCGAAACGCCGCTCTTCAGCCACATGATGAGATCCATGTCATGGCAGCACTTTGCCAGCAGCATCGGAGCCCCGCATTTTTCCTCGTTGCCCCATTTGCCGCGCACAAAGGAGACAGCCAGGTGATGGTAGCTGACATGCTCCGTGGCCTGAATATTGATAATGTCACCGATCTCCCCGCTCAACAGTCTCTGCTTGATTGCGACATAGAAGGGCGCATACCGCAGAACGTGGCAGATCATCACCTTCCGCCCGGTCTCTTTTACAACCTTATATAAATAGTTCACTTCCTCCTCGCTGATCGCGAAGGGCTTTTCCAGCAGCATATCATATCCTGCACGCAGGAGCGGAACCGCAGTGGGTACATGCTGGCGGTCCATGGTTCCATTGATCACCGCGTCTGCCAGCTTGGGCCTTTCTGCCAGCTCCTCAGCACTCCTGAAGCACATCTCCTCCCCGAAGCCATGCATCTCCGCAACCTTTTTCCGCCGGATTGGATCCGGATCTGCTACGCCCACGATCTTCAGCTCGTCCGGGTGTTCCAGCGCATACAGGCTGTACAGGATCGCCCGATGGCCTGCGCCCACGATGATGGCCGTGATCTGCTTACTCATAGTTTCTCTCTTCCTTTCTTTTGAATGGATCTCCGATTCCAATTTTGTTTCCAGCATATCTTTTTGTGCCGAAATCGTCAAGGTGAAGGAGCATGACATTTCATCCCGCACCATGACGAAAGGAAGAAAAGCCGCATCTTTGTGGATATTGTGCAACAATCACACTCAAAAATGAGAAAATCTTTTGTGCGTTTTGTATCGAAAAATGTTGCAATTTCAAAAAGAACATGATATGCTTCTGAGTAAGGAAAAACCACTGGTCGGCAGCGTACGAGCTGAACGGAGGTTATGGAAGCACGGGGATCTTCCCCGTCCCATTCCATAAATCAAGGAGGAAAAGATTTTATGAAAGAAAGAAAAATCAGCAGACGCGCCGTATGCAGCGCTATGGTCGCTTCCCTGGCATTGGGTGTTCTGGAGGGCTGTGGCAGCTCTTCCTCTACGACTGCTTCTTCTGCTGCCGGTTCCGGAGCAGCTGCTTCCAACGAGCGCATCACCGTGCGCATCCTGAAATCCAAGGCCGCAAACGAGGTTGCTGCCGAGCAGATGGATGTCTGGAAGATCCTGGGCGAAAAATTCAATATGGATTTTGAATTTGATAACCCCCCGCAGGACAATTACAACGAGCGCCTGAATCTCGTGATGATGGATGCACAGCTGCCGGACATCATTATGGATATGCCCACCACCGAGGTGCTGAAATACGGCGAATCTGGCGTGATCCTGTCCCTGAACGATTACATCGAGAACGACATGCCCAACCTGAAGAAGGAGATCGACAAGCGGGACGGTGTCGAAAAAGCACTGACTTACAGCGACGGCAATATTTATTATATGCCCATGCTGGATGAGAAGGTCTCCGGCAATATGCCCTACATCGTCCGCACCGACTGGCTGGAAAAGCTGGGCATCGAAAGCCCCGTGACCCTGGAGGACTGGGAGAACTACTGGCATCTGGTCAAGACCACCGACCTGAACGGCAACGGCACCAACGATGAGATCCCCTTCAGCTCCTACGATATGACCGGTCTGCGGAATTTCTGCACCGCATTCGGCTGCCTGGACGATTTCTATACTGACCCGGACGATGGCGGCAAGGTCCACTACGGCCCCATTGATCCCAAGTATAAAGAGGCTGTGACCTGGATGCATGACATGTATGAGAAGGGCTATATTGATCCCGAGATCATCACCATGGACTACGCTTCCTTCGTGCCGAAGCTGGCCCAGAACACGGTGGCTTCCTTCTACGGCCCGCTGGGCGGTATGCTGGCTGCACAGAACGCCACCATGCCTGCTTCCTTCCCCGGCTTCCATGTGGAAGCAACCGTGCCGCCCAAGGGTACCGCACAGATCCATTCTTATATCGATCAGGAGCCTCGTGCGATCGCAGCAGCCACCATTACCGCAAGCTGCAAGAATGTTGACCGCGTGATTGCTCTGCTGGATTACATGTACAGCGACGAGGGCACCCTGCTGATCAACATGGGCATTGAGGGCACTCACTACACCATGCAGGACGGCAAGCCGATCTTCACCGATTATGTTATGAAGAATCCTGACGGCCTGTCTCCCAAAAATGCGATCGGCACCTTCACCTTTGCACAGAGCTCCGGCCCGTTCATTCTGAGCCAGGATGAGGTCACGCAGCTGGATGATGATTCTGTCAACCGCGCAAAGCAGGACTGCATCATTCCCTTCCTGGAAGAATCCAAGAAGTACGTCATTCCCGGCTCCACCTCCTTCTCCTCTGAGGATGATGCCGTCCGTCGTGCAGTAATGGCCGATGTGGATACCTACGTTGACGAGATGATCATCAAGTTTGTTTCCGGCCGTGAGCCGCTGTCCAACTGGGACACCTACGTTGAAAAGGTCAATGGCATGGGCATTGCAGAGGTCATCGATATCTACCAGAAGACTCTGAATGGCTGATGCCTCAGCTGGCACCTATTTTTTGATCCAGTAAAATAACGGCCGGGGCAGGAACACCCTGTTCCCGGCCTATTTTTTCCTGGGTTCTTCAGAACGAAAACAGGAGAATACCACCATGAAAACTGCCACCGCAGCAAAACCGATCACACTGCCAACAGCGAACCGCCTTGATCATGCCTGCAAAAAGTTCTGGCGCAGCCGCTATCTGCTTTTGATGCTGCTGCCCGCCCTGATCTGGTATATCGTGTTCATGTACGCGCCCATGTACGGCGCGCAGATCGCCTTCCGTGATTTCTCTCCCGTACTGGGCATCACGGGCAGCAAGTGGGTCGGCTTCAAATATTTCACCCAGTTCTTTAAATCCGAGTATTTTGGCCGTCTGATCAAAAACACACTTGGCATCAGCCTGTATTCAATTATTGTGGGCTTTCCCATTCCCATCATTCTGGCTCTGCTGATCAACGAAGTCCGCGGTAAATTCTTCAAACGCAGCGTACAGACCGTGGTGTATCTGCCCCACTTCATCTCCGCTGTGGTCGTTGTCAGTATTCTGAGCGCCCTGCTTTCTCCTTCCAGCGGCCTGATCAACCAGCTGATCACCGCCTTTGGCGGTACGCCGATCCACTTTATGGCCGAGCCCAAGTACTTCAAGACGATCTATGTTCTTTCTGACATCTGGCAAAGCGCCGGCTACGGTTCCATTGTGTACATGGCGGCACTGACCGGCATCGACCCCTCTCTCTACGAGGCCGCCACCGTTGACGGTGCTTCCAAATGGGACAAGCTGATCCATATCACGCTGCCCGGCCTGCTGCCCACGATCATCATCATGCTGATCCTCCGCATGGGCTCTATTTTCTCGGTCGGCTATGAAAAGATCATGCTGATGTACAACCCCGCAACCTATGAGACTGCCGATGTGATCTCCACTTACGTTTACCGCCGTGCCTTTGAGAGCGGCGATTACAGCTTCTCCGCGGCTGTGGGCCTGTTCAATTCTGTGATCAATTTTACCATTATCATGCTGTTCAACAAGTTCAGCAAAAAGATCAGTGAGGTGAGCCTGTGGTGATGAAAAAGAATATTGATGCGATGAATCACCCCACGAAAGTGAAGGAAAGCATCGGGGAACGAATCTATACCATTGTTGTGTATCTGCTGCTGATCCTGATCAGCGCAACCATCATTCTGCCGCTTCTGCACATCATCAGCGGCTCGTTCAGTGATCCCATGCAGCTGCTGACAGGCAATGTTTCCTTCTGGCCCAAAGGCTTTACGACCTCCATGTATGAGAAGGTTCTGAAGGATGCCAGCATCTGGAAGGGTTATCTGAACACGATCCTGTATACCGTGCTGGGCACCCTGATCAGCGTGACCCTTACCGCCTGCGCCGCCTACCCCCTGTCTCGCAAGGATCTGTTCGGGCGCAATATCTTTATCAGCCTTTTCATCTTTACCATGTTTTTCAACGGCGGCATGATCCCCACTTACCTGATCATTCAGAAGCTGGGCATGCTGAATAAGATCTGGGCGCTGGTGCTGCCTTCCGCCATCAGTACCTATAACATGATCATCATGCGCACCTTCTTTGAAAACACCATCCCCAATGAGCTGATCGAGGCCGCAGCCTTAGACGGCTGTAACGATATCACGACCTTCTTCCGCATTGTTCTTCCGCTCTCCGGTGCAGTGTTCGCCGTTATGGCGCTGTTCTACGGCGTTGCACAGTGGAACAGCTGGTTCCCGGCATTGCTGTACATTCGGGATCGCTCTCTGTACCCTTTGCAGATGATCCTGCGCGAGGTCCTGATCCAAAGCGACATCGGCAACATGGCCGGTTCCACCGGTGATGTCGAGGTCATCGGCGATGGTCTGAAATATGCCACCATGGTGGTTTCCACCCTGCCGATCATGTGCCTGTATCCGTTCCTGCAGAAGTACTTTGTTGCCGGTGTTACCATTGGCGCGGTCAAGGGCTGATGGGAGGATACCATACCATGCAATCACATGATCTTTCCTTGCCTGCGTGGGGTCCCTACACCAAACGATACAGCGGCATTTCCCATGTTCCTGCGGCCAACGATGGCGTTCGATTTGACCTGTCCGTTTTTCCAGGAATGTATCGCCGCCGGGTCGATGTGCCCAATGTACGGTTTGAAAGCGGCTTTCACCCCTGGGCTGCGGCTCCGGATCTGAGCTGCTACACGTTCCGCCACGAGCTCCTGTGGAAGGATCAGCTGTATGCAGACATCTCTTTTGCTCCCTTGGGGGAGGATGCCCGGTTGATCCGTGCCGAACTCCACAACAATACCGATGCTCCGCAGAATCTGGTGCTTCATTATATGGCATCCGCCTGGGATCCCGTTCCTTCCTACCGCGGCTTCTCCCTGCCGGGCTGTGAAGTATCCCTGCCGGAAAACGCGGCCTTTGTCTGGGCAAAGGATTATGACACCCTGGATTTTTCCATCCACCGTCCCAATGAATGTCTGACCTGGGATGGTCTGCGCCGGGGCGAAGAAGCCGTTCCCGGCTTTGGTCAGGGATACGGCATTGGCACGGGGTTCGGCTGTTCCGAAGGCAAAGGACCTTTTGGACAGGTCGTGCCCAACGGAAAAGGGGACACCGTTACCTTTACGCTTTCCCTTACCGCGCCCCTGCATACCCCCTGTCTCTGTGTACGGTATTGGAATCCGGCAGATGAGAGTTCCGAGTACGATGTCAATGGTCAGGACACGCTGCGGCTGCCGCCCTGTCAGAAGCCTTCTATTGCCATCCTGCCGCTGAATGCTTCCATTCCCGCCGGGAAATTCACTCTGGCCCTGACTGCTGCCGGTGTTGGAGGGGCGAAGCTGGATTGTCTCGCTCTGTGCGAGCAGGCGGACGCAGGTAACTTTACCGTTACACTGCGTGGAGATGGCTCCCGGCCTCAGGCCGAGCCCGCCGCAGATGAGAACTATCTGACCCTGCAGTATCCCCACATTCAGGAGTGCTACGGGATCCTGTGGGATGATATCACCACCCATATTCGCACGATCGAAAACGATGAGCTGGATATCTTTCTGCGTGACACCGTACACGACCATGTAAATGCCACACTGCGCGGCAACGGAAAAGGGCATTACGTCAATCTCTTTATGGGGCCGATCCCCTTGGAGGCAGGACAGACAAAAGTGATCTATGGAGCGGTCTGTGCTGCTCCGGATGCTTCTGCCGCCGCGCTGCGCTGCCATGAGCTGCTGACGCAGCGCAGCGATTGGGAGCATGTATGGCAGCAGGCTTCTGCCTCCCTTGCAGCACCGCCCGCTTTACCGGCTGCCGAATCGCTTGCCTTGGGCCAACAGTTGATGAATGCAGTTCTCTGCACCAACGTTGTGTATCCGGTGTACACGCGGGGACAGTATATCCGTCACTACACTCCCGGACGCTGGTGGGACTGTGTCTACACATGGGATTCCGGATTCATTGGAATGGGTCTGGCTCAGACCAGCCTGCGCAATGCCTTTGACTGCCTGAACACCTACCTGATGCCCCCGGATTCTGTGGATGCTGCTTTCTTACACCATGGCTCCATGGTGCCCACGCAGTTTTATCTGTACGCTGAGCTGTTGAATCACACCAGCAGCAGAGAACTTGCAGCCTACTGCTATCCACGCCTGAAGCTGTACTATCGCTTCTTCACCGGGCAGGAAGGCGGCTCCACTACCGCCAACCTGCACAGCGGCCTGCTGCGTCCCTGGGATTATTTCTATAATTCCGGTGGATGGGACGATTATCCCCCACAGCAGGAGGTCCATCGCCGCCGTTTGCAGGCCAGCTGCGCGCCCGTGGTCACAACTGCCCATGCGATACGCTGTGCCAAGATCCTGGCTTACACCGCCCGCCTGCTGGGCGAGACAACCGACGCAGATGCTTTTGATGCCGATGCGCTTCGCTTGGGGCGCTCCCTGCAGACTGCATGGGACGAGGAAAGCGGTTACTTCGGGTACCTCCTGCACGATCCTTCCGGTGATGCTGCAGATATTCTGCGCACCGAGCAGGGTTTGAACTACGATATGGGCATGGATGGCGCTTCGCCGCTGTTTGCAGGTGCCTGTACAGAACCGCAGAAGGAACTTCTGTGGCAGAAGCTGCAGAGCCCGGAACACCTGTGGTGTGCCTGCGGCCTTTCTACCGTGGATCAGAGTGCGCCGTACTATCGGCGTGACGGCTACTGGAACGGCGCTGTATGGATGCCTTATCAGTGGATGTTCTTCAAATCTGCACTGGATGCGGGCCTTGCCGATTTTGCTTACCGCATTGCTGACACCGCTCTTACCCTGTGGCAGAACGAGTGTGCCGAAAGCTACTGTTGTTTTGAACACTTTATGATCGAAAGCCGCCGTGGTGCCGGCTGGCATCAGTTCAGCGGGCTTTCTTCTCCCATTGTACAGTGGTTTTCTGCTTACTACCGCCCCGGCACCCTCACGACCGGTTTTGATGCCTTTGTCCGGCATACGGATTGGGCATCGGACAACAGCGCCTTAAATGCCACACTGGATTTTACTGCAGCGGGCCGCAGCACTGTTCTGGCTGTTCTGCAGCCGGGTCCAAAAGCTGTTACAGCCTCTGTGCCCTGCACCGTGACCACACGCCACGATGGGCTGCTTGAGCTGACCTTTGCATTGGATGCTCCCTGCACCGTGACCATAAGCATCCATTCCTGAATCCACCTGTAAAAAGAAACGAACGATGTCCGTCCGGATCGGATGACATCGTTCGTTTTTTCTGCGCTGAAATCAGTTGTCTCCCTTGCGAACTGCAGAAGGCGAGAGCTGATACTTCCGCCGGAATGCCTTATAGAATGTATTCGCCGTGGAGAAGCCGCACTGTTCTGCAATATCCGTAATATTCAGATCTGTCGTTCTCAGCAGCTGCATTGCATGATCCAGACGCAATTCTTCCACATACTCTGTGTAGCTCTTTCCGGTTTGCTCCTTCAGGAATTGCGAAAGATACTTTTTCGAGATCTTGAACTGCTCTGCCGTCATCGCCGCATTGATCTCCGGATTCTGGAAATTCTGTGCCAGCCAGTCCAGAATATTCTTTTGAAGCGCATCATTGTGGCTATGTTTCAAGAATTGCACATGATTGCAGATCTCCACACAGCAGTCCTGCAACCGGCTCAGCATCTGGCAGGCAGTCAGTTTAGAGTCATAACTGCACAGATAGGCGATATCCGGACAGCGTACCCTTTCTGCCGTGTTCAGCAGAATGCCGCCTGCCGTGTAAAAATCCTGCTTGAAGTTTTCCGGGTCCAGATTATCCACCGAGAACAACTCACTCAGAAGCGAAACCGCTTCTTCCGTGCATCCGGAAAGCAGATATTCCCGAAGCCGCGCTGCATTGGTTGCATTGACCGTGGTACCGCGCTGCGCACTTCTGTTCCCCAAATAGCAGATCTTCTGTGTCGGATCCGCATAGGCCGCCACATTGCGGGCCTTCCAGTAAATATCTGACAGCTGCTCCATTTTCTCAAAAGGATCGCTCAATATCAGGGGAGTTGTCAGATGCAGCGCATCATACAGCTGCTCTGTGCGGGAACACATTTCCCGCAGTTCCTCTGCTTCATCCGTTTCCTGCGTCAGGATCACCAGGATCAGGTCATCTGCCGTTGCCTGTACATAAAATCTCTGCCCGTAAATTTGACGTATCTGCTCTGACACCACCACAGTACGCAGCTCTTCTTTCAGTGAGCACTCGGCGTTTTCCTGAAGAGATGGGATCAGCAGCAGAAAGTTATAGGCTTTCAGCTGCACCGCATCCGTCAGCTGCTGAAGGTTTTCCTGACTTACAGACCCTGTGCGCAGCAAAATTTCCATTTTGCCATGTTCCAGCTCGCTGCGTGAATGCTCCAGTTCCCGCGCCAGTTCATGCTGGCTGTTCACATTACGGAGAAAGATCTCATTCAGCACTTTCCGCGATGCCAGATCCGATTCGTCCAGCGTATCCAGCATCGGACGCAGGCTGTTCATGTCCTCCAGTGTCATGCAGACGCTGATCAATACACAGCCCAGAACGCCCACGATCAGATACAGACAAATTGCACGCTGTACTGCCAACAGACCCGCTTCGTAGAGCGACGGCGGCATTCCAATGACCGCCGTTGCATTCAGAGATGCCACATACCGCGCTACCATCAGATAGCGCTGCCCCTGATAGATCTCCCAATCCGTGTCATCTCTCGTCAGGGGAAGCGACGTTCCGTCATAGTTATTTCCCGCCAGGATCGTTCCGTCATCGGAGATCAGGCAGAAAAGCCCTTCCCTGCGCCATTGCTGCTGCGAAAGGAACATTGAAACGACATCTTTTTCCTTGATCAGCACCGTCATTGCGCCGCAAAGGCGGCCCGCCGTGTTCACATAGGGCTGATATACTGTGACATACGAATTGCCATAGCTGGAATGCATCAGTTTGACAACATGGGCGGGCTTTATCGTCGTTACATCGATCTGATTCTGTGCATCCCATTCCTCCTGAGACACATCCTCATACTCAAGTGCTCCCGGGTAAAAATTGCTATGGCTTTCATACGCGCTCCGGTCATCCAATATGATGCCATTCCGCTCAAATGTAATATAGCTGTATGTGATCACAGAGGAATCGTAGGTCTTATCCTGTAACGATTTGCTGGCTCTCGTCAGTGTCTGATAATCTCCCAGAATACTGTTGCCATAACTGCTGGCAAGCAGAGTATACTCCGTTTCGCTGAACAATTTGTTGGTCGTGCTGCGGATATTGCTCAGGCAGCGTTCAAACTGGGTGGTGCCGATTGCCAGCATTTCCATCGCACTGGAGGACTGCGCCTGGATCGTCTGGCGGATCATCAGGCTATATAGAGGAAACACGACCAGGAAGAACCCAACCGGAATACAAAGATACCTTAAAAGCCTTCGGATCCAGTTTCTAACAAACAGTCTCTTACGCATCTGCAAAACTCCAAGCAATGATGATTTCTATGGAACTGTTGGCTGCGCCTGCAAGGCGTTTATGGAGCCGGTGCATACAGCACAGATCCTCCCTCCGCGATTTCGCAGCATCTTTTTAATTATTTTACCACAGAAGGATTTTCTCCTCAACATTTTTATTGATTTGTAACAAAAATCCACTTTATCACCATGATTTTCAATGCTTAAAAATCTCTGTCAGATGGTCTATCACTTTGCTCCGCAAACCGTGTTGTCGTTCAAAGCCACCACCCGGGGCCTGATTGTCTGAGGGAACTCGAATCCCTGGCCCCTCTGATTAAAAGAGCCCACCGGGCTGAGCACTCTGATTTTGAAACTTTCGAGTTTGCGTTATTTTTGCGCAAAACATCGTGATTTTTCACGTTGTAATTTCTGCACCCTTTGCCGTATTTTGCAAGTCAGCGTACCCATTGCATCCCTTGAAACCGTGCAAAAACAGTGCAGAAACCGTGCACTTAC
>UMLG01036273.1_pt1 | contig 15179 bp, 12 predicted proteins | sample 1966511 | NCBI WGS metagenome assembly UMLG01 (sample SAMEA4836195, study PRJEB28245) | human gut metagenome | biome: gut microbiome; material: fecal sample | place: Denmark | collected 2008
CTACAACGCCAATTTTCAAAATGCCCATTGGAATTCTCTCCTTTTATATAAGGTGATTCTATTATAAACCACTTGCGGGTGTGCTTCAAGGGTGCAGCGTATTTTTCAGCGCACCGCCCAATTTTGGGGCTTCTGTTTGGTGAAAAATAGCAAAGCGGAGCGCAAAAAAATCGTGCAAAATATCCGTGCATTGTGCTAAAATAGAAAATGCACAGGAAAATGCAACACATTGCACGTTGGTGTCTAAAATGCGGTGAAACGCTTGTGCGCTTTACTGCACTATGATAAAATATGAACGTATTGTGGCAAAAATGTGTCTTTTAGGGATAAAAGAGGATACATGGATGCCTGAAAAGGAGAATATCTTATGAAGGTAACTGCACAGTGGATCGCAGAGCAGTGCGGCGTATCGCGTGGAACAGTGGACCGAGTTGTAAACGGCCGACCGAATGTAGCGCCGGAAGTGCGGGAGCGCGTGCAGAAAATAATCAGCGAATATGGATACAAAACGCCGTCGCAGCGGCAGGCCGCCCGTGCGGGACACGGCGCGTTCCGCATCGGCGTGATTCTGCCGAGCTGGGATGCGTTTTTCATCCGCCGGATGCGCGAGGGCATTCGCGTGGCTGTACACAACCGCGGATTAAATGATGTAAATGTGCTGGTGGAGGAGCTGAAAAACCGCTCGCACCGTGCGTATTTCGAGGCCATCGGACGCATGGAGGAGCGCGGCATTGACGGTCTCATTGTCACCGCGCCGGACACGGTAGCGATGAGTGAGGAGATCGACCGGCTGGTCGCAATCGGCATTCCGGTCGTTACCTGCGACTCGGATGTGCGGCAGAGCCGCCGCCTGTATCATATCGGACAGAACATGGTCAAATCCGGCCGGATTGCCGCCGGACTGCTTGCACCGTACGTTGAGGGACAGGATGTGCTCGTCGTTACCGGCAACCGTGAATTCACGGCGCACGGACTGCGTGTGCGCGGCTTCCTTGACCGCCTGCACGAGATTTTTGATGATAACGTAAACGTCAACGTCATCGAGAGTGTCGAGCAGTACGAGCTGACCTACGACGGTGTACTGCAGCAGGTGCGGCAGAACCCGCGTCTGCGCGGTATTTATATGGCAAACGAGTCCGTGCGCGGCTGTATGGACGCGCTCGAGCGCGCAAAGCCCAATCGGCGCATTCACGTTGTCTGTCACGATCTGACGCCGCATGCGCGCCAGTATTTGGAGGACGGACGGCTGGATTTCATCGTCGATCAGGATTTTTCGGCGCAGACGACGCGCGCGATCGAAGTGCTGGCGCATACACTGCGTACCGGAGAATCGCCGCGGCAGAGCATCGAATACATTCACACCAGCATTATCACAAGGGAATTGTTGTGAGAAAGGAGCCTATATGAAAGCAAACTGGAAGCGCACACTGCTGTCTCTGGTGCTGTGCGCCGGATTTGTATGGCCTGCAGGCGCGGTAAGCACCGGACAACCGGCAGCGCCGCAGACCGGGACGAGCACCGCGCAGAGCAAACCGGCGGCGTATACCGTCAAGAAAATGGGTCTGCTGGGCGTCAAGCGTACGGTGGAGAGTGACAATAACACGGTGAAAATGCTGAATAAAACGGCAGCTTCGCTGGACAGCAGCTCGTATGCGTCGAGTGGCTCGACAGGCTCGGCAGGTCAGAGCGAAAGTCAGATTTACACCGATCTTATCATCAGCATGGAAGATGCGATGAAGAAAATCAACAAGACACAGCAGCCTGATCTGTACGAAACCTACGAAGCACAGCTGCAGGTATTAAAGGATTACCAGACCAGCCTGAACCAGAACGCCGTCAGCGGCATGCAGCAGGCAATGGCCATGCTGTCCCAGCTGGATGACGCGGCGTACACGCTGCGCAAGCAGGCGAAAAACGTCTCCGGTCAGCTGGCGCTCGGTGCACAGACCATGCTGATTACCATTAAAAATCTGGGCTGCACCAAGGAAAACCTGCAGGTAACGCTCACACAGCTGGACCGCAATCTGGCTGTGCTGAAAACGCAGAGAAAACTCGGCATGATTGGGCAGCTGCAGCTTGACACGGTGCAGAATCAGCGCGACAAGCTGGCGCAGTCCATCGACACACTGGAGACCACCCGCGAAAACCTCGGTTCGAGCGTTGCGCTGATGTGCGGTCTGGACGCGAACACCATCGTGATGCCGGCCGACTTTGAAACGCTGTACGAGGGCAATCTGGATAAGATGTCTTATAATAAGGATTTGGAGCAGGCGCAGAAGAACAGCTTCCTCATCTGGCAGAAGCAGGACGCTGTGCGCAGCGCGTACAACTCGTACGACAAGAACATCAGCGGTACCGCCGAGGCGGTCAAGTCCGCTGAGGACGCACTGGCGGCGGCCAAGGAGTCGGTAGTGGCTGCATTCGACAGCACCTACAAGACCGTCAAGGACTGCCGGACGACTCTGGCAGCCAAGCGAACCGCACAGTCACAGGCGGAGCTTGACCTGAAAACCGCGACCGTGAAGTACAGGAAGGGCATCATCTCCAAGCTGGCGTATCAGCAGGCGCAGGATGCCGTAACGACCGCAAAGCTGAATGTGGAAAGCGCGTATCTGTCGCTGTATACCGCATATAACCAGTACGAATGGGCCAAGGAAGGCGTACTTATCACCACCGCAGCCGCATAACAGAAGGGAGAAAACAATATGAAACGAACCATTGCAGCCGGTCTTTCTGCCGCTCTGCTGTGCGGCATGGTCGTACCGGCGTTTGCCGCCGATACCAAGACCGCGACGAACACCACCGGCACCACCCAGACCCAGCCGACGGCGCCGGTCAAGCTGACGTTTGACAAGCTGGAGGAGACCGTCCGCCAGAACAACGTCACCATCAAGGCGAACAACAACACCGTGCTCAGCGCGGAAAAGACCGATGTAAGTGACCAGTACATCGAAAGCTATTTCCAGCTTTCCGAGCAGATTTCGTCCTACCAGAAGCAGATTAAGGAGCTGCAGAAAACGCTGAACAGTCTGGATGCCAGCAAAAAGGAAAACGCCGGTCTGCGCAAGACGCTTGAGAGCCAGATTTCCATCCTGCAGCGCAATCTGGCAGCCGCTGAGGCTTCGTACAGGAACCTCGACGACGACGAGGACGACGCAGAGGAAGATCAGGAGAAAACGGTTGATCACACCCGCCGTCAGATGCAGAATGCAGCCGATGAGATCTGCCTGAGTGCGGAAAACACCTACATTTCTCTGCGCGGCATGAAGTATACGCTCAACCAGACAAATCGCAGCATTCAGCAGCTTGACCGCAACATTGCGACTGTGCAGAAGCAGGTAAAGCTGGGCATGACCGGTGTAAATACGCTCAAGAGCCTGCAGGCACAGCGTGAGAGCGCCGTTGCCAGCAAGGCATCGCTGACCACGCAGGTAGAGGCACTGACCAACACGCTCGCTATCCAGTGCGGCTATACCACCGGTACACAGATCGAAACGAGCGATCTTCCGGTCGTAACCGCCGAGCAGGTCACCTCCATTGATTATAACAAGGACCTTGCCGTGGCGCTCAAGAACAGCTACGCGATCTACTCCAAGGAGTACGCAATGCAGACCGCATCCGACGATTACGAGAACAACAAGACCAATACGCTGTATGCTTATCAGGCAGCCAAGATCGACCGCGACGCACAGAAGGAGAGCACGACCGCTTCCTTCCGCAAGCTGTATACCGACCTGCAGGAGAAGCAGACCGCACTTGCTGCGGCGGATGCTGATCTCGCACAGGCGAAAAAGACGTTTACGGTAAGCCAGGTGCAGTACACGCGCGGCATGATCTCCAAGATGGCGTACACGGATGCGCTTGACACCTTCACCACCGCACAGGAGACCGAGGTTGCAGCGCGTATTGATCTGCTGACCGCCTACAACACCTATCAGTGGGCAAAACGCGGTGTAATTACGGCAACAACTTGATAAGCTGACTGTTTTGGCGAATATAGCAGATATGTATAATGAATTGGAGGACCCCGATGAGCAATAGCAAACGAATCCTTGCGGCGCTGCTGGCCGGTGCGATGGTACTGTGTGCAGGCTGCGGCAAGGAAGAGGAAACCGAGGAGGAAAGCTCAAACAGCACTGCGGTTGAGGTAATCGATGTTACCTCGGGTGCGATGAGCTCGGAGTACACGCTGAATGGCAAGATTGCCGCCGTCAATGAGGTGCAGGTGTTCCCGCTGCTGGCAGGTCAGGTGCAGACGCTGAACGTCAGCGAAGGCGACACCGTATCCAAGGGTCAGACCCTGTTTACGGTGGATACCTCGACGGTTACCTCGACGATGAGTTCGCTGCAGCAATCTTACAGCGCCACAAAGACCGCGACCGACCGTGCGATTGAATCGGCAAAGGTCGGTGTGGAGCAGGCGGAACTGGCGGTCAGCAACACGGAAGCACTGCTCGAAGCCGGTGCGGCTGCCGAGCAGGATCTGACCAAGGCTAAGCAGGCACTGACGCAGGCGCAGGCAGGTGTCGCGCAGGCTGAGGCCCAGCAGTCCGCGTCTCTGGCGCAGATTCAGGCGTCTATGGACCAGATCAACAAGCAGGCAAGCCTTGGCACGGTAACCGCTCCGTGCTCGGGTACGGTTACGGCTGTAAACGTAGACCGCGGCGGCATGGCATCCTCGGCGCAGCCGAGCGTGGTCATTGCCGAGAACGGTGCGGTTGAGGTGCAGGTTTCTGTCGCTGAGGACGTATTCACCGGCATCAAGGTCGGCGATACCGCAGGCGTCACGGTTTCCGCTGTCTCCAAGGAGTCGATGAACGGTACGGTCAGCACGCTGCCGGCGGCTGCCAATGCACAGACCAATCGGTATGACGTTTCGGTTTCTCTGCCGTCCGGCACCAAGCCGCCGATCGGCGCGTTTGCTACCGTCACCTTCTATACCGACCGCCGCGCAAGCACGATTTCCGTGCCGACCGAGTCCATCCTGACCGGCAACAACAACGAGCAGTATGTGTTCACCGTAAATGCGGACGGCACTGCCGCAACCCGCGTTACCGTCACTACCGGACTGGTTACCAAGGATTCGACCGAGATCGTTTCCGGCCTCAAGGCGGGCGACCGGGTTGTTACCAAGGGTCAGTCCTATCTGTCGGACGGTGCAGCCGTGCATGTCGTCACCTCGGACGCCGCAGACGGCGGGGAGGGCTAAGCGCGCATGAAATTCGCACAAACCTTTATCAAACACCATGTAATGACCATCCTGCTGTACATACTGGTCGTTGTGTTTGGTTTTTACAGCTTCCAGAACCTGCCGCTGGCGCTCATGCCGTCCATGGAGGTTCCGGCAGCGGTTGTTTACGCTACTTACCCAGGTGCCGGTCCGGAGGATATCGAGCAGCAGGTAACCAAAAAACTCGAGGGTGCGGTAGCGGGTCTGTCCGGTCTGGATACGCTCCAGTCCACCTCGTCCGAGAATATGGCTATGCTGGTCATCCGGTTTACGAATGATACCGATATGGATCAGGCAATGACCGACCTGCGCGACAAGGTTGCACAGGTAAAGAGCCAGCTGCCGGATGACGCATCCGACCCGACCGTTATGTCGATTGATATTGACTCCATGCCGGTCGTTTCGGTGGCGCTGCGCGGCAACGATCTGGCTTCTCTGCAGTCCATCGCCGAGGACGAGATTCAGCCGGCGCTCGAGCGTCTGGACGGCGTAGCGTCTGTTGATATTTCGGGTGGCTACGAGCAGGAGATCGCAGTCCACACGGACGCCTCCCGCCTGAAGGGCTACAACCTGACCATTTCGTCCATCGGTCAGCAGCTCGGCGCGGACAACATCGCCATTCCGGGCGGCGATCTGGATAACGGTTCGCAGACGCTGGCTGTCCGCACGGACGGCGAGTATTCGTCCATTGATGATGTTAAGAACGCTCTGATCTCGCTTCCGGCAGGCGGCACGGTCCGTCTGAGCCAGATTGCGGATGTTTCCATGCAGCCGAAGGATCAGGACGCCATCTCCAAGGTTGACGGCGAGGAGTGTATCATCCTGTCGGTCAACAAGCAGTCCGGCTCCAATACGGCGCAGATTGCCGAGCTGGCCAAGGCTGAGTTTGACTCCCTGCTTAAGAGCAACGATTCCCTGCAGTGGAATATCGTTATGGATCAGTCCGACTATATCAACATGACGGTTGATAACGCTATTCAGAACATCTGGATGGGCGTGCTGTTCGCCGCAATCGTGCTGTTCCTTTTCCTGCGTGACTTCGGCGCGACCATGGCTGTTACCATCGCAATGCCGTGCTGTATCCTGTTTACGTTCCTGATTATGAACGTGCTGGGCATTACGCTGAACATGATGTCGCTCGGCGGTATCACGCTCGGCGTAGGTATGATCGTGGATAACTCCATCGTTGTTCTGGAGAACATCTTTACCTATCGAGCGGACGGCTACGACCGTCTGGAGGCCTGCACCAAGGGCACCGGCGAGGTCATCGGTGCAGTTATCGCCTCCACGCTGACCACGGTCGCCGTATTCCTGCCGATCGCACTTTCCGGCGGCATGGCCGGCATGATGTTCAAGGAATTCTGTATCACCATCGTAGCGCTGCTGCTCAGCTCGCTGATTATTTCCATCACGCTCGTGCCGCTGCTGTGCTATTTCCTGCTCGGCGGCACCAAGCAGCAGAGCATCAAGCCGCAGGGCTCGGGCGCAACGCCGATCACCGAAAAGCCGCTGTCGCGTGCATACCGCAGTTCGCTGAATTTCCTGATCACCCACCGCTGGGCAGGCGTCGCGCTGACCGTTGTCATTTGTATTGTCAGCGTGCTCAGCGTCAGCCAGGCGGGCATGGAGCTCATCCCGGAGATGGATGAGGGTGAGGTGAGTGTTACGGTTTCCATGCCGAACGGTTCGACTATGGAGGACACTGCCGCCATCGAGGACCGCATTGCGGCCATCGCAGTTGATACCATCCCGGAGCTGGAGCAGATCTACTACTCGACCGGCTCGTCCACTTCCATTATGTCCTCGTCCTCGGGCGCAAGCGTTACCATTTCGCTGGTAGATCTCGATCAGCGTGACCGCTCGTCAGCGGATATCGCCAAGCAGCTGCGCCATGACCTGCAGGATATTGCAGGCTGTGAACTGACGGTTTCGACCAGCAGCACCATGTCGATGTCCACGGATTCGGACATCAGCGTTGAGCTGACCGGCGATGACTACGACCAGCTGGCTGAGACGGCAGACGATCTGGCAAACCAGATCAGCGCCCTACCGGATGCTATCAACGTGGAGTCCTCGGCAGGCGAGCAGACCCCGCGTGTTGCCGTTAAGATCAACCGCGAGAATGCGTCTCGCTTCGGTCTGAATGCGGCCACCATTGGCGGTCTGGTTCGTGGTGAGCTGACCGGCTCGACTGCAACCACGCTCCGCATGAACGGTGAGGAATACGACGTTACCGTTGCCGGCGACGAGGATGTAGCAACCAGTCTGGACGCACTGCGCTCCATGCAGATTCCGACCATGACCGGCGGCACCGTACCGCTGTCCATGGTGGCGGATGTTTACACCGAGCTCAGCCCGCAGTCCATCGTGCGCAAGAACCAAAAGGAGACCGTAACCATCACCGGTGAAAGCGAATCCGGTGACAGCAATGCCATTAAGGCAGCCGTTGACGACATTGTTGCCAAGTACGAGCTGCCGGACGGCGTAGAGGTCGGCGAAGGCGATACCGCTGCTTCACAGATCGAGGAGACCACCGGTACGCTGATGCTGGCCCTTGCGGTGGCAATCCTGCTGGTATATTTCATTCTGGCAACGCAGTTCAACTCGTTCTCGCTGCCGATTGCAATCATGCTGATCCTGCCGATTGGTCTGCTCGGCTCGATGATCCTGCTGTGGCCGACCGGAAATCATGTTTCCATGGTCGCACTGCTCGGTGTTATCATTCTGGCCGGTACAGTCGTCAACTCGTCCATCGTGTTGATCGACTATACCCTGCAGCGCCGTCAGCGCGGTGAGGATAAGAATACGGCTATCCTGAACGCATGTCCGCGCCGTGTCCGTCCGGTGCTGATGACCGCTATGACCACTATCCTCGGCCTTGTGCCGATGGTATGCTCCAGCGGCGAAGGCTCCGAGATGATGAAGCCGATGGGTGTCGTCATGATGACCGGCATGGTCATCTCCACCATCGCAACGCTGTTTATCACCCCGGTTTACTATTCGCTGACCGACAGCGTCGCTTCCCGCCTTTCCGGCCTGTTTAAGAAAATCAAGCTGCCCAAGTTTAACTTCCATAAGAAAAATCCGCAGCAGTAAGCAAAAAGGGAACCGATTTCGGTTCCCTTTTTGAATTGAGAATGGATAATGGAGGATGGAGAATGAATGGCGGGTAAAATGGGTACCGCAGTTGTCCAATGTCTGTACAATCTACCCGCAGGGGAGCACAGTGTGCTCCTGCACCCATTTAACGATGACTTGGGCGAACACTGTTCGCCCCTACGGGGTATACGAGTGCAAATGAATTTACAAACGACGTATTGATTCAACCGCCGCGATAAGACGTATTGATTCAGCCGCCGCGATAATTTTCCATTCTTCATTCTCAATTTTCAATTCCGATATTCCCTTGCATATCGCACAAGTGAAGTCTATAATATTTGTATAAATTGCAGATAGGAGCGAACAATATGGCTTCGGATAAAACAAATGTAATGCGTGTGCTCGAGCAGCACAAGATCGCCTATAAGCCGCACGAATACCCGCACGGCAAGGACGCCGTAGACGGTGTTTCGGTTGCGGAACTGCTCGGTCAGAACCCTGATCAGGTATTCAAAACGCTGGTTGCACGTGGCAAATCGGGCGGCTTTCATGTATTCGTTATTCCGGTCGCAAAGGAGCTTGACCTGAAAAAAGCAGCCAAGGCGGCAGGCGAAAAGTCGGTCGAGATGGTGCATGTCAAGGAACTGTTGGGCCTTACCGGCTATGTACGCGGCGGCTGCTCGCCGGTCGGCATGAAAAAGGCGTTCCCGACCGTGTTTGACGAGAGCGTGAACAATGTCCCGACCGTGATGGTTTCTGCGGGCAAGATTGGCTTCCAGATCGAATGTGCACCGGCGGATCTCATCAAGCTGACACGCGCCGCGACCGCGCATATCACGACGGATTAAGGCAATATGCATGATTAAACAAGAGCGATTTGTGAGTGGATTTTGTGCACTGACGAGGTGCGGTTTTGCGGTAATACTTGATGTATTACCGCAGAATCAGCGGCAGCGCGACCGGAGCCTGCACAAGGGACCGCTATAAAGTCAGGGCACCAAATTTCCGCAAAGCGCCGCAATCTTAATTGTGCAGTGCTGCCTTACGTCTGCGGCTTCAGCAGCCCTGCCGCATCCGGAAACAGCGCGAACACGTTCTGCACGCCGCAGCCTGCCAGTTGCGCCAGCTTGGCCGCCAGCGTGGAATCATCGTCGTACAGGACAAAGTGTGCCTGTCCGTCTGCATTCATGTAGGTGAAGTATTTCGCGCACAGCTCGCGCGAAAAGAACGGCTGTGCGCCGGTCTGCGCGAGCAGCGCGGCTCTTGCTGCGGCACTGAGTGAAATGCCGTTCGGCGTGGGTGACGGCAGGGTGAAATCCTGCGAAACCGGCTGCAGAAACGCGGCAATCCGCGCCGCGCCGTAAATGCCCTGCAGGGAGGAAATGTACTCGGTCAGACTGCCGCCCGAAATCGCGGTGGAGACCGTGAGTATCGCGTGCGACAGCGTGCGTCCGCACTCGAGCGGCACATACAGCGGAATATCCGCATCGTACAGTGCTTCGTCGAATGCGGCCAGCAGGCGGCGGTTCAGCGGCGTGTCGTGCTCAAAATCCGCGAATACGCCGGGCGCTTCCGTGCGCCGCGCCTCGAAAACCAGATCGGCAGCAATGCGCTCGGCGCTGCAGAAGTTGATAGCCTGCGGCGGGTCGGTCACGCCGAGCAGGCAGTGCCGCTGCACCGCGGACACCTTGAGCCGCTGCAGCGCCCCGGACTGCGAAATGCCAAGACAAAGCTGCAAAACCGGCATGCCGAGCGAAGCGGCTTTCGTCGTGTCGCGTCCGGTGCATACCAGAATAAGGTTTTTCGTATAGACCATCATGGATCGACTCCTTTGCGATAAAATTATCTTTTCTGGACTTTTTGAATAAATTCCATTACACTATATGTAGCATTACGCTAAATTAGAATACGGGTATTAACAGGAGTGTATGAATGAGCAAACTGATTCCCGATTATGTATTTGATTCGATTTACGATATTACGCCGGAGGTGCTGACTGCCCACGGCGTACGCGGCGTGCTGGTCGATCTGGACGGCACAATGGCATCCCACAAGGCCGCTCTGCCGCCCGAGACGCTGTACACCTTCGTTGACCGGCTGAAAAACGCCGGTATTGCCGTACTGGTGTTCTCCAACAACCATCCCGAGCGGGTAGGAAAGTTCTGCGAGCCGCTCGGTGTGGGCTATATCAGCCATGCTGGAAAGCCGTTTTCGCGCGGCTTCCGCAAGGCGGCAAACCGGCTTGGCCTGTCCATGCGCGAGATTGCCGTTATCGGCGACCAGATTTTCACCGATGTGTTCGGCGGCAACCGTGCAGGCGCGCTGACCTGCTACGTCGAAACGCTCGACCGCCGGTTTTTTTGGATCAATGTGCGCTATCAGCTTGAGCGCGGATTTATCGCGCGCGGACGGCGCAGAATGGAGGCGAGAGCACATCATGGCTGAGCCGAAATTCGGTCCTGCGGGCAACTCGGAGTCGTTTGCCGCCGCAGGCTTCAAGAAAAGCGAGGATGCGCCTGCATGGCTCGCACAGATGGGACTGACCGCGTTTGAGTATCAGTGCGGACGCGGCGTGCGCTGCGGCGAGGAGACCGCCCTCAAAATCGGTGCGGCAGCCAAGCAGCACGGCATTCAGATGAGCATTCATGCGCCGTATTTCATCAATCTCTCGTCCGAGGAGAGCGAGCGCATGGAGAAAAACGTCGGTTATGTGCTGGAGACCGCGCGGCTGGCTGTGCCGCTTGGTGCAACACGCATGGTCGTGCACTGCGGCGGTCAGGGCAAGCTGACCCGTGACCGCGCCATGCGCAACTCGCACGAAAACGTAAAAAACATCCTGCGTGCGCTGGATGAGGCTCACCTGACCGGCTGCGCGGTCTGCCTGGAAACCATGGGCAAAAAGAGCGTGCTCGGCACCGCCGAGGAGGTCTGCGAGCTGGTGGCTGCCGATGACCGCCTGCTGCCGTGCATCGACTTCGGTCATCTCAACTGCCGCACGGGCGGTCACATGAACACCCGTGAGGAAGTGAAAGCGCTGTTCGACCTGATGGAAAATACCATCGGTCACGAGCGTACCGCCAAGCTGCACGCCCACTTCTCTCATATCGAGTATAACGATAAGGGCGAGGTGCGCCATTTGACGTTCGCGGATACGGTATACGGTCCGGATTTCACGCCGGTCGCGGAGGAAACCGCTGCGCGCGGCTACGCACCGACATTCATTTGCGAATCCGCCGGAACGCAGGCGGAGGACGCACTCGCCATGAAGCAGTGCTTTATGGCTCAGGCAGAAAAGTAAAAAAGTAGGACATTTGCCCTACGGAGACGCTTTGTAGAACTATGCAAAGGGGTATAAACGTATGAAAAAGGTATTATTGATCCACGGTCCTAACCTGAACCTGACCGGTCAGCGCGAACCGGGCATTTATGGTTCGAACACGCTGGCATCCATCAATGCGGAGGTTGTACAGAAGTGCGAACGTCTGGGGATGGAATGCGCGGTATTCCAGTCCAACTCCGAGGGTGCGCTGATCGACCGTATTCACGCGGCTCGTGAGGACTGCGATGCGATCATCATGAACGCCGGTGCGTACACGCACTATAGCTACGCCATCCGCGATGCGATTGCGGCTGTGCGCCTGCCCTGCGTGGAGGTACATATGTCCAACGTGCATGCGCGCGAGGAATTCCGCCACAAGTCGGTCATCGGACCGGTGTGTGCGGGCGTCATTGCAGGCTTCGGCAAGCACAGCTATCTGCTCGCCGTGGATGCGGTAAAATCCATCATCGGCTAATATTTAAGAGGCGATTACCATGAAAAGAAACGAACTGCGTGCCATGCTGCTCGAGCAGCCGTATGACGCGCTGGTGCTGACCAGCGAGATCAGCCGCCGCTACGCCACGGGCTTTCACTCGACGGCAGGCGCGGTGTACCTGTCGGCTAAACAGGCGGTATTCTTCACGGATTTCCGTTATGTCGAAGCGGCACACGCGGCCATCAAGGATTTTGAGGTGCGCGAGATCAAGGCGGGGCAGAGCTATTCTGCGCTTATCAATGAGCTGATCGACGAGGACGGCGCGAAAAAGGTAGCTCTCGAGGACAAAACGCTCACGTATGCGGAGTTCATGTCCTGGGGCACGGCGCTGCACGCGACAGCTGTCCGTCTCGAGGACGGTGTGGAGCAGCTGCGCATGTGCAAGGAAGAGGACGAGGTTGAGAAGATCGTCGCGGCACAGCGAATCGCGGAGCAGGCGCTCGAGGAGGTACTGAACGACATCAAGGTCGGCGTGACCGAGAAGGAGATCGCGGCACGGCTGACCTACCTCATGCTGCACTATGGCGCGGAGAACATGTCGTTTGACCCGATCGTCGTTTCGGGTGCAAACAGCTCCAAGCCGCATGGCGTACCGGGTGAAAAGACCATCGAAGCAGGCGATTTCGTGACGATGGACTTCGGCTGCATTTACGACGGCTACTGCTCGGATATGACGCGCACGGTCGCGGTCGGTCATGTCACCGACGAGATGCAGACCGTGTACGACACGGTGCTGAACGCACAGCTTGCAGGCATTGCTGCCTGCAAGGCCGGTGTGACCGGTCGGGACGTTGACGCGGCAGGCCGTAAGATTATCGAGGCGGCAGGCTACGGTGATGCCTTCGGCCACGGCTTCGGTCATGGTGTAGGACTGGAGATCCACGAGGCTCCGGTTGCCTCTCCGCGCGGAGAAGCGCCGCTGCCGGCAGGCAGTATCGTTACCGCAGAGCCGGGTATTTATCTGCCGGGCAAGTTTGGCGTGCGTATTGAGGATATGCTGTACGTCATTGAGGACGGCTGCATTGATCTGACCGATGCGTCCAAGCAGCTTATTGTTCTGTAAATTGCGAAAAAGGGAGAAAACGTTGTTTTCTCCCTTTTATATTCCGTGAATGTTGGAAATGGGTTGCCGTATCGCTTGACGGCAGCTTGATGAAAAAGAATCAATTTAACAATTTATCCATAAGCTATACACAAAAAATCCACACAAGTTCGGCACAATGGTTACACCGATAGGAGGAGATGTTCTCATGCGTATTTTGTTAATCAATGCAGAGCAGGACGAGCGCCTGTTCGCCACCTTCAAGCATGAACATATTCTGTATGATCAGCAGCCGGAGAGCGATACGCTTGATATTTCGGAGAATATATATGATGTAATCGTGTACAATGCCACTAAGCTGGATGAGAAGACCGTCGATGCGGTGCGCTCTCTGCGAGAAAGCGGTGATATGACACCGTTGCTCGTCATGGCAGGTCACACGACCGCGCGGGCGCGTATCCGTATTCTGAATGCGGGTGCGGACAATGTACTCATGCGTCCGTGCCAGAGCGATGAGATTCTGGCGCATGTCAATGCACTGGCACGTCGGCCGAGAATGATGCAGAGTGAAATCCTGACCGCCGGCGACCTGACGCTCGACCGCGGCCGCTGTGTGCTGTCGAGCAATGACGGCGAAGTCCGTCTGTCCGGCAAGGAGCTGCAGCTTGTAGAGATGTTCCTGCGGGAACCGGGACAGGTGCTGCCGCGTGAAATGCTGCACGAGAAGGTCTGGGGAGCAGGCAGGGACGCGACCTACAATAACATCGAGGTTTATCTGACACTTGTGCGCCGCAAGCTGCGTGCGGTCGGCTCGAAGGCCGAGCTGATCTCTGAGCGAGGCATCGGCTATTATCTGCAGGAAGCAGAATAAGGGAAAGGACGTACTTTCATGGTACGTCCTTTTATTTTTCCTGCACTGACTATCTGGGGCACACGAGGCACGTTGGTGCTGCGCCTTTCCGGGCGGCAGCCTTTTTTCGCTGCACCGACCCAGCGGGGTGTACGAACCGCGTAAGCGTGTTCGCCCCTAACGGGCGGGGGGTGTTCGCTGAATCTCAGCGGGGGGAGTTGCGCTCTGCGGAGCGCGGGGATTCGCGGCGCCCGCCGCAGGGGCAAAAAGGAAGGACAACCTGCGGTTTTCCTTCCTCTTTGAACTCCTGCCTTTCCCTTGTTAGATAGTCTGGCGCAGACCAGAGACCGGCGACCGCTCCGAGAAGGGGAACGGCAGAGGATTTTTCTTCTCGCCTGGACGCGCTTTGCGCGCCATGTATCCGCATATTCGCAGTGTCAGATACCATACTGCTACACATACGGGCTACTCTGCGCAGCGTGCGGCATGACAGTGCCGCACAATGCGTTAGCGCGTTATTACAGACGGCACCTGCGAAGATAAATGGTATCGAACGCATAATCCGCAGGTGCCGTGCGTTGCAACGTGCAAAAGGGTTGCGCGACACTGTGATCCCCCAGGGGACCCTCTCTTGCCCTTCGGGCAATTCACCTTGTGCCGCGCCTGCGTTGACCCTCCGACCTGTGTAGCAGTATGGTATCAGACACTGCGAATATGTTGAGAAAGACACGGTAGTAAAAAACCTCTGCCGTTCCCTTATTTCGAAGCGGTCACATGTGGGTAATCTGCGCCAAGCTATCTAAGGGAAAAGGGGAGATTCACAAGAGGGTGGAAAACCGCAGGTTGTCTACCCTCTTGTGCGCCCGCGCGGCGTCAGCGCAATTTCCCTCGCTTTGCAAGCGGCTAAATGCGATTCTTGCTTTGTTCAATCGGCCCAAAGCACAACCCCATCAGGCGGTGCAGCCATGCCCAAAGCCTGTTTTTCGTCAAATTATTCTGTTTCACAGCCTGTTCCTCCTGCGGGAAAGTTTTCTTTTTACGGTATTATTGTACCGCAATTTTTTCGCCGATTCCTGCACAAAATGATGAAAGATTTCTTGAGGCAACACCGCACAATTAAAGCTGCGGCGCTTTGCGGAAATT
>UMLG01057480.1_pt1 | contig 14949 bp, 10 predicted proteins | sample 1966511 | NCBI WGS metagenome assembly UMLG01 (sample SAMEA4836195, study PRJEB28245) | human gut metagenome | biome: gut microbiome; material: fecal sample | place: Denmark | collected 2008
GGATGATGCAGAAGCTTATTATCAGGAGTATGTGCGTATGCATCCGAGCCAGCGAGATGCATTGATCCTGCGTTATCGTATTGAGAAGGCAAAAGGTGTGCCGATCGGTGAATTGATCGAAATTTTGCAAGAGTTAAAGCAGGAAGAATATATTGAAGAATGGGCATATGAATTAGCGAAGCTTTATCATAGAGCAGGAAGAAGAGATGAATGTAAAAGAGAATGCGAAGATATTCTCTTGTGGTTTGGATCTGGAGAGATTGTTGAACGTGCCAAACTTCTGATCGAACATTTAGAAGAGAAGGATCCAATGCCTTATATTGATAATAAGGATTTTACAACCCCCAAAAAAGAAGAACCAAACCCGAATGATACAGGTTCCCTTCCTGATATCAAAGAATTCTTAAAAGAACAAAAAGAACTAAAAAAGGAAGAAAAAAGAAGAGAACGCGAATTGCGTAGAGAAGAACGTTATGCAGAGGATGATTATGAAGACGATTATGAAGATGACTATGAAGAACCTTTGAAAGAAAAGGAACATTCCGATACAGATGAATGGGGGAAAAAGTCTGTTACAGAACCGGATGCGTCAGAGAAAGCGGTGGACTTATCTTCAGATAAAAAAACGGACAATGTTATTGAAGAAATGGCGGATAAAAAAGCAACTGTTTCATCGAAGAGTAATCCGAACACCAAAAAACAGATAAATGGAAAAAATGAGGTTGTAAAAAGTAAGGAAGTATCGGAGGATACGAAAAAAAATAAAAAGGCAGCAGAGATAAAACCTCATGTAAAGAAAGAAAAGGGCGGCATTTACAAACTTTCTTCAAGTATCTTAAAATTTGTCATGAAAGAAGAAGAGGATTTCTTAGATTATGACGAAGAGGCTGTAACGAAAGACGAAAAAGTATCGAAAAAGGTGGAAGCAAGGCCATCAAAAAAGGAACAGCCCCAACAAGAAACCACGAAAAAAGAGGTCAGTAAAAAAAGAGAAGATCATCTGTCAAATTCCAAGACGGAACCGGCTGCAAAAGCACCATCACAGTCAGGAACCGGCATAACACAGGATCTGGCCAAAGAAATTGCAGCAATTTATGAAATGGAACATCGTGAGCAATTAAAGGAAAAAGCAGTTGCCGTATTAAACGAAGGACAGAATCTGGCATCGGATGTACTCGACAGAATGACAAAAGCAGCACAAAGGTCAACTCAGAAAGAATACATTCCTTTAGATGTAGAAGAGATCACGGATAAAAATACGGAGAGCCGACAGCCGGCAAAAGATGCAGGAGAGAACGGATTCGGATATGATTCGAACAAATCAGTCAAAGAGGCCGCAGCCAAAAAAGAAGAGGCAGAAAAGTCTGTGACAGCGGACGAGGACACTTCAACAACCGAAAGCAATGAAAAAGAGAGTGCTGTACAGCAAATTTCTATGCAAGAGAGAGAAGAAAATCTCACAACACAGGAAATACCTGTAACAGAGAGCCGGGAAAATCTTACAACACAGGAAATACCCGTGACAGAGAGCCGGGAAAATCTTACAACACAGGAAATACCTGTGACAGAGAGCCGGGAAGATCCTGCACCACAGGAAACTATTGCAACAGCAGGCAAAGAAGAAATCAATACAGAAACGGACAGCGTATCGGATGCATATCATTCTCCGCTTGAAGGTTATGAAGCACCTGAAAGTCATGTGATCGAGAATGAATATATTGGTATACCGGAGATTAATACATCGGATCTGCCAACGACAAGAGCATTGCATCGTTCTTTCAAAGACATTTTAAAATTGATCAGTGGCGAATTAGATCCATCTCATTTTGTATTAATGGGACAGGGCGATGACAAGATCGTAGGTGTTTCGAAGCAGATTGTCCGTGTCCTAAAAGAAAGCGGTTTCTTATCCGTTGGACGAATTGCAAAGATTTCATCGGAACAGCTGAATAAGATGGATCTGGTACAGTTCCAGAGTCAGTTAAAAGGAAACTGTCTGTTAATTAACGGGGCAGCGGATCTGTTATTTCCTACGATTTCTAAAGTATTTTCCATTATGGAAGAATATCATGGAGATTTTGTCGTGATCTTAGCCGATGAAGGAGCAACACTTGATCAGTTGTTCCGTTTTGTTCCGGCACTTGCAAAGAAGTTCAAGTACATTATTGATATTTCAGAATATACGAAAGAAGATTATACATTCTAAAGAGACAGGAGGTGGCAACATGCAAAGTACAGATGGCATTGTATATGTGATCGGACATACGAATCCTGATACGGATTCTCTTTGCTCTGCGATCGCATATGCATATTTGAAAAATGCAACTGCTCCCAAGGATCAGAAAGAAAAGATTTATTATGCGGCAAGACGTGCCGGACAGATTAATGCCGAAAGTAAGTTTGTATTGGATTATTTTCAGATAGATATTCCTGATTATTTAGGAGATATCCGTACACAGGTTATGGACATTGATGTGAATTGTGTGGAAGGTGTTGATGAGGATCTTTCAATTAAAAAAGCATGGAAGATCATGAAAGAAGGAATGTTGCAAACTATTCCGATCGTTGCAAGCAAAGGTACATTAAAAGGACTTTTGACGATTGAGGATATTGCAAAATCCTATATGGACGTGTATGACAGCCACATATTAGCAAATGCAGAGACACCGATCCGTAATATTGTTGAGACATTAGATGGAGAATTGTTACATGGCAATCTGGATGAAAAAGTCTGCTCCGGAAAATGTCTGATCGCAGCCGCCAATCCGGATCTGATGGAAAGCTATATTGAAAAAGATGATATTGTCATTTTGGGTAACCGTTATGAATCACAGCTTTGTGCGATTGAAATGGGTGCAAAATGCATTGTTGTCTGTGATGGAGCAATGGTATCTTACACGATCAGCCGTTTAGCAGAAAGCCATGGCTGTCTGATCATTAAAACTCCCTATGATACTTTCACAGCATCACGTCTGATCAATCAGAGTATTCCGATCGGTTACTTTATGAAAAGTGATCATCTGGTCACATTTAGCAGAAGTGATTTTATTGATGATATCCGCGAGACAATGGCAAAGAAGCGTTATCGTGATTTCCCGATTCTTGATTGGAACGGACGTTATATTGGTATGATCTCTCGTAGAAGTCTGTTAGGAGCGAGAAAGAAAAAAGTCATACTTGTCGATCACAATGAGCCGGCGCAGGCAGTTGATGGCATTGATGAAGCACAGATTTTAGAGATTATCGATCATCATCGTATTGGAAGTCTGGAAACGTTAGGACCGGTATATTTCCGTAACCAGCCGCTTGGCTGTACGGCAACGATTATTTATCAGATGTTTAAAGAATATCAGATTGAGCTTCCGAAAGATATTGCAGGCCTGCTCTGTTCTGCTATTTTATCTGATACACTGATCTTCCGGTCACCGACTTGTACGGCAATTGATAAAGAAGCTGCCTATGCTCTGGCTGCGATTGCAGAAATTGAACCTGAAGAATATGCAGCGAAAATGTTTCAGGCAGGAAGCAATTTGTTAGCCAAATCACCGGAAGAAATCTTCTATCAGGATTTTAAAAAGTTTGTCTTAGGTGATGTGACTTTAGGGGTCGGACAAATTACATCCATGACAGCAAAAGAGCTTGAAGAGATCAAAGGGAAAATGATTCCGTATTTACAGAAAGCATTAGTAGAGCATGAAGTAGAAATGATCTATTTTATGCTGACGAACATCATGGAAGAAAGCACAGAGCTGCTTTATGCAGGAAGTGGAGCAAAAGAGCTTGCAATTGCAGCGTTTGCGTTGCCGGCAGATACAGAAAAGATCGTGCTAGAGCATGTTGTATCAAGAAAGAAACAAGTAATCCCGGCGTTACTGATAGCATTACAGGAATGATCTTTATCATATAGAAAAAATCAAAATAGAGCTATGGTCTTATTTTTTAGATCATAGCTCCATTTATTGTTATGAAATACAATATCTCATACTAAAGTTATGCTAAGGCATTACTGTAATAAAGACAATACTCCCTGAGTAGACTGGTTAGCCTGTGCTGTGCATATCGCTCCTCTTTTGTGCGTTTTTTATTATTTAATTCGTTATTTTCTATGCTTTTGACGCTGCTTCAATCGCAGGAATGGCTGTGGCAAACCAGTCGCCATCCAGACTTTCGATATCGCCTGCATCACTTGCAGCGGCAATGGCAGGTGTCATCGGGATTTTTCCAAGGACCGGAAGATTATATTCAGCCGCTACTTCATCAACATGACTCTTTCCAAAGATCTCGATATGTTTTTTGCAATCAGGACATTCCACATAGCTCATGTTTTCAATAATTCCAATGATCGGTATATTCATCATTTGTGCCATCTTTACGGCTTTTGCAACAATCATCGAAACCAGTTCCTGCGGGGAAGTTACGATTACAATGCCATCGACCGGAATTGTCTGGAAAACTGTCAAAGGAACATCTCCTGTTCCGGGAGGCATATCTACAAACATATAATCTACATTATCCCAGATAACCTCCTGCCAGAACTGTTTTACGGTACCGGCAATGACAGGGCCACGCCAAATGACAGGATCTGTTACATTTTCCAAAAGCAGATTGACGGACATAATCTGAATTCCTGTTTTAGAAAGAGCCGGATAAATACCTTCTTCATTTCCCATCGCACGACCGGTAATACCAAATGCTTTTGGGATGGAAGGACCGGTAATATCCGCATCCATTACAGCGGTACGATATCCTTTCTTCTGAAAATTAGCAGCTAACATAGAAGATACCATGGATTTACCAACGCCACCTTTTCCGCTTACAACACCGATGACTTTTCGGATTGTACTCTTTTCATGCGGCTTTTCTAAAAAACTTTTTGGATCTCTGCTTTCACAGCTCTGAGAGCAGCTAGAGCAGTCATGATTACAAGTTTCACTCATTGTATATACCTCTTTTCTTTTTTCTGTTACAAGTTACAAAATACAAAACATGATCATGTTATATGAAATCCATGATCATTGGCTGTGTCTTATGTCGTAGTATTGCTGCATGATCTGAGCAGATGAAATGCAACAAATGATATTATAGCAAGATGCCGAAAAAAAGTCCACTATAGCCGTACTGACGACAGAAATTTGTACCATTTCGTTCTATTATGCTACATAACCTGAATATACATACATAGTATGAACAGATAATTGATGTGACAGAGTACATAATAAAAGAAGGGAAGGTTTTGGAATGAATCAATATGAGAGAATGGTATCCTATCTGTATTCCTATAAAAATGGGGAAAAACTGGCAAATGTCGGGTATGCAAAAGTAGAAAAGAGAGGTATGCAATGTCGGATCATGGTACAGATGCGTGCTGTTGTGACACAAAATGCACCCTGTGTTTATCTGTATCGCCAGAAAGAAGATGGAATCCGGACAATTATGATCGGAAAAATGTATGCAAGAGGAACGAACCTGTTATGTAAGTCAGAAACCAAAAGGGACGATCTTTTCGGAACAGGAAAAAGTATAGAAGATATGGATGGGATTTATATTGATATACAATCTGATCTCTACTTTAATACAACATGGAAGAAGGATTATTTTTATAAAGGGGCTCCGGAAGAATATCAGAAAGAGACGATGGAAAGGAAAAAAACGGATCCGGACACAGCAGGACAGAATGACTGCGAAGATAAGCTCCAAATGGAAAAAAGAAAGGTGGAAGAAGAAAAAACGCAGGCAGCCGAAATACCGGATCTTACAACACCACAGCAAAAAGCAGACATAAAGAATCAGGCTAAAGCAGCGCAACAGGAACAAAGTGCAATGTCTAAAGAAATTGTAATGGATTCATCTATGGCAAGAGAGATCAAAGAGGCTGCAAAAGAAGCAGCGAAAGGAGAGATACAGATGCAATCTGTATGCAACGCATGCCCGTTTAAAGATCATACGATGGACTATGGACAAAAGATTCTATGTTCTTTTCCGACAATGCATCCGTTTTGTGAAGATGCCATAGAAGGCTGTGTACGGATCGAACCAAAAGATATCGGCTGCTTACCGATGTCAGAATGGTCGTTGTCAGGAAACCGGTTCTTGTTACATGGATATTATTGTTACAGGCATTTGATTTTTGTGAAAGGAAATGACCGGAGGTATTATATCGGTGTTCCCGGAATTTATCATGAGAAAGAGAAAAAACAAGCGGCAATGTATGGCTTTTGTGAATTTTTAACCATTGGAGAATTTGAAAAGACAACAGGAGCGTTTGGCTACTGGGTGCGCCGATTAGTTGAAGCATGATCGCTCAGAAACGAGGTAAGGAATCTGCACGCAGATAAGAGAAAAGCAGATGATCCGTCCAGTTTCCGTGGATCTCAGCATATTTTTGAAGATAACCTTCTTCGACAAAATGCAATTTTTCCAAAAGACGGATCGATGGCATATTATCAGGTTGTACATAGGCTTCCACACGATGCAGATCCAGTTCTTTCATAACAATAGGGATTAGAAAGCTGATCGCTTCCTGCATATAACCATAATGACAGAATTCTTCTCCTAATTTGTAACCAATGATACATTTTTTGAAAGCACCATGCATAATATTACTAAAGCAGATCGAACCGATTGGTTCTTCGGGCACATCTTTCCGGAAAAGCCAGAAGCGGATATGTGTTAATCTTAGGAAAGCACGGTATTCACAGGACAGGTTTGATCTGTGAAATGCAATTGTATAAAAGTTTTCGGGACGAGCCGGTTCAAAAGGTTCCAAAAAAGCAGCATTTTTTTGATAAAAATGCTGTATCAGAGGGGCGTTATCTGCCGACAATATCATAAGATTCAGTCTTTTTGTTTCATATGAAAACTGCATAAAAATCCTCACTTTTTGCAAATTTCGTATCGCAAAACGGGATAAGGAACGAGACTTGCTTTTTACATTTGATTTCGTTACTATTATATGATGCAGGGGCAGAAGTGGATAGCGATGTATGTTTCTATACAAACGATTATCTTCCAGTCTGACCTGCCAACATTATTATATTATATATGATAGAAATGTCAAAAGATTAAGGATTAAAAGGTGTGTCAAAAGAAAAGGATCAATTAGAATGGAAGAAAAAAACAGGGATTCATACGACTCGAAATATATGAAAGAAGCGATCAGACAGGCAAAAAAGGCAGCGCTGATTGATGAAGTGCCAATCGGCTGCGTGATAGTGTATCAGGATAAGATTATCGGACGTGGTTATAACAAAAGAAATAAAATGGGCAGTACACTTGCACATGCAGAGATCATTGCGATTCAGAAAGCAAGTAAAAAATTAAATGACTGGCGTTTAGAAGAATGTACCATGTATGTTACGTTAGAACCATGCCCGATGTGCGCCGGAGCAATCGTGCAGGCAAGGATTCCCAAAGTTGTGATCGGTGCGATGAATGCGAAAGCCGGATGTGCCGGAAGCGTTTTAAATATATTGGAAGAAAAGGGGTTTAATCATCAGGTAGAAAAAATAACAGGTGTATTGGAAGAAGAATGCCGGATCATGATGAAAGACTTTTTTCGGGAGCTGAGACAGAGAAAGAAAGAAAAAAAGATGCATACTTGACATGAAAAAAGGGACAGTATATAATGAAAAAACATTCGCAAAATTGGTGACAATTTTTCTTCTTTTTATCATTATGTACAAAATAAAGAAGAAAATTGCAATAGATTTCCGTGCTAGCCGGGGAGTCAGCGGCACCCTGTACCTGCAATCCGCTATAGCAGGGGTGATGTTCTGTTTCGGATAAATCAATTGCAAAGCTGCCCAGTGTATGTGGCGTTGAAGTTTTGGTCTTGCGCAATGAGAACTCATGAACCGTGTCAGGAGGGGAACCTAGCAGCACTAAGTGAGACCTCTCGTGTGCCGTAAGGTTGCCGGAACTGAGTTAACAGCATTGGTAACGTTTGCATTGTTTTTTTCAACACAGAATGCACGGATTTTTTAGTAGAACCGAAGCTTATCGTGAAGAAAGCATAAGGTTCTTTTTTTGTGGAATAGGAAATTGCTCGTGTAGTAGTGGTATACCAACAAGAATTGCTATTGCAATTCTTGGAGCGCAAAGCGCTGGCTTTGCGCTTTTTGTACATTTTTTGACCATTTTTGTCGAAGAATAAATTGACTGTTTCCAGTAAGAATTGTATAATAGAAAATAGAGTGTTTTTTGTTTGTATATAGGAGAGCTGGAGGTAGTTTGTGAAAGCGGAATTGAAAAGGAACAATGTAAATCAGATCATTAAGGGGACAAATATATTTGAAGCCGGGGACGAGGTGACGGAAATTGGTCTCGTGATCAAGGGAAGAGTGTGCGTGCAGGCGGATGGTGTAAAAACAGTGATAGGTTCCGGCAATTTTCTGGGTTTATGTGATCTGACAGAAAAAGTACATCGTGTGACATATACAGCAGATACGAATTTAGCAGTATATGCTTTTGAGGCCGGTAGTCTGTCTTCGACGATCAGAAATTTAATCAAGGCAAATAAGGATTATGCACCTTTGATGGTATCGACATTAAGTAAATATATAAAAGAAATTTCTAAGATTTTTGATACATTGGAAAATGCGACCAATGATGTCTGGCAGAATATGAAAGATTATTACCAGACATATCTTTCAATAGGAAAAAAGACAGGAGCTCAGATCAATGTGCTCAGATCAATTGAAAATCTTCCGGTATTTGAAGCGGAAGAAGAACTGAATTTAGATAAAGTTGAATATTACCGTGCTTGTGCAGAGCTTCCGACAGAAATCCGGAAAGCTTATTTTGGTGCGAATATGGTTATTACTATACAGCATATTACAGAACAGGTTGAAGTAGTAAACAGCCTTTTTGAACAGTGTAAGAAGGATGCAGTCTATTTAAAAGGACTTGCAGGTCCATTAGTTCTTGATGACAGAAGCCTGTATATGAATGTTTTGCAACAGGCAACCGTGTTACAGCATCTGGGCACAGATATTTCCGATGCCACTTCTCTTTTAGACGATGTGATCGATCAGATCAATTCTTTGGAAAATCTGATGTTAGAATGTGCCGGAGTTGATTTGCAAATTGATCATGAATTTATGGAGGAAGCTTATTTTGAATTGTTAAACGGTTCGAATGCCTCTTTAGGTGGTTCTGTTTCTCAGAGTGATGCAGGTGAATTTGCACTTGTGGAAGACCATTTTGTTTCAACAGATGAATTGATGGATGCGATGGATCAGATTCTTTCTTTTGCAGAGATTGACAGCGAAAAGGAGCAGGAATTTCGAAGTTATATCCATGCATTTGAAGAACTGGGTGATAAATTTTCGACAGAGGATACAGCACGTACTTTGCGCAGAAATATATTAAAAGCATACTATCCGATTTATAAAGCCGTTTTTTTGAAAGACTATCATTCTTCGGAAAAAACGCCTTTGGTAATTGATCTTTTTCTTCGATTTGGCTTTTTAAGCGAACGTCTGATAACGGAAGATATCTTAGAAGAACTTGCAACTCTGGATATATCTCATTCCGGAACAGGTGCCTGTGATGTATATGATATGAAGGAATGGCTCACATTGATCTTAGAGGGCAAAAAAGAACCATCTAAGAGTGAATTCGATATGGATTATGATGAGAACCTGCGAGATATGAAACGTACCGGACAGATTACGGCAGAGCAGCAGCAGGCGTTGTCAAAGAATCTGAATGCAAAATTCGAATATGAGATCCAGAATATGTTTCGAACCAATCATCGCCTTTTGTTTTCGCAGGTTACGGCATTCGTTCCGTTTTTATTTACAGAAGGCTGTACGACTTCGATTTCAAAGAGCTTTTTGGCAAAAGATCGTATCAATGCAGCAATCCAGCGTTTGCTGCAGATCGACTTTTCTGTATTTTACAGAGAAAGTCTTTATGCAAAAGAGGGAAGCTCTTTTGCAAAAGAATATATTCAGCAGGAAGTATTTCCTGATGTGATCGTTCTTCCGGGATATGGAAATAAAGGCGTTATGTGGCAGGAATTAAGCGGAAGACGCAGGACTTCGAAAGGAAGATTTTTACTGCCGATCTTTATGGAAAGTGATCTTGAGACAGAGATGGTTCGATTGTTCGGACGTTTTCGTTGGGAGCTTTGCCGAACGATACAGGGAGCGGCATGGAACAATATTCAGGTTAAATCTCTTACAAGTGAGTATGCAGATTTTATTCAATTTTATAAGAAGAACAGAGATCTGTCAGAAGATAAGAAAGAAAAGCTAAAGATGCAGATCCAGAAATGCAGAAACAATACAAGAGAGGTATTTGTTAGCGATTATGAGAACTGGATCCGGCATGAAGCACAGGGCGGTATGTGTTTAAGTAAACCTGTTCGTGAGATTATGGCTACCTATTGCCCATTTACAAAAGAACTTCGTGAAAAAGTAAGTGATATGCCGATCTATCGCGACGCTATGGCAAGATTCCAGCGCGAACGCGGTAAGAAGTTAAAAGAATACGATCTGAAATTCAAAGTATGGCAGAAAGATGGAATGGATGTGCCCCAAGAAGTTGTACATACCAGAGATTTCTATCTGGAATTTTAAATCAGATCCAGCCACCATCAAGAGTGATTATCTGACCGGTCAGATAATCATTCTTTTTTGTTATTGCAAAAGCAAGTTCAGCGACCTCTTCCGGTGTTCCCATCCTTCCGGCAGGGATTTCTTCGGTGATGGCAGTAATGTCATCTTCTGACAAAACAGCATTCATTTCGGTATCGATCATACCACAGGCAATCGCATTAACCTGAATATTACTTGGTCCGAGTTCTTTTGCAAGAGCTTTTGTAAAGGCATTGATCGCACCTTTTGTCGTAGAATAAGGAACTTCCATAGAAGCACCGACATTGCCCCAGACAGAAGAAATAGAAAGAATCTTGCCTGATTTTTTAGAAAGCATTTCAGGGATGGCAAGCTTGCTGCAATAAAAGACAGAGTTCAAGTTTGATGTGATCATTGCATCCCATTGCTCCGGTGTTGTATCCTGCAGCAGCCCAAAACAGGAAATACCGGCATTGTTGATCAGAATATCGATTGAGCCAAGTTTTGTTTCAATCTCATGAAAAAAAGTGCAGGCATCGTTATAATTTCCAATGTTACCAACATAGGTCAGACAGCGGACCTGCATGGAACGGACTTCTTTGGCTGTTTCTTCTAAACGTTCTTTATTATGATGACAGCAGATCGCGACATCATAGCCCATTTGTGCATATTTTAAAGTGATCGCACGACCGATTCCGCGGGACGCACCGGTAATAACAGCAATTTTATTTGACATAAAAATCCTCATTTCTGTACATAATTTTTCTATGAAAAGAATGAAACTATTATAACACGAATCTTATTTCTTGGCACGTAAAGGCTGCATTACTTTACATTGCCTAGAATTTTTGATATAATGTGCTGTATGTTTTGGCAATTTAGGAATATAACTCGTTGAGAGAAAGGTACAGATATGAAGAAGAATGTTTTAAAAATGTTTTTTTTAAGCTTAGGAAAATCATTGCTATGCATTGCTGTTTTATTGCTTGTGGGGTTTGCAAGTTATAAGATTTCGTACACATTGTTGGCAAAGGGCGGTGCAGGTGGTAGTAGCAGTACTGAGAACTTAAAAGACATTATGGATGAGGCACAGACAGATGAAATTTCAAAGAACCTGATCTATGTTGCAGATGATAAGAATAAGATTACGCATTTGATGTTAGAAATTTGTAATACAAAGACATATAATATGGATTATATTACAATTCCGGTTACGACAGATTATACAATTCCATCGGTGATGTATCGTAAATTGTGTCAGGTCAATGAAGAAATTCCACAGGTGATCCGCATTTCCAAATTATTACAGTATTTTGAGGATGAGAGCAAAGCATATGGTTATGGTGAGCTTATTTTTGAAAAAATGCTTGGAACAGACATCAGTTATTATACTGTATTGAAGCAGGAAACATATGATAATCATTATACACAGCAAAAAGTAAAGGTTGCTTATAAGACTAAGAGTTCAGAGAATAATACACCGGGACCGGATGGTATGGTTCCTGTTACAAATACAACATTAAAGACAAAGATGAACATTACTGTTTTAAGCGATACTTATAAGAGACAGATTTCTGACCTCGGACATGACCAGGATAAGATTGCTGAATTTATTAAAGATCAGTATGAAGGTGTTGCTTCAAATCTGACGGTATATAACAAGCTTGGTTATGTAGAAGCTTATGAAAAGATGGATTGTAATCTTTACCATTTCTGGGGTGTTCCGGGAAAATACAGCAGAAAGCTTTTTGAAGTAGATACAAAAGCGACAAAGAAAGCGATCAAATATCTTGTAGAAAACGGAGAGACTTACGTACAGGAGCAGGATCTGACAGCTGCCAATATGATCCGCAAATCACAGGTGGTATCAAAAACTTCGCCTAGTCCTTCACCGGTTTCAACAAAATCATCTAAGTCAACAAAGAGTGCTAAGAAAACAAACTCAAAAGACTTAAAGATTTATGTTTCAAATGGTAGCCAGATTGCCGGATTGGCAGCATCAACACAGAAAAAATTAAAAAACGCCGGTTATAATGTGCCGGAAGTTGGCAATTATACAGGTAAGACGTTGACAACAACGAAGATTATTGTCAGCAAAAAAGGACAGGGTGAGGATTTAAAAGAGTATTTTAATAATGCACAGGTAACTGTAGGAAGTGTTTCTAAGGGATACGACATTGAAATTATTTTAGGAACGCGTGATGCAAATAGCAGATAGGTAGGAAATATGCAGGCTTCTGTAAGAATTATGGATGTTGATGTGGATATGTTGTCCAATGACATTCTTATAAGCAAAATGAATGAATACCTGATAGATGAACGATTGCAAGTGATATTGTTTGCATCAACGGAGCTGTTAAATCTGGCAGTAGAGAATGAAGAGTATCATGAGCTGATCGATAGAGCAGATCTTTTTTTGCCGGGTGAGGAAGCGTTGCTTTCGGCACATCATTCCGATGTGTTAAAAGCAGGTGATATGGTAGTGAGTTGCAAAAGCTTTGGTCTCGTTTTGGAGAACTTAAAGAAAGAAGATCGTTCTCTTTATATTGTAGCAAAGAGTGAAGAAGAAGCAGCGAACTTACAATCCTATTGTCTGCGTATGCAGCCGGAATTAAAAATCGTCGGTTCCTGCGTATATCGTGAAGAAATGGATGATGCAGCGATCGTCAATGAGATCAACAATCATATTCCCGATATGCTTCTTGTCGATCTAGAGACAGGTGTTCAGGAAAAATGGATCATGGAGCATGTATCTTTGCTGAATGCAAATTTATGCATTGCAATCGGTGGTGTTGTCAATCTGTTGACGGCACAGGAAAAAAAGATACCGCATTGGATCGAAAAATTACATCTGGCTGGTCTATATCATAAGATAGTGAGAGAACAGACCGTAAAAAAAGATGTTCGTGCACGTATATTTCGAAAGAAAGTAGCACAGTATAATAATCAGATAGAAGAAATGAATCAAAAAGATGATAACGTATAAGGTTATCATCTTTTTTTCTGTTAAAAAGGAGAGGCTGAAATATGATACGTTGGTTCAAAATTCTGATAGGAACACTTTGTATGGCAATGGCTGTAAATTTTGTCTATGAGCCGATGCATATGGTGACAGGAGGCGTGTCCGGCACAGCGATCATTATTAAAGGGCTTTCAATGAATTGGTCTGATTTTGAGATCCCGGTCTGGATGACAAATATTTTGTTGAATATTCCTATCTTTTTATGGGGATATTTTGTACGAGGGAAAAGATATCTTCGTGTCACATTTGTTGCAAATTTGTTCTTTACATTGTTTTTATTTTGCATTCCGGTTATTCCGATCAGACAGAAGGATTATTTTCTCGCAGCCTTATATGGCGGAATTTTAAATGGGACAGGACTCGGACTGGTCTTTTCTACCGGGTATTCCACAGGAGGAACGGATCTGCTTAGCAGCATTCTTCACAAATATATGCCACAGGTACCGATTGCACGCATTCTGTTCTGCCTGGATGCTGCCGTGATCGCAGCAGGAATTTTTACATTTGGATCTCATAGTGCAGCTTATGCGGTTTTTGCAGTCTTTTTATCAAGCAAGGTCATGGATCTGATCTTAACAGGGGTGAGAGCCGGAAAGCAGATCTGGATTATATCGGAGGAATACCAAAAGATCGGCAGCCAGATTTTAGAAGAATTGCATCGTGGTGTAACCAGTCTGGACGGACGTGGTGTTTACAGTAACCGGAAGAAGAATGTACTTGTCTGTCTGGCATCAGCAAGAGAAATTGCACGAATCTTACAAATAGTAGAAAAAAATGACGATAATGCCTTCGTATTTATTCAGGATGTAAAAGAAATTATGGGGGAAGGTTTTGTGAAGATTGGTGAATGATATACAAACTTTGGTCAAATCTTCCAGTATTTATATAAATAAATTCTATGGTTTTTGGCGAATTGAACGAAAAAAAATAAATTTATACTCTTTGCACAAAAGCAGAATTATTTCTTTGTAAGATTGTGCTATGGCTAAATATCGGGCTTTAGTGTAATATATTCAATGAGCAGAACGTGATGTTTATTGCGTATTGATAGTATTATATTAAGTTAAAATATAGGAGGATACATAACTATGGCAAGTTTATCATTAAAAAACATCAGTAAGACATATCCAAACGGTTTCCAGGCTGTTAAAAATTTCAACCTTGATATCGCAGATAAGGAATTCATCATTTTCGTAGGACCTTCAGGATGTGGTAAATCTACAACACTTCGTATGATCGCAGGTCTTGAAGAGATTACAGAAGGTGAATTATGGATTGGCAACAACCTTGTAAATGACGTAGAACCTAAGGACAGAGATATCGCAATGGTATTCCAGAACTACGCTC
>UMLG01008206.1_pt1 | contig 14903 bp, 12 predicted proteins | sample 1966511 | NCBI WGS metagenome assembly UMLG01 (sample SAMEA4836195, study PRJEB28245) | human gut metagenome | biome: gut microbiome; material: fecal sample | place: Denmark | collected 2008
GTCGGTCGGCGCAACATCGTTCGGCGGCGGCTCGGGTGCGGAGGACTTCGGCTCGGCTAAAAATTTAATTCTCGGAACAATTACGTTGGTTTGTTGTATCGGATTTAATATTTTCGCTAAATCATATTGGAAACAGTTGTCCGTATTGTTTGGGCTTATCGTAGGTTACATTGTGGCTGTGTGTATGGGTATGGTTGATTTTTCGGGATTGAGTACGGCACAAATCGTATCACTTCCGCAGATACTTCCGATTAAACCGACATTCAATATAGGCGCGGTTATTTCCGTGCTTGTGATTTTCCTTGTGTCCGCAACGGAAACAATAGGAGATACATCGGCACTTGCGTCATCGGGATTAAATCGTGAGGTTTCAAAGAAGGAGCTTACAGGCTCAATCGCCGCAGACGGCTTTGTCAGTGCATTGTCGGGACTTTTCGGTTGTTTGCCGATTACGTCGTTCAGCCAAAACGTGGGACTTGTTTCAATGACAAAAGTCGTAAACAGATTTACGATTTTCACAGGCTGCGTTATTATGGTTTTGGCAGGATTGTTCCCTATGTTCGGAACATTACTTGCAACATTGCCTGAGGCTGTGCTTGGCGGCTGTACGCTTATGATGTTCGGTAATATTGTTATAAGCGGTTTGCAGATGATTGCAAAATGCGGTTTTTCACAAAGAAATATTATTATCGCCGCATTGTCATTGAGTATCGGACTTGGCTTTACACAAGTTCCCGAAATTTTTTCAATCTTTCCGCAAATCATTCAAAACGTGTTCGCTGAAAACTGCGTTGCGGTTGTGTTCTTGGTTTCGATAATTTTGAATTTGGTGTTGCCGAAAAATATGGAGGCACATAAACAATAAAATAAAGGCACTTACATAAGTAAGTGCCTTTTTGTGTGATTAAAATTTTCCGTATTGTGCGATACCGCAGAGTTCTTCTTCTATTCTCAAAAGCTGATTATATTTTGCAACTCTGTCTGTTCGGCTCGGTGCACCTGTTTTTATTTGTCCTGCGTTTACAGCAACGGCAATATCGGCGATTGTGGTATCTTCAGTTTCACCGCTGCGGTGTGATATGACGGCAGTATAGCCGTTTTTATGTGCCATTTCAACAGCGTCAAGTGTTTCGGAAAGTGTACCGATTTGATTAACCTTGATAAGAATTGAGTTTGCGACATCTGATAAAATACCCTTTTCCAGTCGCTTTGGGTTTGTGACGAACAAGTCATCGCCGACAAGCTGAATTTTATCGCCGAGCTTATCGGTAATGATTTTCCAACCGTCCCAGTCATCTTCTCCGAGTGCATCCTCAATAGAGAAAATCGGATATTTTTCACACAGGGTCTGCCAGTATTCAACGAGCTCCAAAGCAGTCTTTTTTATACCGGATTTCGGCAACAAATATGTTCCGTCATCTTGTATCCACTCTGAAGACGCGGCATCTATGGCGATTTTAAAATCTTCACCTGCCTTGTAGCCTGCACGCCCGATTGAACTCATTATAACTTCAAGTGCTTGTTCGTCTGTTTCAAGATTTGGTGCAAAACCGCCTTCGTCACCGACCGCGGTGGTATTACCCATTTCGGAAAGCACCTTTTTTAATTCGTGAAATACTTCACTGCACCAACGCAAGCCTTGTTTAAATGACTTTGCGCCATACGGCATTATCATAAATTCCTGTATATCGACGTTGTTATTTGCGTGTGCACCGCCGTTTAATATGTTCATCATAGGTACGGGAAGTACATAAGAATTTATACCGCCTATATATTGAAAAAGCGGTATTTCAAGGCTTGCCGCAGCCGCTCTTGCAACGGCTAACGATACACCGAGTATTGCGTTCGCACCGAGATTTGATTTATTGTCTGTGCCGTCAAGCTCACACATTTTCATATCTATCGAGCGTTGGTCAAGTACATTCATACCGATTAACACATCTGCAATTTTTTCATTTACATTCGCCACAGCATTTTTTACACCTTTACCGCCGTAACGCTTTTTGTCATTATCCCTAAGTTCCACAGCCTCAAAAACACCTGTTGACGCACCCGACGGAACGATTGCTCTGCCCGACGCACATTCTGTATGCACCTCAACTTCGACTGTCGGATTACCGCGTGAATCCATAACTTCACGTCCGAAAATGTCGACTATTTCAATGTACTGTTTCATAGATATATCCTCCTTTGATTTAGTTCATAATAGAGTATTACCAAATAATCACTTTCTTATTCAATGCAGAAGTATATAATATTACATTCTGTAGGAAATAACAGCCATTGACGGATTAATATGATAAGTGTATAATGGAGGTGTACATATCAAGTTATCACAAAAGGAGAGTTGATTATGAAGAAATTTATAGGAATGGCACTTGCGGCGGTGATTTCGGCATCGTCATTTACGGCACTTGCGGCAGGGGCTATACCCGACCATCAAGGCACAAGTATGGACGGTATTGAAATCGGTACGGCTCAGCTTAATTCGGCGGTAAAAAGTTATTATGATTTATTCGAGCAGGCAGGTGACCAATACGGTGTAGACCCAAACTTGCTTGCGGCAATATGTATGCAGGAATCGTCGGGAAGAAATTTGAGTTACCGTGATGACGGAAGTGAATATCCGGCATGGGGTATTATGCAGATTGAAAATACTTTGGAAAAATCATTCGCCAAGTTCGGTGAGGACACTACGGGAGAAAAATGGACGCTTCAAGATAGACTTGATCCGACTAAGGCAGTGCCGTTTGCGGCATATTTAATTTCACAGTCGCTTATCAGATATGATTGTGATTATATGAAAATGATTCAGTCTTATAACTTCGGACAAACCGTGCTTGACAGAATAATTGCGGCGAAGGGTGACGATTGGCTTTCGGAACGCATCAATGCCGCGCAGTATGCGACAAATTGGCCGTACAATACTTACGGTGACGCACAGTACATAGAACACGTTATGAGATATTATCATAATGATATTGATTACATAGGTGCAAAGGTAAGAATAGACGGTAAATTGCTTGCGTTTGACGACCAGTATCCGTTGCTTGAAACCATTGACGGTGAAACGTATACAATGATACCTGTAAGAGGTATATCAGAGGCTCTTAATGCAAAAGTGGACTGGAACGGTGACAAGCAGGAGATTACGGTTAAAAAGGGCGGCGACAAAGTCGTTATGTATCTTGACAGTGATGTTGCGTACATAAATGATACACCGATAACGCTTGATGCACCCGCAACGCTTATGAACAACAGAACAATGGTTCCGCTTAGATTTGTCATGGAAGCATTTAATGTTACTGTTGATTGGAACGGTGACACAAGAACTGTTGAAATAACAAAATAAAAGTTAGTGAATATGTACAAAAAAGTATCGTTTGATTTTTATAATCTGACGGTACTTTTTTTGTTATCTTTATATGATAATGTGGTATATATGTAATATACGAGGCTATAGCAAAGGACATACAAATTGATTAGTAGCCAAATAAAATGAACGAAAAATATTATATTAGGAGGGTCAATCAAATGAAAACGTATTCAATGGACGCAATTCGGAACATCGCCGTTATGGGACACGGTAAATGCGGTAAGACAACGCTTACAGAGGCAATGCTGTTCAATGCGAAAATGACCGACAGAATGGGCAAAGTCGCTGACGGCAACACTGTAACGGACTATGACGGTGAAGAAATCAAAAGACAATTCAGTATTTCAACCGCTCTTGCAACGGTAGAGTGGAAAGATATGAAATACAATATGATAGATACACCGGGCTTTTTTGATTTTGTCGGTGACGTTAAAGAGGGTATCCGTGCGGCTGATTCGGCACTTATTGTATTGAGCGGAAGAAGCGGTGTAAGCGTCGGTACGGAGAACGTGTTCAGATACGCAAAACAAAGAGGTGTGCCGATTATGTTCTTTGTCAACAAAATTGATGATGACAGAGCGGATTATCAAAAAACTCTTGAGGAAATGAAAGAAAAGTTCGGAAAATCAGTAACTCCGTTCGTTTATCCGATAAGAGAGGGTGACGAATTCAAAGGCTTTGTCGATATTGTCGATATGACGGCAAGAAGATATGAAGGACAGGACAGAGTGGATATTCCTGTACCCGACGGTATGGCGGAAATTGTCGCACCGCTTAGAGAAATGATTATGGAGGCTGTTGCCGAAACCGATGAGGCACTTATGGTTAAGTATTTCAACGGTGAAGAATTTACTTTTGACGAAATTAAGCAAGCTATAAGAAAAGGTGTTAAGGACGGTGTTATTTATCCTGTATACTGCGGCAGCGGTCAGGATAATATCGGTGTGCGTTCGCTTATGGACGGTATGGGTAAGTATTTGCCTGCTCCGTCGGAAATTGAGGAAATCGCGAGAGTTGCCGATACAGGTGAGCCTGTTGAGCTCGTACAGAGTGAAACGGAAACAACGGCGGCGGTTGTATTTAAAACAATCGCAGACCCTTATGTTGGTAAGATGTCGTTGTTCAGAGTTTATTCCGGTGAGGTAAAGGGTGACAGCACGCTTTACAATCCGAACAAGGACGTAAACGAAAAGATTGGCAAGGTATTTAATCTTTGCGGTAAAAAACAGCTTGACGCAAAGTCGATAAAAGCCGGTGACATCGGTGCGGTTGCAAAACTTGAAAGCACAAAAACAGGTGATACATTGTGTGAAAAGGGTAAGAATATCATACTTACCGGTATTGAATTTCCGCAGCCTGTTTTGTCTATGGCGATTAAACCGCAGACAAAGGGCGATGAAGAAAAGATTATAAGCGGTATTAACAAGCTTATGGAGGAGGATCCGACATTCACAATTACAAACAATACCGAAACAAAGCAGACTCTTATAAACGGTCAGGGCGAACAGCATATTGACGTTATTATAAGCAAATTAAAATCAAAATACGGTGTCGGTGCAGTTTTGGAAGACCCTATTGTTCCGTATCGCGAAACAATCAAGGGCAAGGCTACCGTTGAAGGCAAACACAAGAAACAATCTGGCGGTCACGGTCAGTACGGTCACGTTAAGATTGAATTTGAGCCGGGTGTGTCGGAAGATATGATTTTTGAAGAAAAAGTATTCGGCGGTTCTGTGCCTAAAAACTATTTCCCTGCCGTTGAAAAAGGCTTGCGTGATTCGTGCCGGAAAGGTGTGCTTGCAGGTTATCCCGTTGTGAACTTGAAAGCTACATTACTTGACGGTTCGTATCACCCTGTCGATTCGTCGGAAATGGCATTTAAGACGGCGGCGGCTATCGCGTACAAAGAGGGTTTGAAACAGGCTAACCCTGTCTTGCTTGAGCCTATCGGCTACTTGAAAGTATATATTCCTGAAAATATTATGGGCGATATTATCGGTGATATTAATAAACGCCGCGGCCAGATTATGGGTATGGGCGAAAGCGATAAAGAGGGACTTAATATGGTTGAGGCTGAAGTGCCTATGTCCGAAATGTTCCGTTATGCGACCGACTTGCGTTCTATGAGTCAGGGCAGAGGTATGTTCTCGTTTGAGTTTACCCGTTACGAGCAAGCTCCGTCAAATGTTGCCGAAAAAGTTATACAAAGCTCAAAAAATAAAGAGTAATCAAGCAAAAAACTCCTTTTTGTCATATGATTAAAATATGTTTAGTTAATTTTACTAAAGAATAAAAAGTATTTTTGTGAATTATACGACTAACAATTTGTATTTAAATATGTTATCATATATATATCAAAAAGATGTATTATAAAGATAACAATACACTTAAACAAGCAGAATAAATGAAATCTGGTTTATTTTGTATAAAAATTTTTCTTGGACGAGAGGGGAACAATTAATTATGGCAGATTTACAATTAAAACACATTTACAAAAGATATGCAGGCGGCGTTACTGCTGTAAGTGACTTTACACTTGACATTGACGATAAGGAATTCATCATTCTTGTAGGTCCTTCAGGTTGTGGTAAGTCAACAACTCTAAGAATGGTTGCCGGTCTTGAAGAAATTTCAGAAGGTGAACTTTATATCGGCGGACGTCTTGTAAACGACGTTGCTCCTAAAGACAGAGATATTGCAATGGTTTTCCAAAACTACGCTCTATATCCTCATATGACAGTATTTGAAAATATGGCATTTGGTCTAAAGCTTAGAAAAACTCCAAAGGACGAAATCAAGAAGCGTGTTACAGAAGCTGCAAAGATTCTTGACATTGAGCATCTACTTGACAGAAAGCCGAAGGCTCTTTCAGGCGGTCAAAGACAGCGTGTTGCTATGGGACGTGCAATCGTTCGTAATCCTAAGGTATTCCTTATGGACGAACCTCTATCAAACCTTGATGCAAAGCTAAGAGTTGCAATGAGAACTGAAATTAAGAAGTTACATAACAAACTTCAAACAACATTTATGTACGTTACTCATGACCAGACAGAGGCTATGACAATGGGTACTCGTATCGTTGTTATGAAGGACGGTGTTATTCAACAAGTTGATACACCTGCTAACCTTTATACAAAGCCTGATAACGTATTCGTTGCAGGATTTATCGGTTCACCGCAAATGAACTTCGTTACTGCTACACTATCAAAGGAAAACGGCAGCGTATACGCATCATTTGGCGATAACAAGATTATGATTCCTAACGGTAAGGTTACACCTGAACTTGAAGGTTATATCGGTAAGGAAGTAATCGTTGGTATCAGACCTGAAGATATTCACGATGACGAGGCATTCATTTCAAGCAGACCTGAGGCTGTATGTAATGCATACGTTGAAGTTACTGAAATGATGGGCGCTGAAACATATTTGTATCTTGAACTTGCAGGTGAACAGTTCACAGCAAGAGTTAATCAACGTTCAACAGCTAAGATCGGTGATACAATCAAGGTTGCATTTGAAACAAACAAAATTCATATCTTTGATAAGGATACAGAAATGGCTATCGTTCACTAATTCGATTAGACAATTTAATTGTAGACAAAACCCGTATGGGTTTTGTCTACTTTGCTTTTATGAGGAATTACGGAGGAAAAGGAGTTTATATGTAATGGTTTTGATGATTTTATTTTTGGTGATAGGGTTTGTGCTTTTGGTTAAAGGTGCGGATTTGTTTGTTGACGGTGCGTGTGATTTGTCGGCAAAGTTGAGAATTCCGGCATATATAGTCGGACTTACGGTAGTGGCGTTCGGAACAAGTTTGCCCGAGGCGGCGGTTAGCATAACTGCGTCACTGCAAGGCAGTAATGAAATTGCAATCGGTAATATAATTGGATCAAATATATTTAATACGCTTGTCGTACTTGGTGCAAGTGCTTTGTTCGCACCTGTTGCTGTAAAAGGAAATATCCTAAAACGTGATTTTCCATTCTGTATCGGTATAACCGCTGTAATGATTGTGCTTTTAATGACATTAAATCATGGTGATATTGCATTGACAAGATTGGACGGTATTATACTTCTTGCATTGTTTGCGGTGTTTATGGTCGGTTCTGTTGTGATGGGCAAGAAAGAAAGTAAATTAATTGAAAGTGCGGAGGATAGCGAAAAGGCAGATTTGCCAATGTGGAAATGCCTATTGTTTATAATAATCGGCTTTGTCGGTGTTGTGGTCGGCGGTCAGCTTACTGTTAAAGGCGCAAGGGAACTTGCACTTATGGCGGGAATGAGTGAAAGAGTTGTCGGTCTTACCGTTGTGGCAATAGGTACATCACTTCCTGAACTTGTGACTTCGATTGTTGCCGCAAGAAAACAACAAAATGATATTGCGGTAGGTAACGTAATCGGCTCGAATATATTTAATTTGTTGTTCATTCTCGGAATATCGGCGACGATCGGTAAAATAGGTACTGACTTTAATGTGGTAATTGACGGTTGTGTGTTGATTGGAATATGCTTGTTTACTTATATTTTTGCACTTGCTAATAAAAAGATTAATCGCCCTTGCGGTTTGGTTATGATTTTTATGTATGTGGCATATACGGTGTATTTGTTGGTAAGATAAGGGGGGTTTATGAAAAAGTATTATATAGGCGGGCTGCTGACTTTGGTTACGATTGCTTTTGCAACGGTAACTTTGGCAGTGAATAAAGATGTGATTGGTTATCGCAGATATATATATACACCGCCCACAAAAGCAGGTAGTATTGTGTTTGTTGCTTTTGCGATATACATAGCTGTTTTGTCAGTCGGTGCTTTGGTTTATGCGATTCACAGACACTTTCATAAAGATGAATAGTTGTGTAGTAGGGGCGACAGTTGGTCGCCCTTTTTGTGTGATTAAGTTTGCTATCGTTTATGAGAATTTCGGAGTGGCGACCGGTGGTCGCCAGTTTGCGTGATTGGAGTTCGCTGTTGTTTGAGTGGAACGTGTTTAGGGGTGACCATTGGTTGCCTGTTTGTGTGATTGAAATTCAATAGAGAGCCACCCTTCAGTCGACAGTGTCGACAGCTCCCCTTAAGGGGAGCCTTACGGGATTTTGCGGAGAATTGAAAGATTTTCGTTGAGAGGAAAAGGAAAGTCGAGAGCGCCGTTCTGTACGGAAAGAATATGATTAGGCGACATAGATGGGATTTAGATGAAAGACAGTAAAGCCACCCCTCGGTCGACAGTGTCGACAGCTCCCCTCAAGGGGAGCCTTACGGGATTTGGCGGAAAATAAAAAGCCTCCCATTGAGGGAGGTGGCACGAGGAACGAGTGACGGAGGGGTGGCTACTTGCAAAATCAAAAATAAAATATGGCTGCATACAAAATTGCAAACAAATGCGGTAGTGCTGTTATCTGAAAATTTGCAAACAAAAAGGCAGTCAATCGACTGCCTTTAAATTAACCTAAAATTTTACCTTCAAACTCAACACGCTTCTTAACTGTCTGCATAACATTGTCAAACTGCTGCGGAGTAAGTGATTGAGCACCGTCGCACAATGCTTTCTTTGGATTATTATGAACTTCAATCATAATACCGTCTGCACCTACTGCGATAGCCGCTTTTGTAAGCGGTTCAACCATCCACGGCAAACCTGTTGCGTGACTTGGGTCAACGATTACAGGCAAGTGTGAAATTGACTTTAGTGCCGGTATTGCCGAAAGGTCAAGAGTATTTCTTGTGAATGTTTCGTAAGTTCTTATACCTCTTTCGCAGAAAATAACCTGTTCGTTACCGCCTGCCATAATGTATTCCGCACTCATAACCCATTCTTCGATTGTGCTTGAAAGACCACGCTTTAAAAGTATAGGCTTATTGCATTTACCAAGTTCCTTTAAAAGTTCAAAGTTCTGCATATTTCTTGCACCGACTTGAATTATATCAACATCTTCAAACAAATCAAGATGTGCCTGATTCATAATTTCTGTAACTATCGGAAGTCCTGTTGCCTTCTTTGCTTCAAGAAGAATTTTAAGACCTTCGTCATGAAGTCCTTGGAATGAATAAGGTGATGTTCTCGGCTTGAATGCACCGCCTCTTAAAAATGAAGCACCGCTCTTTTTAACTGCTTCGGCTGTTTCTGTCATTTGCGGAATTGTTTCTACCGAACAAGGACCTGCAATTACGCTGAAATGACCTTCACCTACTGTTCTGCCGGCAATGTTGAAAATACTGCTATCCGGGTGGAACTTGCGGTTTGCAAGCTTGAAAGGCTCGGAAACTCTCTTAACGTCTGCGACTACGTCAATAGTCTTTAAATCGTCTGTGTCAAGAGTTGAAGTATCACCGATAATACCAACTATTGTGGAATTTTCGCCCTTACTGTAATGATGGTCAAAGCCCATGTCCTCCAGCTGTTTTAAAAGTGCGTTTACCTCGTTTTGTTCTGCGTTTTGTTTTAGAATTACAATCATTTTTCATATCTCCTTTTCTACCATACTACATCTTACCGACGATTGTATATCGGCAAGCAACAACCAACGCGGTTGCTTATCACATTTTACTACTATTTTTGACATATGTCAAGAGGTGTGATAAAATGAGTCTGTCGACAAAATGCCGACAGCTCCAAAAATCACATCTTGCGATGTAATTTTTGAGTATTTTCAGAGAAAAAATCATAAAGTTCCTCCGAAGTCGAAACTTTAGATTTTAAGCCATTTCTGCCGCGCATGTCGCCAGAAATGATTTTCGATGAGGTTGCACCTCAAATTCCCAAAAATAAAGTAGACAAAACCATTATGGTTTTGTCTATATGGTATATCTATTGAATGGAGAATTATATGGAAGAAAAATTTATGAAAGAGGCACTGAAGCAAGCAAAAAAAGCCGCGTCAATCGGTGAAACTCCAATCGGTGCGGTTATAGTGCGTGACGGTGAGATTATCGCAAGAGGATACAACAAGCGTGAAACCAAGAAAAATGCATTACTTCACGCAGAAATAATAGCGATAAACAAGGCTTGCAAAAAACTCGGCGGTTGGAGATTACCGCGGTGTGAAATGTATGTGACGCTTGAGCCTTGTCCGATGTGTGCAGGGGCGATTATCAATTCGCGTATTGAAAAGGTGTATTTCGGTGCGTATGACAAAAAGTCCGGTTGTGCCGGTTCGGTTATCAATTTATTTGAAAGCGGTATGTTCAATCACAATGTCAATGTGACAGGCGGTATAACGGAAGATAAATGTGCAAGCATATTGACTGAATTTTTTAGAGATTTAAGAAAAAAGAAATAGACTGTTTTTTATATTGCAATTTATTTACAGATGTAATATAATAAATTTTAAGGGGTGATTTTTAATGAAAATAAGAAAAATTATATCAGCTATACTTACTATGTCTGTTATGTCAGCTTGCATGATACCTATTGCAAAAGCAGACGGATTGTATTCGGAAAAATTTGATATGACGAAAGTAAAAGCAGACAAGACGGACGGTGTTACGAAAGAAGTGGAAGTGCCAGACGGTGACTACACTGTAACGGTAACAACCGGCGGAAAAACAGAAACAAATGCGAATATTTATATAAACGGCGGTGAACGTGTAAGAGCGTACACACTTGAGGCAGGCAAAACACAGGAAAATGAACAGCCTGTTGTGCCGAAAGACGGAAAAATCACCGTACAGGTTAAGGGTGACAACCCTAACGTGACGGAAATAGATATTGAACAGTTACCGACACGAGAAAAAGCCGAAAAACCTACTATATATATTGCAGGTGATTCAACGGCACAAACTTACAACTATACAAAGGTATACCCTCAAACAGGTTGGGGACAAGTTTTTGCCGATTATTTTAATGACGATATAATTATTGAAAACCGTGCAATGGGCGGAAGAAGTTCAAAGAGCTATGACAATGACGGCAGACTTGACAGAATACTTACGGAAATGCACCCGGGTGACTATGTGTTTATTCAGTTCGGTATAAATGACGGTGCTGAAAATAAACCGGAAAGATACATAAGCGTTGAGGACTACAAAAAGTTGATTACCGATAAATATATCGGTGAAGTTGAAAAACGCGGCGGAACACCGGTGCTTATGACTGCAAATGCGGCTGCTTGGTGGGACGAAGAAAACAACTGTTTTATGGAGTCGAGAAAAGATTACGCAGACCCTACGCGTGAAATCGCCGAAGAAACAGGTTGCAAATTTATTGATGAAAATAAAATCGTGACAGATGCGTGGAACAGTATGAGTAAGAATCGTGTTTTGTCGGGCTATTTTGTATGTGAACCGCTTGAAAGCAAGGCTTATCCGTCAGGTACAAACGACACCACTCATATGAAAGCCAAAGGCGCAAAGAGAGTTGCAAAGCTTATTGCGGATGCAATTCCGGAAAATGTGCCTGAACTGGCAAAGTATTTAAAGGGTGACGAAACATTTACGGATATACAAGGTCATTGGGCGGAAGATGTTATAAAAACACTTGCAGAGAATGACAAAGTATCGGGAGTCGGTGACGGCAAGTTTAACCCTGACGGAACTGTAACGCGTGCGGAATTTTTGAAAATGGCGATGGATTCGTTGGGCATAGTCGGTCACGCATATCGTGACGGCGAGTGCCTTGACGCAACAAATGATGATTGGTATTGCTACTATTTGCAGGGGGCGTTGGATAAGGATATTATTCCTAAAGAAATGATTGAGAACTGCAACGTTACAAAAGTTACTAAAACTCTTGCAGAAGCAACAGATGATAAAGAGGCGGTTACGACTGACGTAAACGTTTATACAGGTAAGTTTGACGGAGATAAGCCGATTACTCGTGAAGAAATGGCTGCGATTGCGGTTCGTTGCAAAAATTATAAAATGAGAAGATTGACAGACTGGGACAATGAAAGACGTTATCCTATTTTTTCGTTTAAGGACAGTGATGAAATTGACGAAAAATATATAAGTGATGTAGTAGAAGCTTATAATCTGAACTATATAGACGGTATGGAGGACGGTCGCTTTGCACCGAAAGAGAATTTGACGCGTGCACAGGCGGCGGTTGTAATGAATAATTTAAAATAGGAGAAATAGGAATGAATATAAAGAAAGTAGTCGCAGCGGCATTGATATTGTCGTCAATGACGGCGGTATCGGCAAGTGCGGCTGAATTTAACGATATCAAAGGTCATTGGGCGGAAGATGTTATCAATGAGCTTGCCAACAAAGATATTATACACGGTGTTTCGGATACAGAATTTAATCCAGACGGAACTGTAACGCGTGCAGAGTTTTTGAAGATGGCTTTGGGTACAGTCGGTATTGCCGATGTGCCGTACAGGAGCGGCGAATGTCTTGATGTTACCGCGTCCGATTGGTACGGCGGTTGTGTGCAAAGTGCGCTCGACAAAGGCTTGATACCTGAAAATATGATTGGCAACTATGCCGCAAAGATAACAGACGGCAAGGCTATTTACAGTGGCTTTTTTGACGGCGATAAGCCGATAAAACGTGAAGAAATGGCATATATGGTTTATATGCTGTATCAATACAGTTGTGATGAGGAGGAGTCCTATAATATACTTACTCCTGTCGATTTACAGTTTGATGATGTAAGCCAAATATCGCAATGGGCATTGGACGGCGTCAGATATGCGTATACAAACGGCTTAATATCGGGTATGGACGATGATACGTTCAGACCGCAGCAAACCGCAACTCGTGCGCAGGCTGCGTCTATTATAAGCAGATTACTTGATAAAACGGAATAGAGGTGTAAGAAATGTTTAGCAAAAAAACAATCAGAATTATTTGTCTTGTTACCGCAATAGCTATGGTTGTACCTATTTGTATAGGTATTATCAGTATGTTTGCAGGTGTTAATTAATGTTTAAGGAAAAGTACATATGAAGAAAAAAATCATATGGTTATTTTATTTGTTGTTTGTAATATGTTTTACTTTTACTGCAATAAATATAATATTGCATAATACATATTATAAAGCATTGCACTTGATTTGTGTTACAACAATATGCTTAGTCTGGTTGACAATAATATATAAAAACCTTTCCAAAAACGAGAAATTCATTGAGAAAAATTATAATAAGATACTTATCTCATTTGGTATAGGTATGTTTATAATAGAGATTGTATTGGGAATTGCATTAAGGTATGATCCGTTGTGGGATGTTGGCGCGATACATAAAGGTGCTATTGAATGGGTTGAAACAGGGACGTTTGAAAATTATTATGAATATTTCTATAGATTTCCTAACAATCTTGCGGCAATGGCATTTTTGCATTCGTTTTTCAAAATTGCATCAATATTTGGAATTAAAGACTATTTTGCGGTTTCTGTCGTAATAAACAGTATTATGGTAAGCTGTACAACAGTAATAGTATCACTGATTTGCAAGAAAATAGCTGACGTAAAACATGCCGTTTTTGCATTGGTACTGTTTGGATTCAGTGTGCAATTCTATTTTTTGGGCGGTGCTGTGTATACTGATATGCTTTCTGTTATGTTCCCGGTATTATTTTTCTATTTATATCTGAACTCTAAAGAACAATCGGGAAAAAGAAAAATAATTACATATATATTAATGGGACTGACAATTACAATAGGAAGTTTGAATAAATTCACTGTAATCATAATTGCTATAGCAGTAGGCATTGATTTGCTCATAAACAGAAAATTCAAGGAGTTTGCAAAAATTCTTGTCAGCGTAGTGAGTATTATGATGATATTTAATGTAACATTTAATTTATATATGTATTCGTCTCATTTGGACAGACAAACGGCTAAGGGTGAAAATACACCGTATAATCATTGGGTCATGATGGGGCTTAAAGGTGATGGTGTATATAATCCTGAGGATTATGAGTTTACAAGAAAATATGATTATGATGAAAACAGAAACAGTAAGATAAATAAAGAGATTTGCGATAGAATAAAAAATCTGGGCTTTTGTGGCATATTTGATTTGGCAATGACAAAATCAACAGCAGATTTCGGAAACGGAACATATGGTGCTGAAGATTTTTATAATTGTAATCCTCAAACCGATACAAAGTTGCATGATTGGATTTTGCCCGAGGGGAAGAATTATAAAAAGTATGCAACATATGCAACATCAATGCATATTGCAATATTAATTTTTATGTTAACTGCTGCATGGGGATTTGTATGCTCTGATGATGAAAAACGTAAAAAGATGTTTTCATTGTATTTGACTATATTTGGAGTATATTTGTTTTTGCTTTGCTGGGAAACAAACCGAAGATATTTTTCAAATTTCGCACCTGTAATATTTATTTGCGGAACTTTGGGTATTGATAAATTTATAGAGGTTTGTTTGAAAACTAAAGAAAAAATTAAATGTGGTTTGAAATAGGCTGATAAAGGAACTGTAACGATTTGTTGCAGTTCTTTTTTATTGTAATCGACGCAAATAGTGTATATAATAAGAAATAATCCACAATATATAGTATAATGAAAAAAAGTTCAAAAAAAATGAAAAAAAGTGTTGACAAAAGGGGTAATAGA
>UMLG01004474.1_pt1 | contig 14843 bp, 10 predicted proteins | sample 1966511 | NCBI WGS metagenome assembly UMLG01 (sample SAMEA4836195, study PRJEB28245) | human gut metagenome | biome: gut microbiome; material: fecal sample | place: Denmark | collected 2008
GCAAGCGCCGCCCCTCCGGCGGCATGGTGCGGCTGGGCACCGGGGCGCGTCCCAGTATTTTTGCCCAGCAGCAGAACCGTCTGGGGCAGGGCAGAGTCATTGATGTCATCTGGAACAAGTACCCCCGCATGACCGAGCTGGAGGTGCGCAGCCACCTTGCAAAGCTGGGCTTCCGGGGAGATACCGTGTTCAAGCCCTGCGAAGCATTGTCCGGCGGCGAGCTGGCGCGTCTGCGCTTTGCGGAGATCGTGCTGGAACGGCCGAACCTGCTGTTTCTGGACGAGCCCACCAACCACTTGGACATCTACACCCGCGAAAACCTGACCGAAGCATTGATGGCGTACACCGGCACGCTGCTGCTGGTCACTCACGACCGTCACCTGATGAACAGTCTGGCCTGTCCCATCCTCTATCTTGAGGACGGCAAGGCGGTGCTTTACCCCAGCTACGATGCCCTGATGGGACGTGCCGCCCCGGTGCAGACTGCGCAGAAGGCTACCGAGCCCGTCAAGACCGGCTACGGCAAGGAGCAGCGCCGCCGCCGCGCCGAGCTGCGCGCCAAGATCAAGGCCTGCGAGGACGAGATGGAAGCCTGCGGCGCACGCGAGGTGGAGCTGGACAACGAGATCAACTCCCCGGAGGTGTACAACGACCCCGACCTGCTGCGCCAGAAAAGCGATGAGCTGAGCGACCTGCGCTTCCATCAGGAGGAACTTTTTGCCGCATGGGAAGCCGCCATGGAAGAGCAGGAAGCCTACGAGCAGACGCAGCAGCCCGAAGAATAAAGGAGCGTATCCTCTATGCCTAAAAATCACCGCAACTATCAAAAAACACGGCACATTGCCCTGTCCGGCCTGCTGTTTGCGCTGGCCATGGCGCTTTCCTTCATCGAGGGCACGCTGGTCATCCCGGGGCTTTTGCCGGGCATGAAGCTGGGCCTTGCCAACATCGTGGTCATGTACGCCCTGTTCTTCATGGGCGCTCGGCAGGCACTGGTGCTGGATGTGCTCAAGGCGCTGTTCGTCTTTCTGGTTTCCGGCTTTACGGCGGGCTTCCTCTCGCTGTGCGGCGGGCTTTTGTCTCTTGCGGTGATGTGGGTGCTGTACTATCTTCTGCCGGTGCGGCCTACATGGTTCATCCTGTCGGTCTGCGGCGCACTGGCGCATAACGTGGGGCAGCTGCTGGGCGCAGGGGTCATCATCTCCTCGTCTTTGTCGCTGTACTATGCACCGGTCATGCTGGTGCTGGGGCTTGTCATGGGCGCGCTCACCTCGGTCACCCTGCGGGCGCTGCTGCCCGCGCTGGGCAAGATGGGCTTCAACACCCACGAAAACCGCCCTGAATGACCGACCATTCCGGCAAGGCAGTTGCATTTTGGCCGGAAATCTGTATAATAAGGAAACAACTGTATTTTTATCTAGGGTGTATCTGAAAAGTCGAAAATTTAGTCTATTTCTACAAACACAGCTGGATTTTGCGTTAAAGAGCCTTGAAATCCACAAAGGATTCCTACGGCTATTTGCCTTAAATCCCGCTTGTGCTTGCGAAATATTCGTCATTTTCTTTGTTTTCAGATACACCTTAAAAGACCCCAAAGGATAGCGCTGCCGCAGTATAGGGATTCAAGCGGCAGTCGGGAGGTGTTTGTATATGTCTGAAAAAGTTACCATCAAGGTCGAGCGGAAGGAACTCCATCTGCCCACCATCGCACTGCGTGGGCTGGTGGTGTTCCCCAACAACCTTGTTCATTTTGAAGTCGGGCGGGAAAAGAGTATTGCTGCCGTGGAGTGGGCTATGGCCAATAACTCCAACGTATTTCTGGTAGCCCAGAAGGAGATGGAAACCAGCGAGCCCACCCAGCAGGATCTGTATACCTACGGCGTAGTAGCCGAGGTCAAGCAGGTGCTGCGCGTGTCGGACGAGCTGGTCAAGGTGCTGGTGGAGGGCAAGTACCGCGCCAAGCTGACCGAGCTGGATACCACCGGTGATTTTCTGCTTTCTGCTGTGCGCTCCGCTCCGGTGCGTGCCGCGAAGCCCGAAGAAGCTGTAGAAACCGAAGCACTGCTCCGCGCCCTCAAGACCGGTTTTGACGAGTATCTGGGCATGAACCCGCGCCTTGCAAAGGACGTGGTGTTCACCATCGTTTCCAGCGATGACCCTATGTTCCTCACCGAGTATATGCCGGCAAATCTCTTGTTCCGCTACGAGGACAAGCAGGCTGTGATGAACGAAAACACCCTCAACGGCCGCCTGCAGCGCCTTGTGGAGATGCTGCGCCGCGAATGTCAGGTGATGAAGATCGAAAAGGAGATCGCGGAAAAGGTCAACGAGTCCATGGACAAGAACCAGCGCGATTATTACCTGCACGAACAGCTGCACATCATCAACGACGAGCTGGGCGAGGGGGACGATACCCACGCCGAAGCCGATGATTACCGCCGCAAGATCCGGGAACTGCACCTTGCCGAGGACAGCGAGAAAAAGCTGCTCAAGGAGGTAGACCGCCTTTCCCGGATGCAGAGCAGCAATCAGGAAGCCACGGTCATCCGCACCTATCTGGACACCTGTCTGGACCTGCCGTGGAACACCATGACCGTGGATGATCTGGATATCCACCGCGCCCAGCAGATCTTGGACCGGGATCACTACGGCCTGAAAAAGGTCAAGGATCGCATTTTGGAAACGCTGGCTGTGCGCAAGCTGGCACCGGACGTGAAGGCGCAGATCATCTGCTTGGTTGGCCCTCCGGGTGTCGGCAAAACCAGCATCGCACGCTCCATCGCCGAAAGCCTTGGCCGTAAGTATGTGCGCATCAGTCTTGGCGGCGTGCGGGACGAAGCTGAGATCCGCGGCCACCGCCGCACCTACATCGGTGCCATGCCCGGCAAGATCATCAGCGCCATGATCACCGCCAAGTCCTCCAACCCTTTGATGCTGCTGGACGAGATCGACAAGCTGGCAGGGGACTTCCGGGGCGACCCGGCGGCAGCTCTGCTGGAGGCGCTGGACCCGGAGCAGAACAGCACATTTAACGATCATTTCATTGATATCCCCTTTGATCTGAGCCATGTGCTCTTTATTACCACCGCGAACGACTTGGGCAGCATCCCCGGCCCGCTGCGCGACCGTATGGACGTCATTGAGCTGCCCAGCTACACCCGCGTGGAAAAGTATAACATTGCCCGCAAGCACCTGCTGCCCAAGCAGCTTAAGGCCTGCGGCCTGACCGGCAAGGTCACCATGAACCAGAGCGCGCTCTACGGCATCATCGACGGCTACACCCGCGAGGCCGGTGTGCGTAATCTGGAGCGCACCATCACCAGTGTGCTGCGCAAGTGTGCCCGCAAGATCGCTTCCGGCGAGGTGGAAAGCGTAGCCGTGACTGCCGCCATGCTGGAGGAACTGCTGGGCCCCCGCATCGTCAAGCCGGACTTCCTCAACCGTACCAACGCTGTGGGTATCGCCAACGGTTTGGCATGGACGAGTGTAGGCGGCGAGACCCTGCCCATCGAGGTGCAGGTCATGGACAACGGCACCGGCAAGATCACCGTTACCGGCTCTCTGGGCGATGTGATGAAGGAGAGCGCACAGCTGGCAGTTACTTGGGTACGCGTCCATGCCGAGGAATACGGCATCGATCCCGAGCGGCTGAAAAAGTGCGACCTGCACATCCACGCCCCGGAGGGTGCTGTGCCCAAGGACGGCCCCAGTGCAGGCGTCACCCTGACCACGGCACTGGTGTCCTGTCTGTCCGGCGTGCCGGTGCGCGGCGATGTGGCCATGACCGGCGAGATCACCCTGCACGGCAACGTGCTGCCCATCGGCGGCCTGCGGGAAAAGAGCATGGCTGCTTACCGCGAGGGCATGAAGACCGTGCTCATCCCCAAGGACAACGAGCCTGATCTGTATGACGTGGATGAGGAGGTCAAGAAGAACCTGACCTTCCTGCCTATGCAGAATCTCTCGCAGGTGCTGGCTGCCGCCCTGCTCAAGCCGAAAGCTACCAAGAGCACCGCAGGCCGTCCCCGCACCAAAAAGTCCAAGGCAGGGGAGAGCCGCATCCCCGCCGCGCCTGAGAAAAACCAGCCGGGCGCTGTCTGCTGAAATAATAGAAAGGAACACGCCATGATCTTCAATAAAGCTGATTTTATTGCCAGCTATGGCATTTCCAGCCAGCTGCCCGAAAGCGACCGCCCGGAGCTGAGCTTTTCGGGGCGCTCCAACGTGGGCAAATCCAGCCTGATCAACAAGCTGTGCAGCCGCAAAAATCTGGCGCGCGTGTCCAGTACGCCGGGCAAAACGGCTACCATCAACTTCTATTCCGTGGACGACTGCTATTTTGTAGATCTGCCGGGTTACGGCTATGCCAAGGTGAGCAACGCCGACCGCGAGCGCTGGGACGACCTCATCAACAGCTACTTCGAGGCGCCCCGCCACCACACCCTGCTGGTGCAGCTGCTGGACTGCCGCCACGCCCCCAGCGCAGACGATCTGCAGATGCTGCGCTACCTGCACTACCACCGCATCCCTTATGTGGTGGCTCTGACAAAGGCGGATAAGCTGAAAAAAAGCCAGCTTGCCAAAACGCAGGAGGACTTTGAAAACATCTGCCGCCCCTATGGCTGTCAGAAGGTGGTGCTGACCAGCGGCGAAAACGGTTACGGCATCCCGGAACTGCAGGCAGTGCTCAACGCCGCAGTGGCTGCGGAAAACGAGGAAGCGGAGTAACGCCATGGCTTACAACGAATTTGCCTATTTCTACGATGAATTCAACGGCGAAGCGGACTACGACGCCCTGTACAGCCAGATCCATGCAAAGCTGGAAGCCCACGGCATCCATGACGGCATTGTAGCCGACCTTGGCTGTGGCACCGGGGAACTGACCCTGATGCTGACGCAGGCAGGCTACGATATGATCGGCATCGATCAGTCGGAGGAGATGCTCTGCGTGGTGCGGGATAAGGCCGAGCAGCTGGGGCTTTCCGGTCGATTGCTGCTGCTGCGGCAGGACCTGCTCAAGCTGGATCTCTACGGTACCATCCGCGCGGCGGTATCTACCTTTGATACCTTCAACCACATCCCGGATCTGGATACCGCCATTGCCAATGCGGGCTTTTTTATGGAAAAGGGCGGCGTGTTCCTGTTTGATATGAACACCCCCTATAAGCATCAGAGGGTTCTGGGCGATAACGCGTTCACCTTTGAGGAAGAGGATGCCTCCTGCGTGTGGCGCAACCACTATAACGCCGCCGACCGCAGGGTGGAGATCACGGTGGATATTGATTATCACGAGACCGGCGAGCATTTCCACGAGGAATTCTGCGAGTATACCTATGATCTGGATACCATCCGTGCGGCGCTGGAAAAGCACGGCTTTGCGCTGGAAAGCGTCTGCGATGGCGAGACCTTTGGCCCGCTGACCGAGGAAAGCCAGCGCTACTTCTTCTGCGCAACAAAACAGTATACACAACTGGAGGAATAACCTATGGCAAACCTGATCCGCGGCCTGTCCGAGAACGGCGGTGTCGTGTTCTGCGGTGTGGATTCCACCGATATCGTCCGTAAAGCCGAAAAGCTTCACACCACAAGCGCCACCTGCAGCGCGGCACTGGGCCGTCTGCTCACGGGCGCTACCCTGATGGGCTCCATGCTCAAGGACGACCGCGACCGTATCACCCTGCGTGTGGCGGGCGGTGGCCCTGCGGGCGTGCTTATTGCCTGCACCGACGGCACCGGCAACGTGAAGGGCTGCATTGACAACCCGCTGGTGGAGCTGCCCGCCAAAGCCAATGGCCACTTGGACGTGGGCACCGCCGTGGGCAAGGATGGCGTGCTGACCATCATCCGCGATAACCGCCTGCAAAAGGAGCCCACAGTCGGGCAGGTGCCGCTGGTATCCGGCGAGATCGCCGAGGATCTGACCAGCTACTATGCCTACAGCGAGCAGGTGCCCACCGTGATGGCGCTGGGCGTTCTGGTGGACAAGGATCTGTCCATCCTCTGCGCCGGCGGCTTTATGGTGCAGCTGCTGCCCGGCGCTACCGATGCCGAGATCGACCAGCTGGAAAAGAACATCAACGCCATGCCCTCCGTCACCGAGCTGCTCCATGCGGGCAAGACCCCCGAGGACATGATGCAGATGGCACTGGCAGGCTTTGCCCCCAATGTGCTGGACGAGCGTACGGTGCAGTACCAGTGCGATTGCAGCGCCGAGCGTACCAAAGAGATACTGCTCAGCCTTGGCCGTGCCGAGCTTGCGCGGATGCGGGACGAGGACCCCACCTGTGAGGTGGTGTGCCACTTCTGCCACAGTAAGTATCAGTACGACCTCAACGCTCTGCTTGCCGAGTATGATGCACAGGCCGCCGAAGCCGCCCAGTCCAAAGAATAACCACACCGAAGAAACGATGATACGTACCCCCAATGCCGGATATCCGGTACTGGGGGTGTTTTTATGAAAAAATCAGTGTGCCGAACACTGCCAGCAAGAAAAATGCGCAGAAACGCCAGCAGGTGTAAACAAAAAGCGGACTTTTATAGAACGTGCAGGCTGTTTTGCACAAAAGAACTGTCGCTTTTTTAGCAATTCAATGTATTTGCGGGGCAAACGGTAGAACTTTGCGGTGGGATATGTTATACTATACTGTAATTGCTAGCCCCGGAAAAAGGGGCTGCCAAAGGAGAAAGGACTTGTTATGAAGATCATTCTGGTGGGCGGCGGCAAGGTCGGCACGGCTCTGGCGCGCCAGCTTAGCGAGGAAGGCCACAACGTGACTGTGGTGGACACCAACAAAGCGCGCGTGGAGCACCTGACCGAAAGCTACGACGTGCTGGGCATCGTGGGCAATGGCTCGTCCATCACCACCCTGTCCGAGGCGGGCATTGAGGATGCGGACGTGTTCATTGCGGTCACCGGCTCGGACGAACTGAACCTGCTTTGCTGTATGTTTGCCAAAAAGGCGGGTCACTGCCACGGCATTGCCCGTGTGCGCAACCCGTCCTACAGCCATGAGCTGGACTTTATCAAAAAGCAGATCGGCATTTCCGCCATCATCAACCCGGAAATGGCAGCGGCAAAGGAGATCTCCCATCTGCTGCGGTTCCCCGGTGCCAGCAAGATCGATACCTTTGCGGACGGCCGTGTGCGGCTGATCAAGTTTGCGCTGCCTGATGCACTGGACGGCGTAGCCATCCGCGAGATCCCCACCCGGCTCAAGAGCGATATTCTGGTGTGCGCGGTGGAGCGTGACGGCGGGGTCATCATCCCCAACGGTAACTTTGTGCTGCAAAAGGGTGATCAGGTCACTTTCCTTGCCACACAGGAAAAGGCGCACGCCTTTTTCCAGCAGCTGCATCTGCCGGTGCAGCCGGTGCGCAACGCCCTCATCGTGGGCGGCGGTGCCATTGCCTACTACCTCAGTCAGGAACTGCTGGAAAACCATGTGCGGGTGCGCATCGTGGAGCGGGACGCCGCCCGCTGCGTAGAGCTGGCCGAGCAGCTGCCCGGCGCACAGATCCTGAACGAGGACGGCTCCAACCGCGAGTTTTTGCTTTCCGAGGGTCTGGAATCCACCGAGGCTTTTGTGGCGCTGACCAACATTGACGAGGAGAACGTGCTGCTGACCCTGTTTGCCAAAAAGCACTCCAACGGCAAGCTGGTGACCAAAGTCAACCGTCTGGAATTTGACGATATTCTGGCCGGGCTGGATCTGGGCAGCGTGGTCTACCCCAAGTACATGACCTGCGACTACATCGTGCAGTACGTCCGCGCCCTGCAAAACGAGGCGGGCAACAACATCAAGACTCTGTACCGCATCCTGGACGACCGCGTGGAGGCACTGGAATTTACGGTGCACGAGGAGAGCGCCGCCACCGGTGTGCCCCTGAGCCAGCTGCACCTGAAAAAGAACCTGTTGCTGTGCTGCATTACCCGCGGCAGCAAGATTTTGATCCCCCGCGGCGGCGACCAGATCCAGGTGGGCGACAACATCATCGTGGTCACGCTGGAGCATGGCCTGCACGATCTGCGCGATATCGTGGAGCACTGACGGAGGCAGACTATGAATTATGCGATCGTTTTCCGTCTGCTGGGCTATGTGCTGATGATCGAGGGCGCGTTGTTGCTGCTGCCCGCCGCCGCCAGCCTTGTGTATGGCGAGTGGATGGTGCTGGGTGTGTTTCTGCTCACAGCTGCGGTCAGCGCCGGCATCGGCTACGCCCTGCACACCATCAAGCCCCGCAGTAAGGTGTTCTATATGCGCGAAGGCTTTGCGGCTACCTCGCTGTGCTGGGTGTTCATCTCGGTGATAGGCGCGGTGCCCTTTGTGCTCACCGGCTGCATCCCGAACCCCGTGGACGCCCTGTTTGAGACGGTCTCCGGCTTTACCACCACCGGTGCCAGCATTCTGCCCGGCGTGGAGGATCTGCCCAAGGGCATTCTGTTCTGGCGCAGTTTTACCCACTGGATCGGCGGCATGGGCGTTCTGGTGTTCCTGCTCTCGCTGCTGCCGCTGACCGGCGGCTCCCACGTCAACCTGATGAAGGCGGAAAGCCCCGGCCCGCAGGTGGATAAGCTGGTGCCCAAGGTGCAGTCTACCGCTAAAATTCTGTACGGCATCTATTTTGCCCTCACCATGCTGGAACTGGTATTCCTGCTGGTGGGCAGAATGCCCCTGTTCGAGGCACTGCTCACCGCCTTTGGTACGGCGGGCACCGGCGGCTTTGGCTTCCGCAACGACAGCTTTGGCAGCTTTTCGCCTTACATCCAGTGGGTCGTGACCATCTTCATGATCCTGTTCGGCGTCAACTTCAACGCCTACTTCCTGCTGCTCATGCGCAAGTTCCGCCGCGCTGCTGCCAGCGAGGAGGTGCGGGGCTACTTTGTGGTCATCGCGGTGGCAGTGGGCATCATCACCGCCAATATTTATAGTATGTACAACAGCTTCGGCGAGGCGCTGCGGCAGGCCGCTTTTCAGGTGGGCTCCATCATCACCACCACCGGCTTTTCCAGCTGCGATTTTGACCTGTGGCCGACCCTCTCCAAGGAGATCTTGGTCATGCTCATGTTCATTGGTGCCTGCGCCGGCAGTACCGGCGGCGGCATGAAGGTGAGCCGCCTCCTCATTCTGGCCAAGACCCTGGCCAAGGAGCTTAAGACCGCTCTGCACCCGCAGGTAGTAGCGCCCGCCCGCATGGACGGCAAGCTGCTGAACCACGAGACCATCCGCACCACCAATGTGTTTGTGGCGGCGTATATCTTTATTTTTGCGAGCTCCTTCTTCCTCATCAGTCTGAACGGCTTTGATATGGTGACGAACTTTACCGCCGTGGCCGCTACCCTGAACAACATCGGCCCGGGTCTTGTCAAGGTAGGCCCCATGCAGAACTTCGGCTGCTTTGCAGACCCCGCAAAGCTGGTACTGATCTTCGATATGCTGGCCGGCCGTCTGGAGATCTTCCCCATGCTGGTGCTGTTTATGCCGGATACATGGCGGAAGTTCTGAGACTTTTGCGGCGCGGGACAGGCATAAAAATATTATTTCGGAACACCGGAGTGTCTATGAACGCACCGGTGTTCTTTTTTGTAAAGAAAGCCGGAATGGCAGGTGGCAACGGTTAGAAATGCCTTGCGTTCAGTGCTGTATTGCAGTATGATTATAATATCAATTATCTGACCCTTACCCCTGAGCAGGCAGAACCTTTTTACAAACGAAATCGTTCTGCATGATAAAAAAGAAGAAAGCAAAACAATAAAACGTACAGGAGGAAATTACTATGGGTTTGATCAAAGCAGGCATGAGCGCACTGGGCGGAACGCTTGCAGACCAGTGGAAGGAATTTTTCTACTGCGATTCTCTGGATAAGGATGTGCTGATGGTCAAGGGCCAAAAGCGCACCTCCCGCCGCAGTTCCAACCACGGCGAGGATAACATTATTACCAACGGCAGCGGCATTGCTGTGGCCGATGGTCAGTGTATGCTGATCGTGGAGCAGGGCAAGGTGGTGGAGGTGTGCGCCGAGCCGGGCGAGTATACCTTCGATTCCTCCACTGAGCCCAGCGTGTTTACCGGCAACTTCGGCGACAGTCTGGCGGCTACCTTCCAGACCGTGGCCAAGCGCTTTACCTATGGCGGCGACACCGGCAAGGATCAGCGTGTGTACTACATCAACACCAAGGAGCTGGGCGAGATCCTGTACGGCACTGCTACCCCCATCCCGTTCCGGGTGGTGGTCAGCGAGGAGCGGGGCTATAAGCTCTCGGTGAATATCCGCTGCAACGGCAGCTTTACCTACCGCATCTGCGACCCGCTGCTGTTCTACACCAATGTGTGCAGCAATGTCTCCAACCAGTACGATGCCTCGGAGCTGGCTCCCCGCCTGAAGAGCGAGCTGATGAACGCTTTGCAGCCGGCGCTGGCCACCCTTTCCGCCAACAAGGTGCAGTATTACGAGATCCCCGCTCACACGCTGGAGATCTCCGAGGCGCTCAACGAGCAGCTGTCCAATGTCTGGCGCAAAAAGCGCGGTATTGAGGTGTTCTCCTTCAACATCAACTCTCTGTCCATCCCGGAGGAACAGCAGAAGAAGATCACCGAATGGGAAGAGAACGCCATGACCACCGACCCCACCACCGCCGCAGCCCGTCTGGTGGGCGGTCAGATCGACGCCATGAAGACCGCCGCCGGCAACACCGCCGGTGCCATGACCGGTTTTATGGGCATGGGCATGGCAGCCGGTGCAAACGGCATGAACGCCCAGAATCTGTTTGCCATGGGTCAGCAGCCCGCAGCGCCCCAGCAGCAGCCTTCTGCCGCTGGCAGCTGGCAGTGCAGCTGCGGCGCTACCGTTACCGGCAAGTTCTGCCCGGAATGCGGCAGCAAAAAGCCGGAGCCGAAGCCCGCTGCCGACAGCTGGACTTGCAGCTGCGGCGCAGTGAACAAAGGCAAGTTCTGCTCCGAGTGCGGCAAACCCCGTCCCGCCGGTATGCCTAAATATAAGTGCGACAAGTGCGGCTGGGAACCGGCTGACCCCGCACACCCGCCCAAGTTCTGCCCGGAGTGCGGCGATCCTTTTGACGAAAACGACCGCAGCTGAATCCGCGCACAATGACCGATCACGCTGCGGGGCAGGGAAGGACTCCTTGCCCCGCAGACTATAGGAGGAAACACTATGGCAGGAATGCTGGAATATAAGTGCCCCTGCTGCGATGGTGCGATCAAATTTGACAGCACCACCCAGAAGCTGAAATGCCCCTACTGCGACACCGAGTTTGAGGTGGACGCACTGAAGGGTTACGATGAGGATCTGAAGGATGCGAAGCCCAGCGAGATGGAGTGGACCACCCCCGGCGGCAGCTGGGCAGAGGGCGAGACTGCCGGTCTGCATACCTACGTCTGCAAGAGCTGCGGCGGCGAGATCGTGGGCGACGACACCATGGCGGCTTCGGCCTGCCCCTTCTGCGGCAACCCCATCGTGCTGACCGGACAGTTTGCCGGAGACCTGCGCCCCGACCTCATCATCCCCTTCAAGCTGGACAAAAAGGCAGCTAAGGAAAAGCTGCAGGAGCACCTCAAGGGCAAGACCCTGCTGCCCAAGGTGTTCCGCAGCCAGAACCATATCGACGAGCTCAAGGGCGTGTATGTGCCCTTCTGGCTGTACGACAGCGATGCCGATGCCCAGCTGCGCTTTACCGCCACCCGCACCCGCTGCTGGTCGGATGATGACTACGACTATACCGAGACCAGCTACTACTCCGTGCGCCGGGACGGCGTGCTGGGCTTTGACGCAGTACCGGTGGACGGCTCCTCCAAGATGGCAGATGACCTGATGGAATCCATCGAGCCCTTTGCCATGCAGGATGCAGTGGCCTTCAACACTGCGTATCTGGCAGGCTATGTGGCAGATAAGTACGATGTGGACGCCAAAAAGAGCATCGAGCGCGCCAACGAGCGTATCCGCCAGTCCACCGAGGACGCCTTTACCCAGACCGTCACCGGTTACGACTCGGTCAAGGTGGAGAACAGCAGCATTCAGCTGCACGGCGGCAAGGCAAAGTATGCCCTGTTCCCAGTCTGGGTGCTGAGCACCAGCTGGCGCGGCGAGAATTACATCTTTGCCATGAACGGCCAGACCGGTAAGTTTGTAGGCAATTTGCCGGTGGATAAGGCCGCTGCCCGCAAGTGGACGCTGGGGCTTACGGCAGCCGTTGGCGCCGCGTCCTATGCGGTCATGTGGCTGCTGTGGCTGGCAGGGATTCTGTAAAGGAGGGAACGGAAGATGAAAAAGACTGTTACCCCGCTGCGCTCCCTCTGTGCTGCGCTGGCAGCACTGGTGCTCTTTCTGGCGCTGGCCGTACCGGCTTTTGCTGCCGAAAATGGCTTTGCTGACCTATACTACCGCCTGAACGACAGCGCAGAAGTCCTGACCGAGGACGAGGACAGCGAACTGGAAGCTTCACTGGAGGAGCTGAGCGTCCGCCAGAGCTTTGATGTGACCATTGCCACCATCGACTCGCTGGAAAGCGAGGGCTACACCAGCATGGAGGAATATGCCGATGACCTCTATGACTACTGTCAGTTCGGTTACGGTGCAGACCGTGACGGCGTACTGCTGCTGGTAAGCACAGGCGACCGCAAGTGGCACATCTCCACCTGCGGCTACGGCATCACCGCATTTACGGATGCCGGCATCCAGTACCTTGGCGAGCAGATGACCCCCGATATGGCAGACGGCGATTACGCCGCCGCCTTCCGCACCTTTATCCAGTGGACGGATTCGTATGTCACCGCCGCCCGCGAAGGTCAACCCTATGACGTAGACAATATGCCCAAGGAGCCGTTCTCTATCGTGTATCTGGGCGTGGCGCTGGTCATTGGTCTGGTGACGGCGCTGATCGTGACCGGCGTGATGAAGGGCCAGCTCAAGAGCGTGGCACCGCAGCGGGACGCAACCGATTATGTGCGGCAGGGCAGCATGAAGCTGACCAACCAGCGGGATCTGTTCCTGTACCGGGACGTGCACCGCACCGAGCGGCCAAAGGAGACCAGCTCCGGCGATTCCGGCGGCAGTTCCACCCACACCTCCTCCAGCGGCTCGACCCATGGCGGCGGTGGCGGTTCATTCTGAAAAAATATAGAGGGCTGCTGTAAACTGTCCCTCCCATAGCAATGCAACGCCGGAAGGTCTGCGGACTTTCCGGCGTTGTTCTTTTATCGCAATTTTCAATAATAGTGCCTATCAAAACAGCATATTTGCGATATGCTGTTTGCGGATGTTGCTTGTGCATTAAAAACGCAAACTGCTATAGCCATCACTTTTCTGCCGCCCGACACAAACGACTGATTTTTTCTGCGCCTTTGGGGCTATACTTCCAGTGCAGACGATTTTATATGCAGCAAGGAGCAGACACATGGGCATTTGGGAAAATCTGGGCATGGGCGGCTACCGGGGCTTTTCGCGCCCGGCGGCGCGGCTGTTACAGCAGGCGGTGCAGCTGGCGGGTGATCTGGGTTGTGAACAGGCGGATACCGGCCACCTTTTGCTGGCAATGTTACAGCAGCAGGGCGCTGCGGCGCAGTTCCTCACCCGGAAAAACATCACCGAGCCGGAGGTGCGCCGCCAGCTGGCGCAGCGGCGCAGCGGCCCGGCACAGCGGCTGGACAGGCGGGCTATGGCACCGGATCTGCGCCGCACCATGGACTATGCGCTCATCGGGGCGCAGAACGCCCATGTCAGCCGGGCAGAGCCGGAGCACCTGCTTTGCGCCATGCTGGAAGATGACGGCTGCGCCGCCGGACTGCTGCTGGCGGAGATGGGGCTTCCGCTCACCGAGGCGGTGCGGGAGTGCCGCCAGCTGAGCGGACAGTTCGTGCTGCCCGCCCAGCCACGGGTGTCGGCCAGCATCCCCCGGGGCAGCCGTGCCAGCGATAAATATTGCCGCGACCTGACCCGCCGCGCCGCCGAAGGGGAGCTGGACCCGGTGTTCTGCCGGGAAGCCGAGCTTGACCGCATGGTGGAGATCCTGTGCCGCCGCCAGAAAAACGACCCCTGCCTGATCGGCGAGCCGGGTGTGGGCAAAACGGCGCTGGCCGAGGGTCTGGCGCTGCGCATTGCTGCCGGACAGGTGCCCAGAGCGCTGCAGGGGCGGCGGCTGCTGGCGCTGGATATGGCAAGTCTGGTGGCGGGCACCAAGTACCGGGGCGATTTTGAGGAGCGGCTGAAAAACCTGTTGGAAGAGCTGGTGCGGGATGGCACTGCCATCCTGTTTATCGATGAGTTCCACACCATCGTGGGTGCCGGTGCCGCCGAGGGCGCTATCGACGCCGCCAGCATCCTGAAACCGGTGCTTGCCCGGGGCGAATTGCAGCTTATCGGCGCAACTACCAATCAGGAATTCCGCACCCACATCCAGAAGGACGCCGCGCTGGAACGCCGCTTTGGCAGGGTGCAGGTGGAGGAACCTACCCCCGCACAGGCAGTGGAGATCCTCAACGGTCTTGCGCCCCGCTACGAGCGGTACCACAATGTTCGCCTGCCGCCCCAGACCTTGCAGGCGGCGGTGGAGCTTTCGGTGCGGTACCTGCCCGGGCGCTGCCTGCCGGATAAGGCTATCGACCTTGTGGACGAAGCCTGTGCAGCGGCGCGCATCCTTGCCGAAAAGGAGCAGCGCACCCAGCCGGTGCTTGCCCCGGAGGATATCGCCCGGGTGGTGGCAGCTGCCAGCGGCGTGCCTGCCCAGCGGGTGGGCGAGCAGGAGCGGGAGCGGCTGGACAAGCTGGAAAGCCGCCTGAACGCGGAGATCGTCGGCCAGCAGCGGGCAGTGGCAGCCGTGGCGGGAGCCATCC
>UMLG01063029.1_pt1 | contig 14788 bp, 10 predicted proteins | sample 1966511 | NCBI WGS metagenome assembly UMLG01 (sample SAMEA4836195, study PRJEB28245) | human gut metagenome | biome: gut microbiome; material: fecal sample | place: Denmark | collected 2008
GGAAGATGATGGGGTTGTGGCAGCGCCAGCAGTGGGGGTACTGGTGCTTGATGTGCACCTGACCCATCACAGCGCCGGATGCAGTCAGGTCGGCCAGAATGGTCTTGTTGGCTGCCCACACGCGCTGACCAGCGTACTTGCCGGCCAGCTCGGTCAGGTAACCACCGTCGTCCACGGGCACGGTGATGGGCACCTGCGGATACTTCTGGCAGACGTTGAAGTCGTCCACGCCGTGGCCGCCTGCAGTATGAACGCAGCCGGAACCGCTTTCCAGCGTGACATGGTCGCCCAGAATGACCCAGCCCTCCTTGGGCAGGTAGACGTGGTTGTAGCGCATCAGCTCGAACTCAGCGCCGGAAACAGGCTCGCCCACGATCTCGTAGTTCTCGATGTGGCAGGCGTCCATGACGCTCTTGACCAGATCGGTGGCCATGATGTGGTACTCCTCGCCGATCTTGACGAAGGAATACTCGAACTGACCGTTCAGGCAGATAGCCTCGTTGGCGGGCAGGGTCCAAGTGGTTGTGGTCCAGATGACGAAGTAGGTCTTATCCATGGGGATGCCGTACTTTGCCAGCACACCGTTGGGATCCTGCGAGACGTGGAAACGCACAAAGATAGAATCGCAGTCGTCCTCGCCGTACTCGATCTCGGCTTCTGCCAGCGCAGTGCGGCAGTCCGGGCACCAGTACACGGGCTTGAGACCCTTGTAGATGTAGCCCTTCTTGGCCATCTCGCCGAAGATCTCGATCTGACGCGCTTCAAACTCAGGCTTCAGGGTCAGGTAGGGGTGCTCGAAGTCACCGATAACGCCCAGACGCTTGAACTGGTCGCTCATGATGTCGATATGCTCGGTGGCAAACTTTTCACAGATCTGGCGCAGCTCCAGCTTGGAGATGTCCTTCTTTTTGTCGCCGACCGAGGACAGAGCCTTCAGCTCAATGGGCAGGCCGTGGGTATCAAAGCCGGGCACATAGGGAGCCTGATAGCCCTCCATGTTCTTTTCGCGGATGATGATATCCTTGATGATCTTGTTCAGGGCAGTGCCCATGTGGATATTGCCGTTTGCATACGGAGGGCCGTCGTGCAGAATGAACTGGGGCTTGCCCTCATTGTGCTTCATGAGCTGGTTGTACAGGTCGTTGTCGTCCCAATCCTTGAGCATGACCGGTTCCTTTTTGGGCAGGCCGGCACGCATCTCGAACAGGGTCTTGGGCAGATTCAACGTACTGTCGTACTGCGATTTGTTCTTAGCCAATGGTTTACACTCTCCTCTATTTTTGCGTTGGGTGCCTTACTCGCTGAACTTGACGCCCTGAAAAGCATCATAGTCCGGCTCGTCCGGCTTCATATCAGCAGGAGGCGGGTCCAGCTTGAGCTGGCTTTCGTCCTTTGCCCAGAAATCCTCGCTGCTGTCAGCCGCCTTGTCGTCATCGGCAGGGGCGGCAGGTTCGGTGGTTTTGGTCGTTTCGGCAGGCTGCTCGGCCGGAGCTGCTGCAGCGTCGGCTGCGGGGGCAGCATCAGGCTGTGCGGCGGGCTGCTCTGCGGCAGTCTCCTGCGCAGGCTCTGCGTCCTGTGCGGGGGCGTCCTGTGCAGCTTCCTTGGTTTCCTTCTGGAACTCCGGCAGACGGCTCAAAGACTCCACATGGCTGCGGTACAAATTGAGCACATCGGCCTTGAAGCGGGTGACCTCCAGACGGACGCGGTCGTACTCCCGCTCCTCCGCCATACGCTTCTCGTTGGCTTCGTTCTCGATCTCGTCTGCGCGGTCGCTTGCCTTCTGCAGCAGCTCGTTGGCATCGCGGATGATATCATCGCCCCGCAGATTTGCGCGGTGGATGATCTCCTCAGCCTTCTGGTTTGCTTCGCGGATCACGTTTTCGCCCATGCGCTGAGCATTGATCAGCGCACTCTTGAGCATATCGCCGTCAGCCTCAAAGCTTTGCAGCTCGCCCTTGAGCTTCTGGTTCTCTGCGGTCAGATCTGCGATCTGCTTGCGCAGCTGCTCTGCCTGCGCATCGTTCTGCTGCAGCTGCTCCTCGACCTTGTCCAGAAAACGATCCACGTCCTCTGTACGGTAGCCGCGGAGGTTTTTTTCAAATTGTACAGAGCGGACATCCTGCGGAGTCAGCATAGTCATTTCCTCCCATAGCTTTTAATATTGAAAGAACTCAATGATCGAACGATCTTTTTTACTTTTCCCGGGCAATGCGGTCAGCCGGAAGCGGCCCTTGCCGCGCACGGTGAACACATCCTGCTCGTATACGGGGGCATGGGGCTTTTCTACCGGCAGATGGTTGATTTCTACCCTGCCCGCTTCGATCAGCTCCGCAGCAGTACCGCGGCTGACGTGCAGCATGGCAGAAAGCACCGCGTCCAGCCGCAGGGAGGACACGGTGGCAGTGAGCAGCTGCCGCTCCGGCACCGGGAAAGCCGGGATCTCTTCCGGCTCCAAAAGACGGGTGGACACCTCGGTGCGCCCCGCCTGACACAGCTCCCGGCAGATGAGCTTTGCCGCCGGCTCCAGCGCGAACACATAGGCTGTGCCCGGCGCATCGGCGGGCAGCAGGATATCGCCCAGTGCTTCGCGCTTGAGGGCAAGCCCCATCAGGCTGCCCAGATAGTCCTTGTGCGCGGGGAGCACCGCACCGGGCAGTGCCCGGCATTGCAGCTGTACGCAGCGCACCGGACACTCGCCGTAGCTGTACTCCGGCTCCAGACAGAGCACCCGGCGCTCAGCCTCGGGCCAGCCGCCGTCAAAGCGCCAGCCGTCCTGCACACCGGCACGTCCCAGTGCCGCCCGGGCAAGATCCTGTTCCCGGTCGCTGAGGAACGCGGAGTACCGGGCTATGCCGCGGGAAAAAGCCGCATCGGCAAGATCCTCGATATGCCGCATGAGATAGCGTTCCTCATCGTTGCGGGCGGGCACAAAGCCGCGCACCGCACCGGCTGCCGGATCAATAGAATGCGCCATTGTTCTCCAGCTCGTCCAGCAGGTCACCCATGATATCCACGTTGTACGGGGTAATGATAAAGGTGCTGTTGGCTACGCGCTTGATCTGACCGTTGTTGGCATAAGCCACGCCGGACAGGAAATCCACCAGACGGCGGGAGACCTCCTTGTTGGTGGACTCCAGATTCAGCACCACGGTACGCTTGTTGTTCAGATGGTCGGCAATGGTGCTGGCATCCTCGAACCGCTCGGGCTTGACCAGAACCACCTTGAGCTGGGTGGTAGCGTGGATATTGACCACCTTGTTCTTTTTGCTGGTGCCCTCGGCAGGCTCTTCGGTCTCTTCATCCATCCCGATGCCGACGCCGCTGTTGTTGTTCACCATCTGGGGGCCGTCATCGATGTACTGATCCTCGTACTCGTCCCCTTCACCCATCAGGCCCTTTTTAATGCTATCCAGCAAAGACATAATTATCTGCTCCTTTCATTCGGGCAGCGCCCGGCTGCCTGGCGTTCTTTGCAAAAAGAATGCAAATAGCTTTTACTATTATCTGATTTTTTGCAGCAGATGTCAATAACTACAAAAGTTTTCCGTCATATAAATTTTGTCCCGAGACGATTATTTCGTCATAAAGCCTTACCTGACTGACAGAACCGTCCGTTCCCTTGGGCAAAACAAGGATGTAATCCCCTTCCGTGACCAGCGGATGGTCAGCATCCACGGGGTCGATCTTACAGAAGCGGGCAATGTTGCCGTACTTGACATACACGCCGGGGATATAGTTTTCGCCCTGCGTCTCGGCCTCGGTGCCGTCCTCCTTCAGGTAGTGCACCGCTGCAGCAGGCACCCGCAGACCGGTGCTCTCGCTGGTGCTGATGCGGGCACGGGCGTGGTTGAGACACAGCACGTCGCCGTTGATGGAATTGCAGCGCAGCACAAAGCGGGCAACATCCTTTTCTGCATCAACGGTCACCTCGGTGACGGTAGCGCGCAAGGCGGCATCGCTCTGGCCGGGAAAGCTGATCTCCACTGCCGTGCGCAAGGGCTTGCCGTCCGAACCCAGCAGCTTTTCGGCCTGCTTTGCCGAGCACACACCGGCGTACTGCCAGCTGAACCCGGCCACCAGCTTGCCTACGCAGCCATCCAGCGGCATCTCGGGGTCAGAGTCCAGATAGGCCTTGAGCTGCTCCGGGCTCTGCGCCAGAATGTCCGCAGCACCGGCGTTCAGCCGTCCGCTGCTGGCAGCCCGGACAAAGTAGCCGGTGGTGGGGGCGAGGATCTGGGTGGGGTTGCCCAGCTGCGCCTGCACAGTCTGTGCCTGCTGGGCAAGCAGCGCGATCTGATCTGCAAAGCCGGCGGTATCGCCGGTGGTGATCCACAGCTTGTTCTGCGCCAGCAGATAGGCATCGGCACTGCTGTCCACATCGCTGTAACGGGCGGTGTCCAATGCATCCAGCAGATCGTACAGCGCACCGGAGCGCTCCTTGAGCAGACCGTCCAGCTGGGTGGCTGCGGTATTCTGGGAGCGCTGCAACAGATCGATCTGGCTGGTGAGCTGGGTCAGCTGCTGGCGCAGCACCGCCTGATTGGCGTCGGTGTACAGCTCTGCAACGGCAGTGCCCGCCGACACCCGCTCGCCATCCGAGACAAGGTAGCCCAGATTGCCGCTGCCGGAAATGCAGGTCTCGTCAAACAGCAGCACGCCGTCCGCTTCAATGGTATCGGAGATGGTGATGGGCAGCGCCGTTTCGTAGACGTTCTGGGGGAAAAGGATGTGCGCCGCCTGCCAGCAGACATACACTGCCGCCGCCAGCAAAAAGGTGGCCATCACAACTGCCAGCGTGGTGAGCGCAGAGAGCTTGTGGCGCGGTTCCTGAGGGGTTTCCGGCATAAGGATCATCCTTTCGATAAAAAGTCTTGGGTCAGGCGCAGGGCGGTCTGCCGCACGTCCTCAGCCCCGGCATCCAGCCATGTGACCCCGTCCATGTGGCGGAACCATGTCAGCTGGCGCTTGGCGTAGTTACGGGAAGCCTGTTTGAGTTTTTCGGTGCAGGCATCCAGCGCTGCAGTCTGCTCAAAATACGGAAAAAATTCTTTATAACCGATGGCCTGTGCGGCGGTGCGGAAGGCTTCGCGGTTGCGCCAGACGTATTCCGCCTCGGCTAAAAGCCCGGCTTCCAGCATCTTGTCCACCCGCAGGTCGATGCGGCGGTACAGCGCTGCACGGTCCGGGAAGTCCAGCCCCAGCACAAGGCTGCGGTAGGGGCGCTCCGGCGGCAGCGAATCGGCCTTTTGTTCGCTGAGACGCTTGCCGGTGGCGTGGTAGTGCTCCAGCGCCCGCAGCACCCGTACCTTATTATTGGGGTGGATGGCAGCGGCGGCTTCCGGGTCCACGGCTTGCAGTTTTGCGTACATGGCTTCCGGGCCGATGGCTTCCAACTCGGCGGTCAGCTGCTCGCGCAGGCCGTCCGGGGCTTTTTCGGCGGTGAAGCGCACCCCGTACAAAAGGCTCTGCACATACAGTCCGGTGCCGCCTACCAGCAGCGGCAGATGCCCCCGGGCGGTGATATCCTGAATATACTCCCCTGCCAGCGCGGTGAAATCCGCCACGCTGAAGGTCTTTTCCGGGGTGAGGATGTCCACGCCGTGGTGCGGGATGCCGCAGGTCTCCTGCGGGGTGATCTTGGCGGTGCCCACATCCAGACCTCTATAGATCTGCATGGAGTCGGCGCTGATGACCTCGCCGGAGAACCGCTGCGCCAGCGCAACGCCCAGCGCGGTCTTGCCGGTGGCGGTGGGGCCTACCACAGCCACCACGGCGGGTTTTGCATTACACGATGCGTCCAAACTGCTTTTCCAACTCCTTTCGGGTAAGTTTGAGCACGCAGGGACGACCATGGGGGCAGAAAGGCGGCACCTCGCCGGAGAGGATCTTCTCGGCCAGTGCCATAAGCTCCTGCGGAGAGGACTTGTCCCCCGCCTTGATGGCGGCGCGGCAGGAGATGGAGTGCAGCACCCACTCGGTGTGCTCGTTCAGTGCGTCCCGGCTGCCCTTGAGCAGGCGGTCGGCAATCTCTACCAACAGATCCTCGGCGTTCTGCGGCTCTACGTCCGCAGGCACGGCGCGCAGCAGCACGGTACTGCCGCCAAAGTCCGCCACATCCAGCCCGGCGTTTTCCAGCAGGGGCTGGTTTTCCAGCAGCGCCTGCTTTTCCTCTGCGGAAAGGTCGATGGCGGCGGGTTGCAGCAGCAGCTGGCTGGGCACGTTGCCATAGTTGGCAGCAAGTTTTTCGTACAGCTGGCGCTCATGGGCGGCGTGCTTGTCGATCAGGCACAGCTCGTCTCCCCGCTCTGCCAGAATATAGGTGCGGAAAACTTCACCCACATACCGCAGCGGCTCTTCTCCCTGCGGTACATCAAAGCCCAGCTGCTCCGGCTGTTCCGGCTGTTCGGGTTCTTCCGGCTGATAGGGCGCCGTTGCGGCTTCGATCTCCGGGGCGGCGGGCATGGTGTTCCATGCCGCCATGTGATCCAGCAGCGGGTCGGCTGCGGTGTCCGTTTCCGGGTGCACATCCAGCTGCGCTTCACCGGCAGCTGCCCGGAAGGGCTGCGGCGCGGGCTGGACTTCGGTTGCATCCGGTTTTTCCGGGCTGTGGAGGGTGACCACAGGATCCAGAATGTCCTCTGCGGGGGCAGACTGCCGCCACGAGGGCACAGCAGCAGCCGCGCGGGCAGGCTGTGCGGGCCGTACCGGCGGGGTATCTGCCGTAAAAGCCGGGGTTTTCACCGGTGCAGCAGCGGGGCGCTGCTGCGGCGGGGCTTCCCAGCGCTGCGCGGGCAGCGTACCGGGGTCTGCCTGACCCGGAATCACGGCAGAAAGTCCTGTAAAGCGATTACTCTTTACAGTATTTTCGTCCTTTGTATCGTTTTCTTTTTCGGATTTCTCATTTTTGTCTGTTTCAAAGGTAAAGCGGCGTTCCCCGGTGCCGGGCTGTGCCAGTGCCAGCTTGACCGCATGGTAAACGACATCGAACACATCGTTTTCCCGGGCAAAGCGGGCTTCGATCTTTGCAGGGTGGACATTGACGTCCACAAGGTCTGTGGGCATTTCCAGCAGCAGGATGCCACCCGGGAACTTGCCCTGCATGGTCGTGCCTTTAAAGGCCATTTCCATGCCCGCCATGATGGTACGGTTGCGCACATAGCGGCCATTGATGTAGAAATGCTGCATACTGCGGCTGGCGCGGCAGCTCTTGGGCGGGGTGATCAGACCAGTGACACGGTACAACCCTTCCTCGGAGTACACCTCGATGAGGTCGCGGCTGAACTCCCGGCCAAGCACCGCATAGGCGGCGCTGCGCAGCTGACCATCGCCGGGGGTGACATATTGCAGCTTGCCTTCCCGGATGAATTTGACGCTGACCTCCGGGTGGCTGAGTGCGACATGACCCACGTTATCTGCCACAAAGGTGCCCTCGCTGGAGTCCTTTTTGAGGAACTTCATACGGGCGGGGGTATTGTAGAACAGGTCCTGCACCCGGATGGTGGTGCCCACGGCGCGGGCGGCAGGCTCCCTGCCCTGCTCCTCGCCGCCGGCGATGCGGTAGCAGGTGGCAAACTCGTCCACCTCGGTGCGGGTGAGCAGCTCTACCCGCGCCACGCTGGCAATGGAAGCCAGTGCTTCGCCGCGGAAGCCCAGCGTATGGATGCTGTTCAGGTCGTCCGGCTTTTCGATTTTGCTGGTGGCGTGGCGGATGAAGGCCGTCGGGATATACTCGGCATCAATGCCGGTGCCGTTATCGCTGATTTCGATCAGCTTTACACCGCCGGATTCAATGCTGACGGTGACCTGCGTTGCACCGGCGTCGATGGAGTTTTCCAGCAGTTCCTTGACCACTGATGCCGGGCGCTCCACCACCTCACCGGCGGCGATCAGCTCAGCGGTATGCTTATCCAGAACATGGATGACTGCCATGGTATTTTCCCTCCCCTGTGGTTGATTTTATGGTCAGCCGTTCAGGCTGCCCTTGAGGGTCTTTTTCAGCTCGTACAAAAAGTTCAGCGCTTCAATGGGAGTAAGTGTTTCCACATCCACGGTCTCCAGCTTTTCCATCATCTCGCTGGGCACTGCCGGGGAATTGTACTCCTGCAAGGCGTCAAAATCCATCTGCTCCACCTTGTTTTTGGGGGCAGATGCTTCCAGCGTGCGCAGCACCTCGTGGGCGCGGCGGGTCACGCTGCCGGGCAGACCAGCCAGCTTTGCCACCTCGATGCCGTAGCTATCGTCGGCGGGGCCGCGCACGATGCGCCGCAGGAAGGTGATGTCCTCGCCGCGTTTTTTGACCGCGATGTTGTAGTTTTTCACACCTTCCACGGTGCCTTCCAGTTCGGTCAGTTCGTGGTAGTGGGTGGCGAACAGGGTCTTGCAGCCCAGTCCTTTGGCAGGGTCTGCGATATGCTCCACCACGGCGCGGGCAATGCTCATGCCGTCAAAGGTGGAGGTGCCGCGGCCGATCTCGTCCAGCACCACAAGGCTCTTAGCGGTGGCGTTTTTCAGAATTTCGGCCACCTCGGTCATCTCCACCATAAAGGTAGACTGGCCTGCGGCAAGGTCGTCCGAGGCACCGATGCGGGTGAAAATGGCATCCACCACGCCCACATGACAGCTGGCAGCCGGCACAAAGGAGCCGATCTGTGCCATCAGCGCAATGAGGGCATTCTGACGCATATAGGTAGATTTTCCCGCCATGTTGGGGCCGGTGATGATGAGACAGCGGTCGGTGGTGCAGTTGAGGGTGGTATCGTTGGGCACGAACATACTGCCCTTGAGCACCTGCTCCACCACCGGGTGACGTCCCTCGGTGATGGTCAGCACATCACTGTCGTCCACCACGGGGCGGCAGTAGTTGTTTTCCGCAGCGACCTGTGCCAGCGCCGCCAGCACATCCAGCTGGGCAATGGCGTTGGCGGTGCGTTGGATACGGTCCAGCTGGGCACCGATGCTCTCCAGCAGTTCGTCAAACAGGCGGCGTTCCAGCGAGATGAGCCGCTCGTGTGCGCCAAGGATCTTGCTTTCCAGCTCTTTCAGCTCCTGCGTGATGTAGCGCTCGCCGGAGGTGAGGGTCTGCTTGCGGATATAGGTCTCCGGCACTAGGTTTTTGTAGGAGTTGCTCACCTCGATGAAGTAGCCGAACACATGGTTATAGCCGATCTTCAGCTTGGGGATGCCTGTCTCCTGCCGCAGGCGGGCTTCCAGCTGCGCCAGCACCCCCTTGGTGTTGTCGCGGATGGAGCGCAGCTCGTCCACCTCGGCATGGTAACCCTTGGCAATGACGCCGCCATCCTTGAGGGTGGAGGGGGCGTCCGGGTCTACTGCGGCATAAATGCGCGCCTTGATATCCTCCAGCGGGTCGATGCTGGCGGCAAGCTCGGAAAGCTCCGGGCAGCTGCAGCCCTCTGCCTGCTTGCGCAGGCCGGGCAGACGGTCGCAGGTCTGGGCAAGGGTGTAGATCTCCTTGGGGGTGGCAGAGCCGTACACCGTGCGGGTCATCAGGCGCTCCAGATCCGCGATGTAATGCAGTTCCTCAGTCAAATCGCCGCGCACCATGGTCTGGCGCACCAACGCCTCCACGGCGTTCAGGCGGTGGTTGATGAGCGGGCTGGAAATAAGCGGCTGCTCGATCCAGCTGCGCAGCATCCGCTTGCCCATGGCAGTGCTGGTCTTATCCAGCACCCACAGCAGGGTGCCGCGCTTTTCGCGTCCGCGCAGGGTCTCGGTCAGCTCAAGGTTTGCCCGGGTGACCGGTGAAAGCCGCATGAACTGGGCTTCGTTGTAAGTAATGACGGTCTTTAGCCGCTCCACGCCCTTGATTTGGGTATCGTGCAGATATTCCAGCAGCGCGGCCATGGCAAAGCGCACCAGACCCTCGGCAGCTATGCCGGTGGTCTGCGGCCAGTCGCGGCCAAACTGCTCTTCCAGCGCAGACGCCACCAGCCCCGGCGCATAGCGCTCGTCCTCGACCAGCTCCACCGAGCAGTTCATATTCTTCTTGATGTAAGCGGTCACCTCGCGGCAGTCCAGCAGACCGGGGTTCAGCAGTACCTCGCTGGGGTGGTAGCGGCACAGCTCGGTAATAACCGCCGGGGCGATCTTATCCGCCGTCAGTTCGGTGATATGCGCCGTACCGGTGGAAACATCCGCAAAGCACAGACCGGCCTTTTTGCCCTTGAGGTACAGGCTGGCAATGTAGTTGTTGCGGTCGTCCTGCAGCATACTGCTTTCAATGACCGTACCGGGGGTGACCACCCGGATGATGTCCCGCTTGACAAGCCCTTTCGCCTTGGCGGGATCCTCTACCTGCTCACAGATAGCCACCTTATAGCCCTTGGCGATCAGGCGCGCCACATAGCCCTCGTAGCTGTGGAAGGGCACGCCGCACATGGGGGCGCGCTCCGCAAGGCCGCACTGCTTGCCGGTAAGGGTAAGATCCAGCTCCCGGGACGCCGTGACGGCATCATCGAAGAACATCTCGTAAAAATCGCCGATGCGGTAAAAAAGAATTTCGTCCTTGTGTTGATTTTTGATCTCAAGATACTGCTGCATCATGGGCGAAAGCTCTGCCATGGTTTTTCCTCTTTCCCTTGTATGGTTCCATCAGCCGGTTTGTGGGCTGTAACCGCCGGTGCAAACAAAACGCGGTCTGTGTTGCACAGCCGCGTTCCGATGAAAACTCTGCTCAGTGGCAGCCGCCGCAGGTAGAGCAGCTGCCGGTGCAGGAGGCAGAAGGCTCCTGCACGGTCATGGGGTCGCCGCCGTTCATGGCGGTGTTGATGATGGCGTCGATATAGTTGACCAGATTCTCGCACTCGCGCTTGGCCTCGTTATATGCCACCATACCCTCGTTGCCCATGATCTGACCGTAAAGGCTGTTCACCTTCTCGTTCAGCTCAGCGATGCGGGCATCGTCGCGCTCGTTCTTGCCGATCTCATTGTTCAGATCCATGCGGGTCAGATTGAACTCGCCGATCAGGTTCTGCAGCTCCTCATCCTTATCGTTTGCCTTGCGGGCCTGATCCAGAATGACGTAGCGGGGGTCGGTCTGCAGTGCCATAGCGGCACGCTTGAAAAGATCAATGCAATCCATGATTGGGTTCTCCTTGTTGTTTTTATTCTTTCTGGGGCAGTTTGCCCCGGAATCACGTTTTTATGCTTCCACTTCGCCCAGCAGCACGGTGGCGCGGGCACCGGTAAGATGTACGGTCGCGTAGCTGCCCAGCAGTGCCGGGTCGGCGGCAAATTCCACGGTCAGGTTATTGTCCAGCCGACCGGAAAGGGTGCCTTCATTGCGTCCAAAGCCCTCCACCAGCACCCGGACGGTCTGCCCTACCTGCGCCTTGACCAGCGCCATGGCGATCTCGTCCTGCGTAGCCAGCAGGCGGGTCATGCGGTCGGTCTTTTCCTTGCGGGGGGTGGGGTCCGGCATTTCGGCAGCCTTGGTGCCGGTGCGCTTGGAGTAGATAAAGGTGAACAGCTGCATATAACCCACCTTGCGCACCAGTTCCAGCGTTTTTACAAAGTCCTCCTCGGTCTCGCCGGGGAAGCCCACGATGATATCGCTGGAGAAGGTGATGCCGGGCACGGTCTTGCGGGCGTATTCGATGAGCTCCAGATACTGCTCCACCGTATAGTGGCGGTTCATCTGCTGCAAAAGCCGGTCGGAACCGCACTGCACCGGCAGATGCAGGTGCTTGCACAGCTTCGGCTGGGCGGCGATGGTATCAATGAGCTTATGGCTGGCGTCCTTGGGGTGGCTGGTCATAAAGCGGATGTGATAATCGCCGGGCACGGTGCACAGCAGGTTGAGAAGGTCGGAGAAATCGATCTGCTCTTCCAGACCCTTGCCGTAGCTGTTCACGTTCTGACCCAGCAGGGTGATCTCCTTATAGCCCGCTTCCACAAGGCTGCGGAACTCCGCAAGGATATCGCCAGGCTTGCGGCTCTTCTCGCGGCCGCGGACGTAGGGCACGATGCAGTAGGTGCAGAAGTTGTCGCAGCCGTACATGATGGGCAGCCAAGCGCGGAACTCGCTCTCGCGCCGGATGGGAATGTTCTCCACGATGACCGGACGCTGGGCAGGGTCCAGCAGCACCCGCTTATGCTTTTGCAGCTTCTGGGCAACCAGCTGCGGCAGGGTATCGATGCCGTCCACGCCGAACACCAGATCCACATAGGGATAACTCTTGCGCAGCTTTTCCACAACGTGCTTCTGGTTAGCCATGCAGCCGCACAGGCCGATGATGAGACCGGGCTTTTTTTCCTTGAGCCCCTTCAGCGCGCCCACGTTGCCGAACACCCGCTGCTCGGCGTGCTCGCGCACGGCGCAGGTGTTGAACAGGATCAGGTCGGCGTCCTCGGGCTTATCGCACAGGCCGTAGCCGATATCCACCAGCACGCCTTTGATGCGCTCGCCGTCGTTGACGTTCTGCTGACAGCCGTAGCTATGCACAAAGGCCAGCGGCGGGGTGTCGTAGGTCTGCCGCACCAGCTCGGCGGCAACGGTATTATGTTCAAAGTTAATGTATTCCAAAAAAACCATCCTTCTCCGCCGGGCAGGGCAGTCCCATGCGGCGAAACTCTATTTTCTGCTATTCTATAAAAGACACTCTTTAGTATACCCTGTTTGGCCGCTGCGGGCAAGAGGAAACACGCAAATTTTATGCCTGTTTGGCCGCTACAACCTCTGCATCCTGTCTGCGGCAGCACTCTTCGCACACGCCCAGCAGCACCACGGCGCAATCCTGCACCCTGCCCTTCTGGTTTTTGACCAGTTCCATCACCTGTTTTCCGTCCACATCTGCATCGGTCACGCCGCCGCAGACGGTGCAGTACAAATGGCTGTGCCACGGCAGGGTGTGGTCAAAGCGGTCAGCCTTACCGGGAATGGACACCCGGCGCACACGCCCGGCCTCCACCAGACTGTTCAGGTTGCGGTACACGGTGCCAAGGCTCAGGTTCGGGCACTCCTGTGCGGCTTTATCGTAGATCTCTTCCGCAGTCGGGTGGTCGCACAGCCGCTCCACCGTCTGCATAACAAGCTCCCGCTGTTTTGAGTAGCGCATATCCATCCTCCTTTTTTACACGGTTCAGGCGTTTTCTTCTCCTTTGATCTTTGCCCAGTACGCCCGGGCTGCCTGCTCGGTCTTGTTGTCGCCAAAGGTGTAGTACTTGGTATCCTTCAGCACATCCGGCAGGTACTGCTGCTGTACCCAGTGGTTTGCGTAGCTGTGGGCATATTTGTAGTTCTGCCCCTTCACCAGCGCATCCTCGCCATCAAAGTGCTTGTTTTGCAGCTGGCGTGGGATGGGGCCGGTGCGCCCGGCCTGCACATCCGCAATGGCTGCGTTGATGGCGTCGTGGGCGCTGTTGGATTTAGGGCTGGTTGCCACCAGAATGACCGCGTCCGCAAGCGGCAGACGCGCCTCCGGCAGACCCACCATGTTGGCAGCATCCACCGCCGCCTTGACGATGGGAATGATCTGCGGGTAGGCAAGCCCCACATCCTCGCAGGCGCACACCATCAGGCGGCGGCAGGCAGAGGGCAGATCTCCCGCTTCCAACAGGCGTGCCAGATAATGCAGTGCCGCGTCCGGGTCGGAGCCACGCATGGACTTTTGGTAGGCAGAAACGATGTCGTAGTGGTCGTCGCCCTCCCGGTCGTAGCGCATGGCGGTGCGGCGGGTGACCTGCCGGATCATATCCAGAGTAATGCGCTTTTCTCCGTTTTCCACCGGTGCCGCCGTGACTGCAAAGTCCAGACAGCCCAGCGCCTTGCGCAGATCGCCCCCGGCGCTTTCGGCCAGATAGGCACAGGCGTCCTCGTCCATGCACACCGGCACCTGCTCCCCCTCGGAAAGGCGCTGCACGGCGTTGCGCACCCCGCGCTCCACATCCGCTGCGGCAAGGGGCTTGAACTCAAACACAGTGCAGCGGGAAAGCAGGGCATTATAGATGTAAAAATAGGGGTTCTCGGTGGTGGAAGCAATCAGGGTGACGCTGCCGTCCTCGATGCATTCCAAAAGGCTCTGCTGCTGCTTTTTGTTCAGGTACTGGATCTCGTCCAGATACAGCAGTATGCCGCCCGCCGCTGCCAGCGTGCCGATATCCTTGAGCACCGCCTTGATATCCCCTGTGCCGCAGGAGGTGCCGTTGAGCTTGTGCAGGGTCATGCCGCTGTTCTCGGCAATGATACGTGCCACCGTGGTCTTTCCGGTACCGGAGGGGCCGTAAAAGATCATGTTGGGAATGCGTCCGCTCTCGATGGTGCGGCGGAACACCCGCCCCGGGGCCAGCAGATGCTGCTGCCCGCACACATCCGCCAGCGTTTTGGGACGCAGGCGCTGCGCAAGAGGTTCGTTCATGGTGGTTTCTCCTTCCCTGCCCGCAAGGCACTTTTTATATAGTATAACGCATTTAGAAAAGGAGGACAAGGGCTTTTCTGAAAATCATTCTCAGATAATGCCCCGTAAACATTTACAAATCCTGTCAAACATGGTATGATTCAAGTATTCCCTTTCAAAGGAGGTTTGTCCCATGCCGGTACGAAAAAAGGTCCCGGAGGACCTTACCGCAAAAAAAGCGCTGGCGCTGGAAGTCATCCGGCGTCTCAAGGCTGAATACCCAGATGCAGGGTGCACGCTGGACTACGACCACGCATGGCAGCTGCTAGTCAGCGTGCGGCTGGCCGCCCAGTGCACGGATGCCCGGGTGAACATTGTGGTGGAAGAGCTGTTTGCAAAATACCCCAGTGTGGCGGCGCTGGCTGCCGCCGAACCGG
>UMLG01014731.1_pt1 | contig 14767 bp, 9 predicted proteins | sample 1966511 | NCBI WGS metagenome assembly UMLG01 (sample SAMEA4836195, study PRJEB28245) | human gut metagenome | biome: gut microbiome; material: fecal sample | place: Denmark | collected 2008
CATGGCCGAGCAGGAACACTGACACAGAAAAGGAGGAAAATGGCATGAGTAAAAAGCAGATGATACGACGGCGAGGGCTGAGCGCATTTCTGGCGGTGGCGATGTGCTTCGGACTGCTGCCTGCGACGGCTTGGGCAGCGGAAGAAGGGGTTGCCATTGATGCAAGTAATTTTCCCAATAAAACCTTCCGGAACTATATACAGAAAGTGTTTGATAAGGACAATAACGACTTTTTCAGCGCGGATGAGATTGCTGCCGTGACAGAACTTACGTTTCAGTACCCGGATGACCCGAATACAGGTGTAGCGGGAATTACGTCTTTGAAAGGTATCGAGTACTTCACTGCCTTGACGAGTTTGGATTGTTCCTATCAAGACCTGACGGAATTAGACCTTAGCCGAAATACCGGGTTGACAAGTGTACTATGCTACGGCAATCAACTTACCGAACTGGATTTGAGTGCGAATACCCAGTTAATAGAATTGGACTGCAGCAGCAATGAGATTACCCATTTGGATGTCAGCAGCAATCATAATCTCGAAAAGCTGTCCTGCTATCATAATCGGCTTACCAGTCTGGATCTCAGCCGGAATAATAAGCTGACTTATACCTACTGTGATAGTTGGTGTCCTATTGAACCGGATGAGAACAACACGATCAATCTTGCTGAACTGGATGTTGACAAAACCAGTGACTGGGTTGGCGGCAAGGTTGAAAGCGGCATTCTGACGATTGATGAAGGAGCAAAGAAGGTCACCTATAACTATCAGTGCGGTAATAACATCGAGATGTATGTCATACTGCATATTCATATATATGATGATTCCTGGGAATATAACGCCAATGAACATTGGAAGAAATGCACCAATTTTTGCACGGGTGCGAACCAGGGGATGATAAAGAGCCCTCATGATTACAAGGGCGGCAATACCTGCTCCATCTGCGGCTATGTGAATGCTGCCGACACTTATGCTGTCACTGTTGAGGTTGATGGACACGGCACCGCCGGTGCGTCTCCGGCCTTCGCCAAGACAGATGAAACGGTCACGCTCACCGCGATTCCCGATACGGGTTATGCTTTTAAGACATGGGAGGTTATCCGTGGCGGCGTTGCCATTACCAATGATACTTTTATCATGCCTGCCAAGCCTGTGACCGTCAAGGCTGTTTTTCAGGAAAAAACTGCGGCTCCGATGATCAGCCCTAACGGCGGCAGCTTCAATGATACGGAGACCGTTACACTTACTTGTGACACGGAGGGTGCATGGATATATTACACCATAAATGGTGTAAAGTCTCATTACAGGGATCCGTTCACGCTGACGGAATCGGCGAACATCACAGCCTGGGCTGAAAAGATGGGCAAAGCCGATAGTGATATCGTCACAGCTGCTTTTATTAAGATTGTCGATGGCGTTGCCGTTGATACGTTCAATTTCCCCAACAAGAACTTCCGCGATGTCGTGAAAACGTTTGATACTGACGATAACAATATCCTCAGCGATACTGAGATTGCCGCAGTAAAGAAAATCGACTGCAAAGGCAGAGCCATTACCAACTTGAAGGGCATCGAGTATTTTACTGCGCTTGAGTATCTGTACTGTTACGATAACGAGTTAACAGAACTCGATCTCAGACGGAATACCAAGCTGAAAGAGCTGAATTGCAGTACAAATCGCTTGACGGTATTGGATCTCAGCCAAAATTCGAAGCTGAAAAGGGTGATTTGCTCCGATAACGCGCTGACCGCGCTCGATCTCAGTCATAATCCAGAGCTGGAAGATGTGAACTGCTCCGATAACGCGCTGACCGCGCTCAATCTCAGCAGTAACTCCAAGCTGACGAATCTGAATGCATCGGGTAATATTTGCGAGATTACACTGACAGGCAATACCTTTGATCTGTCGAGCCTGCCCGGCTTTGATGCGAGCCGCATGTCCGGCCTGACCGACGGCAAAGTCAGCGGAAGCACTCTTACAGTAGATGGCAATGCCGCTGTCGTGATCTATTCCTATGACATCAGTTATACCGGTACGGAACTGGATGACGAGGAAAAGGACGTTATTTTCACGCTGGCGATTGCAGGACGCGGCACGGAGATCGCTATCAACGAGACCAACTTCCCGGATAAGGATTTCCGAGAGTTTCTTCTTGATAAAGAAGCCAATATTGATCGGAATCAGGATGGTAAACTTAGCACAGGGGAAATTGCGCTGGTGCAGGATATTGATGTCTACGATATGGAAATCGCTGATCTTACGGGTATTGAATATTTTACGGAGTTGAAATATCTGGATTGTGCCGGTAATCACCTCACAAGTCTGGACCTCAGCCAGAATACCAAGCTGGCCGAGCTGGATGCAGAGAACAACACATATACGATTACTCCGGTCAACGACAGATTTTATCTTGCCTCTCTGCCTGCGGGTTTTGATGTAGCAAAGGCCAGCCACTGGCAGGGCGGCACGGTCAGCGGCAATATCCTGACGATAAACAGCGATGTCGATGAGGTTACTTACGACTATGACTGCGGAAAGGATTTTACGACAACATTTACACTGGAAATCCCGACGCAGTACACTGTCACGGCTCATGGGCTGTACGGCGGAGTCATGGGGATTACCCCGGGCGAGGATTATACCGCACGATACACGGTCGGCGCTCAGGTTGGTCTTCAAATCGGCAAACGCGACGGCTTCACCCTGCAGGGTCTGACGCTCGAGGGAATCAGCGAAGAGCAGCTGCAATGGCAGGCAAAGGACGCGGAAAGCACAACTCGAGGTATTTCCTTCGAGATGCCCGCGCATAATGTGACGGTGACGGTCAACTGGAAGGCGAACGGCTCGTCCTCGGGCGGCGGTTCTTCCGGCGGCGGTGGCGGCGGCACGTCCACACCCGGCTACACCGTTTCTGCGGATAAGACTGAAAACGGCGCCATCGCCGTATCTCCCAAATCCGCATCCAAGGGCGACACCGTGACCATCACGGTAACCCCCGACAAGGGCTACACCCTCGAAAGCCTGACCGTGCGGGACAAGGACAGCAAGGCGCTCGAACTGACCGACAAGGGCGGCGGAAAGTACACCTTCGTCATGCCTGCGGGCAAGATCACGGTGAAGGCAGTCTTTATGGATGACAACACCATGCTCAACTTCTTTACCGACGTGCACGCGGAGGATTACTACTACGATGCAGTCCTCTGGGCGGCGCAGAAGGGCATTACCGGAGGTATGAGCGACACGCTGTTCGCTCCGAACGCTGCCTGCACCCGAGCGCAGATCGTAACCTTCCTGTGGCGTGCGGCAGGTTCGCCCAAGCCGAAGCAGCTGAGTACCTTTGGCGATGTTCCGGCAGATGCATACTACGCCAAGGCGGTTGCGTGGGCGGTTGAGAATGGCATTACCGAGGGCGCGAGCGATACAACGTTTGCACCCGGTACCATCTGCACGAGAGCACAAGGCGCAGCGCTCCTGTACCGTGCGGCAGGCAGTCCGACGGTCAGCGGCAGTGCGGCCTTCACCGATGTACCTGCCGATGCATACTACGCTGATGCGGCAGCATGGGCAGAGCAGAAGGGCATCACCGGCGGCATCGGAAACGGTCTGTTCGGCCCGCATAACAACTGTACCCGTGCACAGATCGTCACGTTCCTGTACCGTATGTACCAGGGCAAATAAGCAGTAAACCACGGATATCAGGCTATAACTGAAAAAACAGGACTCCTCGGAGTCCTGTTTTTTTGAGACTGTCGAAAAACTGTAGTTTTCGACAGTCTCCGTATTTTTCCGGTCTCATCATTTATTGAGATAGTGCAGACGGCGAAGAAATTCTTCATTATCCGTTTTTTCACAGATGGCATCGATGCCTGAGGAAATGATCCATACAGCCATGCCGCGCTGAGCACACAGTACGAGCAGATCAATGATCATCTTGTGATGTGTGGACTCCTGTCCGGCGAACGGGAAAAAACAGATAAGCAGGCGCGGATTAAGCAGATACCACCGATAATACGAAAATCGAAGCCGTTCAGGGTAGGACCAGCTGCTCAGTGGCTGCAGCAGCATTTCCTTCGGAAACCAGCGCAAAGCCTCGGATAAAATGCTGGATACAATTTTTTTGCGGATGATATGCTGTCCGGCCTTGGGGATAAGGCTGGTGCACAGATTGTCGAGCGCGGTCATGTTGTCGAACAGCACGCCGCCGGGGTGGTCGGGTCGCTCAATCTGAATGCCGATCTCGCTGCCGATGACGCGGCCGAGATCGCCGGGCTGGTACAGGCGGCCGTTGAGCCGGAAAAAGCCGCTCGTCCAGCCGCGATCGCCCAGAAAGCATTCATGCAGGCGGCGGCCAGTGTTGTAGTTTTCATCGCGCAGAAAAGCAATCTCGCCGCGCCTGATATCAAACGTCATCGGCGGCAATGCGGGAAAGTGCAGATCCCGAACAGAAAGCACGGGGGCGCCTTCTGTCATAGCAGTGTGCTCAAAGCGTTTAACGCCTCTGCCTCCCTCCCAGCCGAGCAGCTCAAACAGACGAGGGCCATACTCCTCCGGATACAATCTAAAAAATGTACGCCGGGCGCGGATTACATCGATGCGGCTCGCGTATCGGAACATGAATGCTTCATCCATGTCAAACAGGAACACCGCTGTACCGTGGCGAAGCAGCAGCTGCACGCAGTCCATTAGCTTTGCAAGATCCTGGCGGCGCAGCGTCTCGGTCAGCCGGTCGAGCACAAGCAGCTTGTAGCCGTTGAACCATGCACGAAAAATTGACAGACGGTAGTAGTCAAGCATGGAAAGGTCGATAAGCCGCGTACTCCATGGCAGATTAAGTCCCATCCGGTGGAGCATGTCAGTCGCTGCGAGTGATGTCAGCCGTTCGGTGCTTGGGAAGCGCTGCCGAAGATGATTCGTACGAACAAGTGCGAGAACAAAATCGCGCATGGTCAGTTCCTTGCTCGCGAAACGAGATTTGTCCACCACAATGGCATTCTGACGAATCCAGCGCTCCAGACCGGTTGCGCCAATGCGTTGTCCGCAGCAGAATGCCCGACCGTCGGTAAACACCGTTTTCCCCTTGAAAATATCGAGATATGCAGTGCCGGAGGTAAGGTGTTCATCAACATAAACACCGATACACTCACCGTGTGCGATGGAAACATCAAACTGGTACTGCCCGCTCTCGCTGTGAAAATAGCCATGCTCGATGCGAATAAGCTCTTCTTTCATGTCAGTCTCCCTGCATCAGCAGCGGCATCGTGACGCAGCACTCCGTACCGATACCCGTTGCACTGAAAACGCGAAGACCGTAATCTTCGCCGAACATCAGCCGAATACGGCTGTTAACATTGCGCAGCGCGATTCCGCCGCGTTTTTTATCTCCGGAGACTGGGCTGCCATGGACAAATTCCTCGTTGAGCAGCATGACCTGCTCCTCGGGCATACCGACTCCGTTGTCCTTTACGCGCAGGAACAATGTATTGGCACTGTTTTCAATGGAGATATATACGATGCCATGCCCGATTTTGCCTTCCAGACCATGTACGACAGCGTTTTCTACGAGCGGCTGGAGAATGAGCTTCGGCATTCTCGCCTCAAGCAGATCTTCATTTTCCATTTCAAGCTCCATTTCGAGTTTGTCGCCGAAGCGGCAGCGCTGGATGGTGAAATAGTTTTCCGCATTGTCCAGTTCATCCGAAAATGTGACATATTCCTGTACATTTGATATGGTATAGCGAAAAAACGTAGCTAACGCTTCGGTGGTTTCCGCAATATCCGCACAATCCGCCAGCAGAGCGTCCGAACGGATAGCCTCGAGTGCATTATACAGAAAATGCGGGTTGATCTGGTTTTGCAATGCCAGATATTCGGCCTGCTTCTGCCGCAGGCGAGTGATCTCCTCACCGTGCAGACGATCTACGATTTCCCGGAAGAACGCAAAGATCTCGCGTGAGCGGCTCCAGTCTGCGCCGAGGACGGCATCCACATCGCCGTCTCTGCGATAGCGGCGGAGTGCCCGGCGCAGTTTCCATTGTGTTGTCAGCCACATAAGTGACACCTACCTGTAAAGCTTTTTGTATTCGGAAGGACTGATGCCTGTCGTTTTCTTGAACAGTCGCGAAAAATATTTCAAATCACGGTAGCCGATCTGATCAGCGACGTCCTGCACAGAGTTTTCATCACTGCATAGCAGCTCCTTGGCCTTGCTCATGCGCAGCTCAGTTAAATAATCCATAAAATTCTGGCCGGTCTCCTTTTTGAACATGGCGGAAAAATATGTTGCATTAAAGCCGACCGCATTGCTTACATCCTCAAGGCGCAGCGCCTCCTGATAGTGCTGCTGAATAAAGCGTTTGGCATCCGTAATCGGACGCGCCTCGCGCAGCATGCGCTCGTTGCGCAGACGATCTATTTCGCCACACATATCATCGTGCAGCAAGCGGAACAGCTCCTGTGCGTTGACGGCCTGCCACAAGCCGTCCATCATGCGCTGATAGAAGCTGTTGTCGGTCTCGCCGTTCCGCTGCATTCCGTAACGCATCGCCGTGAGGATCTCAAGAAACCAGTCCTCCAGCATCTTTCCCCAAAGCGGCTGCCTGGACATAACATCGCGGTAGCTGTCCTCGAGTTCACCGATGTACTGCTCTTTGTTCAGATATTCGGCGGCTTCCTGAAAACGGCGCTTACAGCTGCTGTCCATCGTGTAATCTGCGTGAAAATCAGGGATATCAGTCTCCGCATCGCGCCAGACCGGAGTATGACACAGACGATCGATACACAGCCAGAGCGCCTCGCGCATAGAAGCGCCAAGCGCATCGGCAGCGGAGCATCGGCTGCCAAGGCAGATTGTCGCACGGATGCCCCAGAACAGATCGCGCTGCTTTTCTATTTCCTTGCGTATTTTGGTGAAGCATTGCTTGACCTCGACCGGCTGGTACTCCGGCAGATAGACCGCAACAGCGACACCTTCTCTTCGAATGGCTGCGGCAAAGCCGCATTTGAGCTGTCCAAGCTCCTGCCGGACGATTTCAAGTGCGTGCTTCATCATGGCGTGCACGCCATCCGGGTTCTTCCATGCTGATGGAATATCCGGTTTGACAATAGCGGCGAAATAACAGCCGTTGGATGGCAGACCGTATTCCAGATTGAACGACCGCACCGCACTGGAGGTACGGACATCGCCGTGTATCTCGCCTATCAGCGTGTCAATGATACGCTCCTGCTCACGCTCATCGCTTTTCTTCAAACGGTACTCAATCGTAGCCTGCTCGCTGAGCTTGCCCTTAAGTCCGGTGAGAAGATCGGTCATCTCCTGCACCTTGAGCGGCTTTAGCAGATAACCCTCTACACCGTATTTCAGTGCGTTCTGCGCATATTCAAACTGGGCATAACCGCTGACAACGATAAAATGCAGTCCCGGCTGTATCTGCTTTGCCTGACGGATGAGATCAATGCCATCAAAGCCCGGCATCCGGATATCGGTTACGAGCAAATGCGGCTGTTTGTCGCGTATCATCTCAAGCGCATGCATACCGTCGCTTGCCATGCCGACAATCTCAAAGCCAAGACTTTCCCAGTCAATCAGCTTGCACATCAGCAGCAGGACCTTTTTTTCATCATCTGCCAGTACGACCCTTAACATACATATTCCCCTTTGAAGGTAATTTTAGGAAAACAGATTTTGCTTGTTGATAGGAAAAAGGGAAAACGTAACCGTTTTCCCTTTTTCTTATTCATAATAACACTGTTTGCAAGGATTTGCAAAGTATTTTCAAGAAATTACTCGTAATCCTTAACGTTGCTGGAGTCGATCCAGGTGTTGTCGGTTACGATCTCGGTGGTATCGAGGGTTTCGCCCTTGAGCAGCTTAACAGCAGCCTCGATGCCGTTTGCAGCCATAGCGCCGCCGTTCTGAGAAACCGTACCGGAGATACGGCCGTCCTGAATAGCTTCGAAGCCGTCCGGCGTGCCGTCAACGCCTGCGATAACGATACCGGAGTTTGCACCTGCTGCGTTGCCGGCGCCTACTGCCATGCCGTCGTTCTCACAAACGATTGCGTCCAGATCGTAAGCGGACAGCCAGCTCTCAACGGTAGACTGAGCGCTTGCGGTGTCCCACTGGCAGTCAGCCGGTGCAACGACCTGCTTGATCTCGGGATAGTTCTTCAGAATGTTCTCATAGCCTTCCATGCGCTGCAGACCGCCTGCATCACCGGAGGGGCCGGTCAGGATAGCGATGTTGCCCTTGCCGTTGAGGAGCTTTGCAACCTGCTCCATCTCGGTTTCGCCGGCCTTTACGTTGTTGCCGTAGGAAACAGCGGAGATGCCGTTGTTCTGCCAGTCGGTGCAGGCAGAGATGATGTTGATCATAACAACGCCGGAATCAGCTGCGGACTTTGCAGCATCAGCAAGGCCGTCCGGATCAACAGGCTCGAACAGGATGGCATCATAGCCCTCGGATACGCACTGCTCAATCTGGCTGATCTGGGTAGCAGCGTCCTGATCAGCACTCAGGATGGTCAGGTCAACGCCCAGCTCGTCAGCCTTGGCCTCAGCAGCCTCGGATACGGCAATCTGGAATGCGTTGGTCTGGTGCTGCTGGATGAGGGCGATCTTGTAGGAATCGCTGCCGGAATCAGCACCGGAATCGGTGCCTGCATCCGAACCGGTGGAAGTACCGCCGCAGGCAGCCAGACTCAGAGTCATGGCACCGGTAAGCAGCATAGCGAGAAATCTCTTCTTTGTCATTTTCTTTTTCCTCCTTAGAGACGTTGTGAATATGATGAAGAGGAGAGGGGAGCGCGAAGCACTCCCGCTGCCTCTTTATCAGCAAAAATCAGTTTTTCTTGGTCTTTCCCTTTACGTCGATCAGGACAGCTACCACAATGATAACGCCCTTGACGATCTTCTGCCAGTGGGACGATACACCCATAATGTCCAGACCGTTTGCAATAACAGTGATGAGCAGACAGCCGATGACAACGCCCCACGGCTTGCCCACGCCGCCGGTCATGGATACGCCGCCGACAACGCACGCCGTGATGGCATCCATCTCGTAGCTCTCAGCTGCGGTCGGCTGGCCGATGGTAACGCGGGAGGTCATCAGGAAGCCGCACAGACCAGCCAGCAGGCCGGCAATGGCGAACGTGGAAATGCGGATGGCAGTGGTGTTGATGCCGGAAACGCGAGCCGCCTGAAGATTGCCGCCGCAGGCATAAACACGCCGTCCGTAAACCGTTTTGGACAGAACGAATGCACAGATGATGATAACGATTACAAGAAAGACGGACAGCATCGGGATGCCTGCGATAGAGGAGGCAGCGACCGCCTTGTATTCCTTGCTGATGCCGGTAATCGGCTTGCCGTTGGAGGTAAGCAGAGCCAGACCGCGAACTGCCGTCATCGAGCCGAGTGTCATAATAAACGGGGGCAAATCGCCAATGGCAACGCCGATGCCGTTTACCATGCCGACTGCCAGACCGGCCAGCATCGCAACAACGAGCGGCACGATGAGCGGCAGGTCGCCCTTGCCGAGCAGCGCGGCCAGAATGCCGGTGAATGCAACGGTGGAGCCGACCGACATATCAAAGCCGCCTGCGATGATGACGAACATCATGCCGAACGCCAGAATGCCGTTGATGGAAGCCTGTTTGAGGATGTTCACGAGGTTGGTCGGTGCGATGAAGCTGGGCTTCAGGCAGGTAAGCACAACGACCAGTGCAATGAAGATCAGGAAAATGAAGTATTCGCTGATCAATCCCTTGATATTTTTCTGTTTCATTTCTCTTTTCTCCTTATACTTCAATCGCGGAGGCAAGTGTCATGATACGTTCCTGCGAGAACGCATCGCGCTGTACCTCACCGGAGAGATTACCCTCGCACATTACCATGATGCGGTCGCAGACACCCATCAGCTCGGGAATCTCGGACGAGATCATGATAACGGCCTTGCCCTGCTGCACCAGCTTGCCGAGCAGCAGGTAAATATCGCGCTTGGCGCCGACATCGATGCCGCGGGTCGGCTCATCGAGGATGATGATATCCGGGTCGTTCAGCAGCCACTTGGCGATAACGATCTTCTGCTGGTTGCCGCCGGACAGGTTGCCCGTAATCTGGTCGCCGGAAGGAGTTTTGATGTTCAGCTTTTTGATGTACTCCATGGAAGCGGCGCGTGCCTTGTTCTTGTTGTAAAGGCCATGGCTGAGCAGCTTTTTGATAGCTACCATGGCGATATTGTCGTTTACCGAGCCGCTGAGGTTCAGACCGGTGACTTTTCGGTCCTCGGTGATGAGGGCCACGCCCTCCTTGATGATGTCCTTCGGAGAATGGACCTTGACCTGCTTGCCCTTGACGAAGATCTCGCCGGAGGCTAGCTCATGCATACCGAAGATGCCCTCGACCAGCTCGCTGCGGCCCGCGCCTACCAGACCGCCGATGCCGAGGATCTCGCCGCGGCGGACGGAAAGGCTGACGCCCTTTACCTTGTTGTCCGCGCGGACGATGTTCTTCGCCTCAAAAACGACATCGCCGATTTCGGCCTCCAGCTTGGGGAATACATCGGTAATCTCGCGGCCGACCATCATTTTGATGAGCTGGGCCTCGTCGAGGTCCTTGGTGTCGCCCGAACCGATGTACTGACCGTCGCGGTAAACGCTGACACGGTCGCAGATGGAGAAGATCTCGTCCATACGGTGCGAAATATAGATAATGGCAACGCCCTTAGCGGTCAGGCTGCGGATATGCTCGAACAGCAGCTCGACCTCGCGGTCGGTGATGGCGGCTGTCGGCTCGTCCATGACGATGACCTTTGCGTTAATGGAAATTGCCTTGATGATTTCGATCAACTGGCACTGTGCAACGGTTAGGTTGCGCAGCTTTTCTTTCGGAGAAACGTGCAGGCCGCACTCCTTGATGAGCTTTTCAGCCTCTGCGATCTCAGCCTTTGCATCGACCAGACCGTTTTTGCGGATCTCACGGCCGACGAAGATGTTTTCATACACGGACATATCCAGAATCGGATTGAGCTCCTGATGAATCATCGCAACACCGTGATCCATGGCTTCTTTCGGATTGGATACATGGTACGGCTGACCGTTAAAGATGATCTCACCGCCGTTGTCCTTTGTGTAAATACCCATCAGAATTTTCATCAGAGTGGATTTACCGGCACCATTCTCGCCCATTAAAGCGTGTACCTCGCCGGGCTTAACCTGAAGCTGCACATGATCCAACGCCTTCACGCCGGGGAAGGTCTTGCTGATATCTTTCATTTCCAGTACATACTCCATGCTGTTCTTCCCTCCTCATGTGTCATTTTATTGTCATTATTTTATCAAACGGCTGCACATAGGAAAACACACAATCTTCACATATGGGGGGACGATTTTTGGATTTTTCACAAATATAGCATTTTGCTTAACTTATACGGAAATATTTTGTGCTATATGCATAAAACACTGCCGCCCAAATCTCCGGAAGCAAGCCTTTAGCGAAACGTTTTTCACTTTCGATACGTTAACTCGAGCCGCTTTCTTGGCTTTCTCATAATTCTAATTTCTCGGAAATGATATGGTATATAAATGGCAGATGAACGTTTGCGTTGAACCGCTATCTATAGTTTCAACCTATGGACGATGATGGGTTTATCGTATTTTACAAATGGGTCATCAGCCTCTATACTAATATCATAAAATAAACGAGTTACTGCTCATTGCATAGATCAGAAAGGACAACATCCTATGAAAAATCCCGCTCCTTATCGTTACGATATTGTCGGCAGCTTCCTGCGCACGAAGGCCATCCACGAAGCACGCAGCAGGTTTGAAGCCGGCGAAATTTCCGCTGAAGAACTGGCCAGGGTCGAAGATGCCGAGATCACCGGTCTGGTAAAGAAGGAAGAGAATGTTGGTCTGCACGCTGTTACCGACGGCGAGTATCGCCGTTCCTTCTGGCACATGGACTTCCTCTGGGGTCTGACTGGTACGCAGAAGGTCAAGTCTGAGCACTTCTCCGTCGCATTCAAGGGCTTCCAGCCGAAGGCTGAGACCGTAAAGATCGTTGACAGGCTGGACTTCCCGGACGACCATCCGTTCCTCAAGCATTTTGCATTCCTGCAGAGTGTGGCCTCCGACCTCGTACAGCCCAAGCAGTGCATTCCGTCTCCGTCCATGCTGCATCTGATCTGCTGTGTTCGTTCGACCGACTACCAGCCGATCGAGCGCTACAAGGACGAGCAGGTTCTGCTGGACGATCTGGCAGCGGCTTACCAGAAGGCGGTAAAGGCGTTCTACGCTGCCGGCTGCCGTTATTTACAGCTCGATGATACCTCATGGGGCGAATTCTGTTCGGCTGAGAAGCGCAAGGCATACGCAGAGCGCGGCATCGACGTAGATGAGGTCGGTCGCAAGTACGTTTATGTGCTCAACAAGATCCTCGAAGCAAAGCCGGAGGACATGGTTATCACCATGCACATCTGCCGCGGCAACTTCCGCTCGACCTGGTCGTCCACCGGTGGCTATGAGCCGGTAGCGGAAATCCTGTTCGGCCACTGCAACGTGGACGGCTTTTTCCTCGAGTACGACAGTGACCGTGCCGGCGGTTTCGAGCCGCTGCGCTACATCGGCAAGCAGAAGGTCGTTCTGGGTCTGGTAACCTCCAAGGATGCCAAGCTGGAGAACAAGGAAGACGTTATCGCGCGTATCCGCGAGGCTTCCAAATATGTGCCGCTCGAGCAGCTGGCGCTCAGCCCGCAGTGCGGCTTCGCTTCCACCGAGGAAGGAAACCTTGTCACCGATGAGGATCAGTGGAGCAAGCTGGCGCTCGTCAAGGAGATCGCAGAAGAAGTCTGGGCAGATTAAACAGTAGGACAGTCTAAAAGCAGGGAACACGGAAAACGGCAAGCCTCCGCGCCGTGTTCCCTGCTTTTCTGCACCCTTTTTTAGAATTTTACCCTATCAGAGAGAGGATTTTTCCCTGTGAATAAGAATAAAACCTATCTGCACGTTGCGGTCGCGCTGATCCTCGGGCTGCTGATCGGCTTTGGCGTGCAGCCGGAGAACGGACTGACCGTGCTGGGCGTTCGTGTGCTCGCGGTCACCATTCCGACGCTGTATCTGTGGCTGACGGTGAACACGAGCTGGTGCGCGCTGCTGTTCCTCGCGCTGCTCATCCTTACCGGTGCCATGACGCCGACCGAGGTCTGGGCCGGCTCGATGGGACATTTTGCGGTCATCACCATGATCGTGTTCTCCATTCTGAATTACGCGCTCAAGGAGACCGGCGTCATCGACCGTGCGGCGGCATGGTTCATTTCGCGCAGGATTGCGAAGGGCAGACCGCTGGTGTTTCTCGGACTGTTTTTCCTGTCCAACCTCATCATCGGCATGTTTGTGGATAATCTGTCGCTGGCGATCATCTATGTCGGTCTGGCGATTGCACTGGCGGACAAGATTGGCGTAAAAAGGGGAGATCCGTTCTACGCGTGTCTGTTTATCGGTATTCTGTGGTGCAATGTGATCATTTCGATCGCCTCGCCGATCGCGCATGCGCCGGTGCTTATCCTCATCGGCATGATCGAAACGCAGCTTGGCATCACGATTTCGTATGCGAAGTGGCTGTGCGTCGGCGTACCGTTTGCGGCAGTCATGTTCCTCGCGATGATGGCGGCGGTGACTGTATGGCGGCCGAATGCCAAAGCCTTTCTGGACTTTGACACGGCCAGTCTGAAACCCGAGCCGCTGTCTCGAAAGGGTAAAATCACCGCCGGTATTTTTCTGCTGACCGTGCTCGCTATTCTTCTGCCCGAGGTCGGCAAGGTCGTTTTCCCCGGCCATTTTGCCTTCTGGTCGCAGATCGGCGTGGTCGTTCCGGCCATCCTCGCCGTGTGCGCCCTGTGTCTCATCACCGTGGACGGAAAGCCGGTACTGGATTTCCGAGCGGCCTGCTCGACGCTTCCGCTCCCGGCAATTCTGTTCGCCGGTGTTGTCTGCGTCATGTCTACGCCGTTTTCCGCCGAGTCCACCGGCATCAGCTCGTGGCTGAGCGGCCTGCTCCAACCGATCTTTCAGGGTCTCAGTCCGTTCGGTACGCTGGCCTTGCTTGCGATTGCGGCACTCGTGATGACGAATTTCCTCTCTAATGTGGTGACGATGGTGCTGTTCTTCAATATCGGTCTGGCGCTGCTCTCCGGTTCCAACCTGCATTTGGGAGCGTTCGCTGCTGTCATCGGTGTCGCGGCATCTATGGCATCTCTGACGCCGTCCGCGTGTGCGCCTGCACCGCTCATCTTCGGACCGGGGCATGTGACGGTTCGCGGTGTGCTCAAGGCGAACCTCGTGTTCCTTGTGCTGTCCCTTGCGGCCTGTCTTGTCGTGGTTTATCCGCTCGCCTCTGCGGTGTTCGGATAAGAAAAGCATTTGCGCAGATAAAATCCCCCTTGATGCCGGCCCGGTATCAAGGGGGATTGTCTGTTTTCTATTTCTGTTTGTTCGATCGGGAATACCAGTGGATGGTTCTGATAACAGCAGATTTTATGCAAAACACAGCGTTCAGCGCGCCGCAAAATGTATGGGTCTAAATTCACATCTTCGGGCGCCATCGCCGCACCCATGTTGGCCGCGTCCTTGACGCCCATTTCAACCATTTTGCCGAACAGGACATGCGTCACGCGCACATCACACGGCTCCGCGCCGTTCGGCACCGGTTCACTGCCGAGCACTGCCGCGCCTGCCGCGGTGGCTGTCCACTGGGCCGTCGGTGTGCGCTGGCCG
>UMLG01059023.1_pt1 | contig 14678 bp, 15 predicted proteins | sample 1966511 | NCBI WGS metagenome assembly UMLG01 (sample SAMEA4836195, study PRJEB28245) | human gut metagenome | biome: gut microbiome; material: fecal sample | place: Denmark | collected 2008
CGCGCGAGCAGATCGCGGTCATCCTCACGCAGTACATGTTCCACGTGCTCAAGATGGAGCGCACGTGGACGCCCGCCGACCTGAACAAGTTCCCGGACGGCGCGCAGGTGAGCGGCTGGGCGAAGGAGGCCATGCAGGATGCGGTCGCGCTCGGCCTCATCAACGGTACCAAGGCGCCTGACGGCAAGGTCTACCTCGACCCGCAGGGCAGCGCCGCCCGCCAGCAGGTCGCAACGATCCTGATGAACTTCTGCCAGAATGTGAAGAAGTAATCACCTGTCTTGTTGCTGCACCCCGTGAATATCGCGGGGTGCAGTTTTTTTTATCTGCCAATTGGTGCTATTCGCCAGTTTCAACCCATGAAGTTCGTACAAATACCCGATATTGTGGTCGCCGAGCCGGGATGTTACAATGAATACACTATGTCCCGCCTCGTCTAAAATGCGAACAGAAGGAGAACGATCCACATGAAAAAGAGAGCTTTGTCATTTTTCCTGATGCTGATCATGGTCTTTGCACTCTTGCCGACGTCCGCATATGCAAAGTATACCTATGATCCGGCGAAAGCCATTGCGTGGGCGACAAATAAAACAGAATTTGATAAATACGGCGGAAAATGCGCATCCTTTGTTTCCCGCTGCCTGCGGGAGGGCGGGCTGAAGGATGTGAGCTATTCTGAGCCGGGCGCTATGGTGAGCTTTCTTGAGAAAAGCGATTACGGCACGACCTATCGCATCAACGACGCGAACCTCAAGAAGCTGAAGGCCGGAGACGTTGTGATGGTGTACTGCGGCAAAGGGCATGACAAATCAAAATACTGGGGTCTGCACACGATTTTTGTCACAGCGGTCGACCAGAAGAACAAGAAGTTCACCTATTGCGCAAAGAACGAGTCGCGTTTTTGCGTGACAAAGACGTTCGGATATCTGAAAAACTATGCATCTTACATCAAGTGCAACCGGTGCGGAAGCAGCAGCAACAGCGTGGGCGTGTTCGTCAGCATGAATACGACCAGCCAGACGCCCAAGCAGAAATATACGCTGCTGTTTGACGGCAACGGCGGCAGCGGCAGTATAAGCAATCAGACCGTGACGACGGGAGACAAGTTTGCACTGCCGTCCTGCACCTTCACGCGCGAAGGGTATCGGTGCATTGGCTGGAATGTGTGCAGAAATGCCGACAAGACATGGTACGTGGTAAAGCACGGCTGGCTCACGCAGCAGCAGATCACGGAGCAAAAGCTTGAGAAGAAGCTCTATGCCAATGACAGCAGCGCACAGTATGTATTTGATAGCAGTTGGACACAGGGTTGCAGCACCGTGAGCACATATACTTTCCATGCGGTCTGGGAGCAGCTTCCGCATGAGCACAATTACGTCAGGCAGGAACGGCCGGCGACCTGTACGCAGGGTGGGTTTGTGATGTACGTCTGCGCGTGCGGCAGCTCGTATAATGAGGCGGTATATCCGGCGCTCGGCCATGATTGGGACAGCGGCACGGTGACGAAGGAGCCGACTGCGACGGAGACCGGCATCCGGACCTATGCCTGCACCCGCTGCAATGAGACGAAGACGGAGTCTATCCCGGTCGTCAGCGTCGACGTGACGCAGATGTTCTCCGACGTGACGAAAAACTGGGCATACCCCGGCATCCAGTACTGCGTGACGCACGGCATCATGGGCGGCATGGGCGACGGAACGTTTGCCCCGACCGGCACGACGACGCGTGCGCAGATCGTGCAGATCCTCTATAATCTCGAGGGCACACCGGCGGTGAGCGGCACGACGCCGTTTACCGACCTGACCGCAAACTGGTACAAGCCTGCCATTCTCTGGGCGTACCAGAACAATGTGGTCGCGGGCACATCGCCGACCACGTTCGCCCCGGATCAGCCCGTCACGCGCGAGCAGATCGCAGTTATCCTCACGCAGTACATGTTCAACGTCCTCAAGATGAATCGCACGTGGACGCCCGCCGACCTGAGCACGTTCCCGGACGGCGCGCAGGTGAGCGGCTGGGCGAAGGAGGCCGTGCAGGATGCGGTCGCGCTCGGCCTCATCAACGGCACCAAGGCGCCTGACGGCAAGGTCTACCTCGACCCGCAGGGCAGCGCCGCCCGCCAGCAGGTCGCAACGATCCTGATGAACTTCTGCCAGAATGTGAAGAAGTAATCACCGTTGCGCAAGACGGAATAACCGCAGCAAAAAGCACCCCCTCGGGCTCTGCCCGAGGGGGTGCTTGACATTGCCGGAAGCTCCTCCGGGGGTTTCCGGCATAAGACTTGCAGCTTGCTGCGTGCGGCGCGTCAGCCCTCGCCGGGCAGAAGCTTGCCATGCCGCCGCAGCACCAGAAATGCGATCACGCAGATGATGACCGACAGCAGCGAGCCCGCCGCCGTCGCCAGTCCCATGGGCAGCAGCGTCGCGGGGAAGTACCTGCTCGTCAGGTATGCGCCCGGTACGCGCACGAGCACCACCGCCGTGATGTTGTGCACGAACGACAGCTCCGATCGGCCGATGGCGCAGAAATATCCGCTGAAGCAAAAGTGCACGCCGGCAAAGCAGCAGTCGAGGATATACCCGCGCAGATACGGCCCGCCCGCCGCGACGACGGCGGCGTCATGCGTGAAGAGTGCGACGACCGGTTCGGCGACGAACTGGATGACGACCGAGATGAGCACGCCGAAGCCGAACGCGACGGCGATGGCATACCACAGCGTCTGCAGCGCGCGGCGGGGCTTGCCCGCGCCGATGCATTGCGCGCCGAGCGCCGACACCGTCGAGAGCATGGACGACGGCACGAGGAACAGAAAGCTGATGATCTTCTCCACGATGCCGACGGCGGCCGCGTCCGTGAGGCCGCGGCGGTTGGCGATGACAGTGATGAACAAAAACGCGATCTGGATCAGTCCGTCCTGCAGCGCGATCGGCACGCCGATGCGCAGAATGCGCCCCATGATCGCCCGCTGCGGGCGAAAATCGTCCCGCGTGAGGGCAATGCCGCCGCGCGCGCTGCGCATGACCGCGAGCGACACCGCCACGCTGACCGCCTGCGCCAGCGTTGTGCCGAGTGCCGCGCCCGCCGGGCCCATGTGCAGCGCGCCGATGAACAGGTAATCGAGCGCGATGTTCACCGCGCACGCGACGGCGATGAAGTACATCGGGCGTTTGGAATCACCGAGGCCGCGAAAGACGGACGCGATGATGTTGTACGCCGTGATCAGCGGCACGCCGAGAAAACAGATGCGCAGATACGCGACCGTGCCGGACACGGCCTCGGCCGGGGTGGACATGACCGCCGCGATCGGCCGCGCCAGCGCGAGCAGCAGCCCCGTGACCGCAACGCTCAGCACCAGAAACAGCGACATCGTGTTGCCGGTATAGCGCGCGGCGCTCTTCTGGTCGCGCGCGCCGACGGCCTGCCCAATCGTGACCGTCGCACCCATGGCGAGGCCGACGATCATGAGCGTGAGCATGTGCATGACCTGACTGCCGACGGATACCGCCGTCGTGCCGGACGCGTCGGCGTATTGGCCGATGATGAACAGGTCGGCCATGCCGTAGAGCGTCTGCAAAAAGTACGAAAACAGGTATGGCAGCGAAAAGCGCACGATGTTGCCGAAGACGCTGCCGGTCGTGAGATTCTTCTCCATGGTGTTTGCCCTCCCGACGAAACGTCAGAACGTCAGGCGCATCTGATACCACACGACGCCGCCGTGGGTGGAGGCCGACACGCCCTCACTCACGAAGCCGAACTTCGCATAGTAGTGCACGAGCCGATCCTTGCACGTGAGCACAAGGCCGCGCCGCCCCTGCGCGCGGGCGTCGGCAATGGCGCGCTCGAGCAGCTGTCCCGCATAGCCGTGCCGCCGGTAGTCGGGCAGTGTGTTCACGCCGAAGATCATCTGCCACGCGCCGTGCGCGTCGTGCAGGGATGCATCGGCATAGAGATCGTCCGTGAGGTCGGCGCGGTCGGTGACCATGCCGTCGACGAACGCGATGAGCGCGCCGCCGTCAAACATCAGCCAGAAGTGGCCGCCGTAGTGCGCCAGCCGGTCTGCGAACTCCGCGCGCGTCGCGGCCTCCGCCGCGGGAAAGCACGCCGCCTCCACCGCCGCCACGGCGTCGAGATCGGCGAGGGTCGCCGTGCGAATGATCCGGTCCATATTCATGCCTCCGTTTCGTCCAGCAGCAGCGCGGTCAGCTCCGCCACCGTGCGGCAGTAGTGCGGGCTGATGCGCTGCATCGTTTCAATGATGTGCGGCACGGTGTGCGTCCACCCGGCCGCAATGAAGTCCACGCCCGCGCGGTCGGCCATGTCCTTGCCGGGCTTGAGGTCGTCGATGACCACGAGCTGCTCCGGCCGCAGGCCGAGCACGTGCTCGATCTGATAGATCGGCCACGGTGCGGGCTTGCGCCGCTCCGGGTCGTCGTCCCAGCCGTAGATGAGCTCCGGCGTGGGCAGATCGTGCGCGCGGTAGTCGCGCAGGATCGTCTCCGGCACGGAGTGACTCACGACGCAGATGTGCCCGCCCGCGGCATGATACCGCTGCAGCAGCTCGCGCATACCGGGGAAGGTGTCCGGCACGTGCGTGCGCGCGTTCTCCAGCCACGTGCGGTACTGAAAGTCCATCTCGCTGTCGGAAAAATGCAGAATGTCGCTGCACAGCGCGCCGAAGCCGGGCTCGAACGAGTAGGAAAAAAAGTCGTCGAGCGTCATGTGCACGTCCGGCCGCAGCGTTCTGAGCGTCTGCACGAAGGCAGGGTAATTGACGGACGCGGTGCTGTTGACGACCGTGTCGTCATGGTCGAGCACCAGACATTGGTAGCGCATGGGCGACGCCTCCTTCGGGTTGAAATATGGATGCATTTTATCACACGGCGCGCGAAAATGCACGCGCGTGCACGAAAATGCCCGGACGAAGTTTCCCTCCGTCCGGGCCGATGCCTTGTACAGTTTGCTCAGAAGCTGCCGGCGGCCGTGCTTGCGCCCGCGCCCCAGAGCAGCACGCGCAGCACGCCGATGAGCGCGAGGTGCGCGGGATAATAGACGTAAAAGAGCTTGCCCATAGAGCGCCATTTGCCGCGTGTGCCGTCATAGCAGCGCAGCAGCGGGATGGAGAGCGCTGTGCCGAGCTGCACGAGCGCGTACACCTTATCAATGAAGAAAAAGTACACGAGCGCATACACGGCTGACCACACCATGAGCCAGCACATCTGGCGGCGGAAGTCCCCGCGTGCCTGCCCCATGAACAGGATCGCCATCGCGGCCACGCAGCTCCAGTCCGACGGGAAGGTGATGGCGCAGATCACAAACGTCAGCACGATCTTGACCCAGTTTTTAATCCGCTCGTCGTCGTGGATGACGAGCAGCATGAGTCCCCACGCGAGCGACCAGACGACGCCCGTCTGGTTGAACGGCCCGGTGGACAGCGGCAAAAACGGGATGCCGAAGCAGAAATCATACGCAAAGTGCGAGATGAACGCGAGCGCGAACAGGCGCACGGCGTACTTTTTCACATCGTGCGTGTAGTGATAGCCCTCGACGACGAAAAACCACATGATCGGCGCCGTCACGCGGCCGAACAGGTGCAGCAAAAGCACCCACCACGCGGTGCTGTATCCCGGCCAGAGCGTCCACGTGAGGTGGTCGAGCGTCATGGCGAGGATGGCGATGCCCTTGAGCGCATTGCCGCTCAGGGCCGGTCTGCGGGTCTGGAGCATAGGGTCACCTCCGGAAGAATCGGGTCATGCCTCCCGCACCGGGAAACACACCTCGGTCACGAATTCGTCGGGGTTTTGTGTCTCATGCGGGCTGACGTGGTAGATGTTGAACATCGGCCCGGCGCTCTCGTAGCCGTTGGCCGTGACCCACGCCGCGACGGCCGCGATCACGTCGCTGATCTGCGCGTAGCTGCCGCGAAACACGCAGCCGGCATACGTGACGGGCGGCAGCGTCCGGAACCGGACGTGCTCCGTGTCGGGGTAGCGGCCGCGGACGGTCTTGCTCGCCTCGATGAGCACGTCGCGCTCTTTATATTCCTCGTCGAGGAACGTTACGCTGCAATAGCACGGGCCATCGGGTACGAGGGGCATGTGGTCGGTCTCGCGGCACAGCACGTCCCACACCGTGCCCTCGGCCTCGTAGCAGGGGATGGTCATGCGCACGCACGCGGCGTAACGCTCTGGCAGGGTCCTGATGGTCACATTGTAGTTCATGTCTGCTTCCTTTCTCAGCCGCTCACGGGCTGTGTCCAGAAGCCGCAGTTTCTGCGCCGTGTCGGCGGCAAGTGCCTCCAGCCGGGTGCGCTGCGCGGCCAGGCGCACATCGAGCGCCGCGCGGTCGTCATACAGACGCAGCAGCTCGCGCGTGTCGCTCAGGCCGAAGCCGAGCGCGCGCAGCGCGGCGATGCGTCCGGCGGTGATGAGCTGCCGCTCGCTGTAGTAGCGGTAGCCGGTCATGGGATCGACCTCCGACGGGGCGAGCAGCCCCACCTCATCATAGTGGCGCAGCATACGAACGCTGACTCTGGACAGTTTTGAAAATTCACCGATCTTCAGCATGGCGGTACCTCCGTGCCGGTCGTCATTTTTTGAGCTCACGCACAGCATAAGCCCTCTCACCGTGTCAGAGTCAAGGGGTCATTTTCTCTTTTTCAGCATAGCAAATCCGCGCCGCCGCGTCAATGCCCGCGGCGCAGAATGAAACCGCCCGCGGCAGCTTTGGCTGCCGCGGGCGGAAATGTCCGGCTGCGCGCGTCAGGTTTCGTCGGTCCCGGCCGTCTCGCCGAGGCCCGCATCGTCCTCCCCGAGGATGCCGAGCTTGCCAATGGCGTGGCGGCAGAGCGCGGTATACGTCTGCTCGCTGATGTCGTGCTCCATCTTGCAGGCGTCCTCCTCGGCGGTCTCAGCGTCCACGCCGAGCTCCATGAGAAACTTGGTCAGCGTGTGGTGCCGGTCGAGCATACGCGAGGCGATGTCCATCCCGCTCGGCGTGAGCGTGATGAGCCCGTCGCGATCCATGGTGATGTAGCCGTTTTCGCGCAGGCGCTTGGTCGTATAGGTCACGCTCGGCTTCGTGACGCCGAGGTGCTCTGCGATGTCGATCGAGCGAATGTATCCGTGCCTCTGCTGCATCATCAGCATTGCCTCCAGATAGTCCTCCGCGGCTCTGAGTATCTGCATAGCGGTTTTCACCAACCTTTTTGTGAAATCTTTTTTAGGTTAGCACACTTTAACCAAAATTGCAAGAGACGCGGCTTTTTTATATTTTTCTCTTGACATACGATGTTAGATGCGTTAAACTTTGGCATGGTTAAGTAAGTTTAACTTCTGTTAAACGAATATAACCGATCTTTTTTCATCTAAGGTTAGCACGCTCTAACCGTTTACCAGTGGAGGGATATCTATGATGCCGCTGAATCTCGCCAACATCGGCGAGGAGACACTGATTCTGAAAGTCGGCGGGAACCCGGAGATCAGAAAGCATTTGGCCGATCTGGGGTTTGTCCCCGGCGGGACGGCTACGGTCGTATCGGCGATCGGCGGGAATCTGATCGTGAAGGTCAAGGAATCCCGCGTTGCCATCAGCGATGAGATGGCACGCAAGATCATGATTTAAGGGAGGAAGTACGATGAAAACGCTGCGAGACGCCAAGATCGGCGAAACGGTCAAGGTCGTGAAGCTGCACGGTGAGGGCGCGATCAAGCGCCGCATCATGGACATGGGCATCACGAAGGGCACGGATGTGTACGTGCGCAAGGTCGCACCGCTCGGTGATCCGGTTGAGGTCACGGTGCGCGGGTACGAACTGAGTCTGCGCAAGGCCGACGCCGAGATGATCGAAGTTCAGGCGTAAACATCTGTAAGCAAAAAATATTTATTACATAAGGTAGGATCCCCCGAAGCAGAGGAGAATATCACAAAGGAGCATCCGAATGGAAAAGCAAATCAAGATTGCCCTAGCCGGTAACCCGAACTGCGGCAAGACGACGCTGTTCAATGCGCTGACCGGCTCCAATCAGTTTGTTGGCAACTGGCCGGGCGTCACAGTCGAGAAAAAGGAAGGCCGGCTGAAAAAGCATGACGATGTCGTCATCATGGACCTTCCGGGCATTTACTCGCTCAGCCCGTACACGCTGGAGGAGGTCGTCGCCCGCAACTACCTGATCGACGAGCGGCCGGACGCCATCCTCAACATCGTCGACGGCACGAACCTTGAGCGCAACCTGTACCTGACCACGCAGCTGACCGAGCTGGGCATCCCGGTGGTCATGGCCGTGAACATGATGGACATCGTGCGCAAGAGCGGCGACCAGATCAATATCAACCAGCTCTCGCAGCAGCTCGGCTGCAAGGTCGTGGAGATCTCGGCCCTGAAGGGTGACGGTGTCATGGCCGCGGCGGAGGCCGCCATCGAGGCTGCCAGATCCACCAAGACCGTGCCGATGCACACGTTCTCCGGTCCGGTCGAGCACGCGATCGCCCACATTGAGGAGGCGGCCGTGCACAAGATGCCGGAAGAGCAGCAGCGCTGGTACGCCATCAAGATCTTTGAGCGCGACGACAAGGTGCTCGCAAAGCTCCACATCCCCGAGGATGTGCACGCGCACATCGAGGCGGATATCAAGGCCGCCGAGGAGGAGCTCGACGACGACGCCGAGTCCATCATCACCAACGAGCGCTATGTCTACATCGCGGAGGTCATCCGCGCCTGCTACCGCAAGAAATCCAAGGCCACGCAGTCTGCGTCCGATAAGATCGACCGCATCGTCACCAACCGCTGGCTGGGCCTGCCGATCTTCGCCGTGGTCATGTTCCTCGTCTACTGGGTCGCCATGGTCGCCGTCGGCGCGCCCGCGACCGACTGGGCCAACGACGGCGTGTTCGGCGACGGCTGGCACCTGCTGGGCATCGGCTCGGGCGCCTATAGCGACGCCAACGACGAATACACCGCCGCGACCGAAGCGGTCGACGCGTTCCTGGGTCTCGACACCGAAGCCGAAGACTTCGACGCCGACGCCGCGCTCGCGGACATGAAGGACTTCGTGCCGAGCTCCGACACCGCGACCGTCACGGTCGAGGACGAGGAGACGCTGGCCGAGAACGAACTGACCGCTTACTACGACACGATCCCCGATGACGCCGACGAGGACAGCACCGTCGCCATGACGTATCTGGACGCTGTGAAATATTTCGAGCAAAACGGCTTTGACGCGCCCGATCCGGCCGATTACGGCGTCTGGGTCCCGGGCATCCCGGTCCTGATCGGCAACGGTCTGGAAAAGGCGGGCTGCGCCGACTGGCTCAGCGGTCTGATCCTGGATGGCATTGTCGCCGGTGTCGGCGCGGTGCTCGGCTTTGTGCCGCAGATGCTTGTCCTGTTCTTGATGCTGGCCTTCCTTGAGGCCTGCGGCTACATGTCCCGTATCGCCTTCGTGCTCGACCGTATCTTCCGCAAGTTCGGTCTGAGCGGCAAGTCCTTCATCCCGATGCTCATCGGCGTCGGCTGCGGCGTGCCGGGCGTTATGGCTTCGCGTACCATTGAAAACGAGCGTGACCGCCGCATGACGATCATGACCACCACCTTCATCCCCTGCGGCGCGAAGGTGCCGTTCATCGGCATGATCGCCGGCGCCCTCTTCGGCGGCAGCGCATGGGTCTCCACCTCCGCGTACTTCATCGGAATGGCCGCGATCATCATCTCCGGCATCATGCTCAAGAAGACCAAGATGTTCTCCGGCGATCCGGCTCCGTTTGTCATGGAGCTGCCGGCCTACCACTGGCCGACGCTCGGCAACGTCCTGCGCTCCATGTGGGAGCGCGGCTGGTCCTTCATCAAGAAGGCCGGCACGATCATCCTGCTGTCCACGATCTTTGTCTGGTTCACCACGTACTTCGGCACGGTCGACGGTACGTTCCGCATGCTGTCCGAGGACGAGATCGACCACTCCATCCTCGCTGCCATCGGCGGCGTGCTCGCCTGGATCTTCAAGCCCCTCGGCTGGGGCAACTGGCAGGCGGCAGTCGCCTCCATCACCGGCCTCGTTGCCAAGGAGAACATCGTCGGCACGCTCGGCATCCTCTACGGCGGCGGCGACGGCAGCGTGTACCAGAACATCGCGGCCGCCTTCAACGGCATCAGCGGTTACAGCTTCCTGGTGTTCAACCTTCTGTGCGCTCCGTGCTTCGCGGCCATCGGTGCCATCAAGCGCGAGATGAACAGCCAGAAGTGGACCTGGTTCGCCATCGGCTATCAGTGCGGCTTTGCTTACCTGTGCGGCCTGATGATCTACCAGTTCGGCTGTGCCTTCACCGGCAGCCTGAACATCATCGGCCTCATCTGCGCGGTCCTGGCGCTGGCCGGCATCATCTACATGCTGGTGCGTCCGTACAAGGAGGCCACCACACTCAAGGCCTGAGCCTTGCTGAATTTCGCAAACGCAAAGGAGTGAATACCTATGCTGCACTGGATCGGTGCAAACCTCTCTACGATTTTGATTTCGATCTTTCTCATTGCCATTGTCATCCTCATTTCCCTTTCCCTGATCCGCCAGAAGCGGCAAGGGCGCTCCTCCTGCGGCGGCAGCTGTGCCCATTGCGGTGCACAGTGCCATAGCTGCCACCCCAAAAGGCAGTGACACCCCCACATGGACAGACAGAGACTCCTACTCTGTCTGTCCTTTTTTTCAGAATCCTCGCAGCCTTTCGCCGCCGGCAGACAGAACCTTAACAACAATTTCAGGCGTTTCTTCACAGATTCGTCACTCTTTTTGCGGGAACTTCTTTACAATGGAGGCGTCTATCCTGTCAGGGACTGCGGCGCAAGACCGCAGGGAAAGGAAACCTACTGCCATGAAATTTCTCAAACGGGCACTGCCCATTGTGCTCGCCGTATGCATGCTCGCAAGTCTCGGCGCGGTGTCGGCCATCGACGCCGGCGAGACGCGCACCGTTATCGGCGCCGACCTCACGGACGACCAGATCAAGACCGTCTACAAGACCTTCGGCATCGAGCGCGGCAGCGTCAAGGAGCTGACTGTCACGAATCAGGACGAACGGCAATACCTCAGCGGTGTCATCAGCGACGCGCAGATCGGCACGAAGGCCATCTCCTGCATCTCCATCGAGGTGCTCGCCGCCGGAAAAGGCATGACCGTCAACACGTCGCACATCACCTACTGCACGAGCCAGATGTACATCAGCGCGCTGGCGACTGCCGGCATCATGGACGCGAAGATCAGCGTGGCCGCGCCGTTCGACGTCTCTGGCACTGCGGCGCTGACCGGCATCTACAAGGCGTATGAGGACATCACGGGCACGAAGCTCGACGAGACTGCCAAGGCCGTCTCCTCACAGGAGCTGGCGACGACGGCGGAGCTCGCGCAGGCCATCGGCGACTATGACTCGGTCGAGATCGTCAACGAGCTCAAGCTCATCCTCAACGAGACCAAGGACATGACCGACGCCGAACTGCGCGCCAAGATCAAAGAGATCGCCGCCGAGTACAACGTCACGCTCACGGACGACCAGATGACCCAGCTTGTGAACCTCTGCCGCTCGCTCGAAAAGCTCGACACGAACGCCCTGCTCTCGAAGGTGCAGGCCGTGCAGGACACGCTCAAGCAGCTTGCCGGCGCCAAGGAGAAGGTCGCCGCCTTCACCGGGAAGGTCAAGGACGTCATCACCGCCATCGGTGATTTCTTCGACCGCGTCATCGCGTTCTTCCGCAAGTAAATCCGGATATAATATAGGAACCCCGCCCGCAGGCAGCGCCTGCGGGCGGGTTTTTGCATACCAAAGCGCGGGCGGTGCATCAGCACCGCCCGCAGAAGCAGCTACATAAGAAACAATATGCTGCCAGCCTTAGCAAGCATCTACAATCGTCTCTTCCCATATATCCTTAAGCGTATTTCCATTGATACGTGCATTTTCAAACAACTCTCGACAAGAGCCAAATGCCTGCGTATTGTCAAAATCGTCGCTCAAATACGAACGGCCTTCCTTTGTGTGTGAAATCCAATAATCCCTTCCGCGATACGAAAAATGGATTTCTCTCCCGTGCACGGTCGCGTTATGCCTGACCGCCTCATATGTCTCCCAAACCGGGTCACTCCACTCTGGTATTGCGGCTTGTTGAATGACATTCATCAACAGTGTGCCATCAACACAAACTTGCTCGCATAATTCTTCCAACGAGTTCCGCTGCTGAGGCATCGCATCTGTGGTCACAAAACGATACTGGAAGCCGAATAAAGATTGGCGCCTTTCAAGTGTGTAGAATTCAGATCGATAACAAAACACAAGGAAAGTATGTTGCTGCAAATACATCTTAATTTCCTGTATCGTCACACACTTCACCTACAATTATGTTCTTCTACTGTTCGTCCCTGCAATGCAAATTATACGCGGATTGCAGGCAGACTTTCTGATGCTTGGGGAGTACCTGAAGCAACGCCTCATACACTTCCTCATAAAACTGGATGCGCACAAACCCAGGCTTTGTCCTGAGAGAATTGATGCGATTTGCTGGACTCTTGCCCTTATACTTCGGCAGTGGCCCGTAACTCAAGTAAATCCACCAGCGAGTTGTTCCGGTTGTCGTTGCATAATCCATGCCGACGATGCAGCGATCATAGTACAACACAAAACAAAACTTTTACGAAAGGGACACTTGCAAACCAGATGATCCGGATACAAATACATGTAATGACACATGCGAAGGAACCAAATCGCACTCCATAGACAGGCGCCCCACATAAAAATCGCAAACAGCAGATAAATACCTTTGCTCCACTCGCGCCATCCACTACCGAACACCGTGATTGCCCACAGCAGAATCACAAGCATTTCTGCACCCAGTCCAGCGAACGCCGTCGGAACACATTTGTATCTTTTCATTTTCATTGGCTTCCGAGCGCTTCCTTTCCTCACGGCATGCATGGCGTCATTTTTCCAGCGCGGCGAGCTTCTCGCGGCGGATGCGTCCGGCGTCCCGGCGGACGAAGTACGCGGGGATGAGGATGAACACCGCGCTTACGGCCGCGGCCAGAAACAGCTCATACGGGTAGAGGTAGCTGCCGGCATAGCTCGGATATTTGGCGAGTACCTCCGCCGTCGGCTCGAGCGCGACAGCCCGGATGATGAGCGGGTCGATGATGCTCGCAAGCACCATGGGCAGCATGATGTAGATGACCATCTTCACACTCTGCGACGCACCGGCGCGTCCGGCGGGCGTGTAGTCGCGCGACGAGGCGGTGAACAGGCCCGCCATGGCGAGGTTTCCGGCCATGATGCACGTGCCGCCGACGCACAGCAGCGGCATGGCGTGGCCGACGAACTTGATCGAATAGGCGATCAGTCCGCCGAGCACCTGCATGGCGGCCACGGGGTAATAGAATTTCTCCTTGCCGAAGCGGTCCATGGCCTTACCCGCGAGCACGGACAGCACTGCCGAGGCGAGCACGACGATGCCGATGGGCAGGATGTAGTTGTCGATGCCGAGCGTGACCTCGACGAGCGAGATCATGTACGGCTGCCACAGCTGCATGGCAAGCCCGGAGAACATCATGCCGAGAAAGCAGACGTAGATCATCTTGTTGGCGCGGATGTTTGCCGGGCGGAAGGCGTAGAGCACGTCGCGCAGGTACGTGTCGCCCTGCACGGGGCGCAGGGCCGGACTGTCGCGGAAGATGCACAGGCCGAGCACACCGGCCGCGCTCGTCAGACCGCCGAGCATGAGGAAAAACCCCGTCCAGTTGCCGTGCACGGTCATGCCGTCAAAGCCGGCGAAGATGACGATGAGCGCGACGATGGGCAGGATGCTCAGCACGATGTCCACGACGCCGCGGTTCGTGACGTCGGTCACGTCCGTGACCCAGGCGGAAAAGGCCGAGTCGTTGGCGGTGCTGCCGATGGCGGACATGACGCAGTCCATGACGACGAAGAGCGTCACCGCGAGGCCGACGTCGCCGCCGACCTGCCCGTTGCCGAAGAGCGCGAACGCCGCCGTCGTAATGCCCCAGAGGATGTAGCCCCAGCAGACGAAGGCGCGGCGCTTGCCCACGCGGTCCGACCACGCGGCGCTGAAGATCGTCGCGAGCGCGGCAGCGATGGCGCTGGCCGCGACGGTCGCGGAGGTCGCCCAGCCGGCGGCCGTGATATTTTTCTGAATGTAGGTGGAGAAGTAGACGTTTTCGACCATCCAGGCGATCTGCCCGATGAAGCCGAACACCAGCAGACTCGTCCAGACGCGCGCGCCGAGCGGCGTCGCCTTTTTGACGACCAGAGTATCTTTCATAGCGTGCCTCCCTCTGTCCGGTGCGGACACAAAAAGGATACCATGCGCGCCGGAAAACGGCAACCCGTTTCCGGTGCTGCGGCGGCTGTGCGGGGCAGAAAAAATTTTTCAAAAATTTTTTCTTTCTTTGCATTAAAAACGAAAGCTGGCGCATTATTACGGCAGAACGGAAACAAATTAGATTTTCGTCAGACAGAGCACGCTTTCCTCTTAAGGTTGTTTACCGGTTATTTACAACTTTACCCCACACACACAAACTTTTGCTTGCTCTGCGGCGCCTGCGCGACACACACGCGTGGGCGCATTCTTTTTTAAATGCCGCGTTCCGGTCTGCGCTTTGCCGGGCAGACTGCGCCTCCAGAGAAAAGTGCTCTGCGCT
>UMLG01070033.1_pt1 | contig 14531 bp, 15 predicted proteins | sample 1966511 | NCBI WGS metagenome assembly UMLG01 (sample SAMEA4836195, study PRJEB28245) | human gut metagenome | biome: gut microbiome; material: fecal sample | place: Denmark | collected 2008
GCAGACCGGACGTCTCCCCTTACACAGGAATTTTGCAAAAAGAGACTTCATCTTTCAGGTTACGGTATAAACCTCTCATAATATTGAAGTTACAAACTGAAGGATGTTTCAGGCATCTTTCAGCCAAGCTCCATTTCATTTGGCGCAGAACCGAAAATCGTTCGCCTGAGATTGAAAAATCATTTGGCTGAGAACTTTTTACCGCTTTCCGCAATGAAAGGAAACTGAAAGATGCCTGAAACATCCTTCATTCCGTAATTCATTATAAAATAACATCTTACAGTAAATACTGAAAGATGAAAGGGATTTTTTGAAAACTCTTGGGAAGGGAAGCGTGCGGGGCATGGCAACATCCCGAAAAGAATGCCTGAATCCTCATATAGCTGCTATTGTTTACAAAAAACATGAAAAGAAGAATGAAAAGAACGGGGGATGTGCCATATTCCAGCATATCCCCCGTCTTTTTATGGCACTATAAAATATTTTGTGTAAATGTAAAATACGGGATTCAATATGGGTTCCGTATTTTTTATTTAATAGCTTTGCAAAATGAAGAAAATTATGAAAGAGAAGAATCATGCAGTGCCTGATGAGGTATTAAGTAAGGAGTTCCTTAGCCAGTTCAAAACAGAAGCTGATGTCAGCAAGTTTCTGAAGCAGCTACACGTGCAGGTATTGGAGAAAATGCTTGAAGGTGAGATGGATGCCCATCTGGGTTATGAGAAGAATTCGGTTTCCGGTAATAATAGCGGTAATTCCCGTAACGGCAGTTATCCCAAGAAAATCCAAACCGAACACGGTGAAGCGGTCATACCTATTCCCCGTGACCGTAACGGTCAATTCGAACCCATAGTAGTTCCCAAACATGAGAGTCATGGACTTTCCATAGAAAAACTTGTTATCTCCCTATATGCCAAAGGAATGAGCGTGTCCGACATTGAAGAGGAGATGCGTGAAATTTATGAAATAGAACTGTCCACATCAGCCATTTCCATCATTACGAACAAAGTCAATCAAGCTGCTCAGGAATGGCAGAATCGCCCTTTGGATCCGGTCTATCTCATCGTTTGGATGGACGGTATTGTATTCAAGGTTCGTGATAACGGAAAGATCATCAACAAGACTGTTTATCTCTGTGTCGGTCTGAAACAGAACGGCTTGAAGGAAGTTCTTGGCATGCGGGTGGGAAAATCGGAAAGTTCCTCATTCTGGATGGGTGTCCTGACTGATTTGAAGGCCCGCGGAGTGCAAGATATACTGATTACCTGCACTGACAACCTGAACGGATTTACCGACACCATACACGCTGTATTTCCTCAGTCTTCCACGCAAATATGTGTCGTACATCAGATTAGGCCCCCTGTAAATATGTCGTTTACAAGGACAAGAAAGAATTTACAGCCGATATGAAGAACGTTTATAACGCGCCCAACAAGGAGGCTGCCGCCGTGGAACTGGATAATTTGGAAAAGAAATGGGAAGGGAAGTACCCTTATGCCATCCTCTCATGGAGGAATAACTGGAATGACCTGACTGTTTTCTTCCAGTTCCCATTGGAAATCAGGAAAATAATCTACACCACGAACCTCATTGAAAATCTGAATGGGAAAATAAGAAAGTACACTAAATCAAAGCTTTCGTTCCCTTCGGATGATGCTGTGAAGAAAATGGTATACCTGTCTCTGATGGAGATTGAGAAGAAATGGACGATGCCAATTACTAACTGGGGATTGATTATGAACCAATTTATGCTTATGTTTGAAAACAGAATTCAGATATAAGAGAACTTATAACTGAATCCCGTTTACATTTACACAAAATTGTAGACAGTGCCGGGGAATATGCCCCATATTCCAACATATCCCCCGTCTTTTTATTCAATACAATCAAGACTTATTTCATCACTTTTTTCACTGTGCCACCTTGCTTGATTATATAGATACCTTTTTGCAAACCATTCAGGCTGCTTCCTACCTTTACACCTCCCAAAGTATATACTTCAACCGGAGCGTTGGAAGCATCTGCACCCACACCTGTAACAGAAGAGCCGCCTTTCTCCATATATAGCGACGGCAAAAGTCCTTGTTCATCAGGATATACACCGAAACTCGTGTATTGAGTAGAATATTGAACCCACTTGTTCATTTCCACATTCGTAATCGTGGCCAAACCATCTGCCGCGATATCAATATTCCAAATATAACCGCTCTCAGGCTGTTCGCTACTTACATTAAAGCTGTTGAATGTACCTGTCATGTACAAATAACGCCCGTACGAATCCTGAATGGTATAGCCTCCATCTACCGCCGTAATCGTAAACGAGTTAGACTCTTCCGTACTTATTTCATCATTAGATACTGTGATATCCCCGACATATAAATAACCGTGACTACTCGATTCGGCTATATTCTGAGCCACATGATACTTCTCACCATCTGATACGACCAACGCATAACGTTTGCCGCTCGTTATCGTTGTGGCTTTGGCGAAGCTTACCATAGGCACAGGTTCCGGACTTTCACCATCCCCTAATACATAGTCAGATACATTTTTTACGCCACAAACTCCGAAATAAGCTTCCATGCTACCTAACAAATTAACTTGTTTACCCAAATTCTCCGGATTATCTTTCAGATTCAGTGCCGTACGAACATCACCTTGCGGCAACTGCACTACCACACATTGAGTATAGTCTTTTTCATTAACATCACCAGCAATCAACATATTGCTTACAGAAACATCCTCACCATCCGCACCAAAAATAGCAGATTTTTCATTAATACTCTGCCCAATTACATAACCTACAATATAACCTTTAACCCAAGCCTCTCTATTGGGATTCTCCAAAAGGAGCGCATCAGAAATAGTGTAAGGAACCTCTTTTGTTCCTTTTCCGGTCAATTGAACAGCCCTTCCTGTAATAGGAATCGCCACAGATTCCTTCAATCCTCCACCAGAAATTATCAAAGTGCCTGTATAATCACCAGAAGACACCGGTGCAAAAAGGACTTCCAATTCAGCATTAGCTGCGTCGTCTTTAGAAATTGTCGTCGTAGCACAAGAAAAAGCTTTCCCCTCAACAGCAATAGTTAAATCACCAGTCAAATTAGAACCTGAAATAGCTACTTTTTGAGCCAATTCAGTCCCAACCCCAATAGTACCAAAAGCTACAGCACCGGGAGCTGACACAGACGCATCCGGAGTCTCACCCGCTGCAAGTTTTGTCACTTCAATGTCATCCAAGAAAAAACGTCCCTTCGATTCTACTGAAGACGAAAATGTAATTTTTGAAGTTGCTGTTCCTTTTATTTCCAAAGAAAACTCTTTCATATTGGCTGCATAAGGAGCCGGACCATTCTCCAAATCAGTAATTTCTACAGCCTCTTGTTCATCGACCTGTACCTTTAGGCTTGTAGCATCTTTACTCCATGCACATGCCTTGAACTTCAATGTATATGTAGCCGAGGCATCAGACAGATCAATAGAAGGTGTAACAAGGATACCACCTTTTTTACTGGCACCGAATTTAGCATTACCCTCACCGGCATAGCCGTTTACACAACTCCAACCCGTAGTGAGTGTATAAGGATCCATTCCATCACCCATCTTGGTTCCCGGGTTATCAGGATCCTTTGATGTACACTTACTGAAATCCTCACTCAAAATCACTTGTTGGGCGGCTGCTTGTCCTGCTACAAACAACAAGGCCAACAACATCCAACTTTTTAATGAAGTAAAACTAGTCATACGCTTATGTTTTTAATAAGTTAATAAATAAGTATGAACAAATATATGCAATATATTCCGTAACGGATAAATCCTTCCGCTAAAAAGAGTGAAAAAGGGAATAAAAAAACAAGGAAAAACACAAAGTGTAACACAAATGACGTATCACGAGCAAAAAACAAGAAAAAGGGAGATTTACATCAGCAAATCTCCCTCCCTTTTTACCTTAAAAACCAACTATACCTAACTGGAATTACCAGTCGGCCTCTCTCTCAAATCCATTTTGCGGAAAACCATTTGGCTCCCCAAACAAACGGCCTCCGCCCTTCCCCACACTCTGTCTGCCCCCGTTACGAGCATTCATTTTTCTCTCCGGAACAAAGATTTTCATCAACTGTTTGGCAGACATCGTTTTAGAAAATACCTCATAGTACTTTTTATCTACTTCAAGCGTGTTGTACGCATCTACGATTTGCTGTGCCTTACGGTCAAACTCCGTTTTTATGCGCTCTGCTGCTTCCTCCTCCGTCAACTCGGATTCTTTTTTCCCTCCCAAGTCTGCCGGAAATGGAGGCGTCTTCGATGTGACATCAAATCCTGCTGGTAATTTTTATAAGTAACCAGAAACTCCGAACGTGCATCTCCTTTCAGCTCCAATTCATCAGCTAATCTTTCTGCACGTTTTTCCATCATCTGTTCCCGTCGCATGTCACCCTTACGGTCTTTCCCGTCCTGCGCCATTGCTGTCTCCGAACAAACCAGACAGATCGCATAAAATCCCCATAAAATAATCTTTTTCATTGTACCTTTATATAATAGTTGATTACTCCTCCTATTTATAAAGACACTTTCAAATCAGAAAGGTTTAATACATTATCTCACCGTAATGTGAAAACAGCCCTGTTTCACTTCATATTTCACATAACAAAACTCTTGCTCCCGCAAATCACGCAACACTTCCGACAAAACCCATTTCAGCGAATCGTTTCTTACGGAACGACGTTCCGGCCCCTCGGGATGGCTAACCGTATTATAGCGATTATAACAAATATCAAACGTTGTCCCGAAACGATGACAACTCTCTTCGGAAGCGTTGCAATTAAAACGTCTCAATCTCCGCACATCGTTCTCCGTACGCAGAACGGAAGTTACAATTAACGTATGCAACGGAATATCTTTGATAGCTAAAGAGTCCAAAAAGTTCCGGCTGATTTTTTGCAGAAGGTCACTGGCCCGAGGCACCAAATAAGGAATGGAATAAGACATCTGCTTGTCCATCGTATAATAAGGATTGCTGCCTACATAAACCAGTTCATCCTTTCTCAGTTCCGCTTCTTCCCGATCCTCCACCGGAGAAACGCCCCATTTTCGAGCCGCTACAATATGTACATCCTGCAAGTCAGGAAACGTACGTCCGAACCCGGGTACACTATAGATTTTACTCTTCAACGGCCGACCGTCCGCCTCCTTGAAAACCGGCATGGAATAAGGAGTATGCAACCCCGTTTTCCTGACAGCATCAATAGACTCCGTTTTCGAAACAGAAACGACAGTCAGCACTGAAGAATCAAGCGGAACAGACGAAACACCAGCCGTTTCACCCACCACTGCCGGATTGGCACAGCGCACTACGCCCAACACACAGACGGTCAAGCCCGCCATTCCCAAAAATATTTCTCTCTTGAGTTTTCTCAACGTTTTCTTTATTTTGCAGCACAAAGATACGGAAAACGTGGCGAATTCAAAACTTAATGCTTAAATTTGCGGCAAAATTAAGCGAATGATAGAAAAGCATATCGTACTGGAAGACGTGGATCCTGTTGTTTTCTACGGGGTAAACAACACCAACATACAAATGATCAAGGCGCTCTATCCCAAATTGCGCATCGTGGCTCGCGGCAATATCATCAAAGTAATGGGCGACGAAGAGGAGATGTGTGCTTTTGAAGAAAACATCATGGCCATCGAACAGCACTGTGTCAAATACAACAGCCTGAAAGAGGAAGACATATTGGCCATCATCAAAGGCAAAAAGACCCCGAAAGAAAGTGCAGAAGGTGTCATTGTATACAGCGTCAACGGCAAACCTATCACCGCCCGTAGCGAGAACCAGCAAAAATTGGTCAAAGCATACGAAAACAACGATATGATTTTTGCCATCGGACCTGCCGGTTCGGGCAAGACCTACACCAGTATCGCATTAGCGGTAAGGGCTTTAAAGAACAAGGAAATACGCAAAATCATCTTAAGCCGTCCCGCCGTGGAAGCCGGTGAAAAACTGGGTTTCCTGCCGGGTGACATGAAGGACAAGATAGACCCTTACCTGCAACCGCTTTATGATGCCTTGCAGGACATGATTCCTACCATGAAGTTACAGGAAATGATGGAACAAAACGTCATCCAGATCGCTCCCTTGGCTTTCATGCGCGGCCGCACCCTCAATGACGCGGTGGTCATATTGGACGAAGCACAGAACACGACCACGGCACAAATCAAAATGTTCCTGACACGTATGGGAATGAACACCAAAATGATTGTTACCGGAGACATGACGCAAATAGACCTTCCGTCCTCCCAACGTTCAGGACTGGTCGAAGCCACTTCCATACTGAAAGGTGTGGAGGGTATCGCTTTTATAGAGATGAACAAAAAAGACATCGTGCGCCACAAACTGGTAACCCGTATCGTGGAAGCTTACGAAAAGCATGACAAGAAAGCTGCCGCCGCACGTAAGCGCAATACAGCCAAACCGGTATCCGAGGAATCATTCGTCATCACAGACTTGACAAGCTTAGGCGACAACTGACCACAAACAGAATTTCAACTTCAAAAAGAAAACAGATATGAAAGCTTTAACTCACACTGATTTTAACTTCCCGGGACAAAAAAGCGTATATCACGGAAAAGTACGCGACGTGTATAACATCAACGACGAACTGATGGTCATGGTGGCCACCGACCGTATTTCGGCATTCGATGTGATCCTGCCCAAAGGAATCCCCTTCAAAGGGCAAGTGCTGAACCAGATTGCAGCCACTTTCCTCGATGCCACGAGCGACATCGTACCCAACTGGAAGCTGGCCACTCCGGACCCGATGGTGACCGTGGGACTGAAATGCGAAGGCTTCCGCGTGGAAATGATTATCCGTGGGTATTTGACCGGCTCCGCATGGCGTGAGTATCAAAACGGTTGCCGCGAACTCTGCGGCGTGAAGTTGCCCGAAGGCATGAAAGAAAACCAGAAGTTCCCCACCCCGATCATCACTCCTACCACGAAAGCCGATGCCGGACACGATGAAAACATATCTAAGGAAGAAATCATCGCCCAAGGACTCGTGAGCAAGGAAGACTACGAACTGATGGAAAAATATACTTACGCCCTCTTCGCCCGCGGCACGGAAATGGCTGCGAAAAAGGGACTGATATTGGTGGATACCAAGTATGAGTTCGGCAAGAAAGACGGTAAAGTCTATCTCATCGACGAAATCCATACGCCCGACTCCAGCCGTTACTTCTACGCAGACGGGTACCAGGAAAAGTTTGAAAAAGGCGAACCCCAGAAGCAACTTTCCAAGGAATTCGTACGCCAATGGCTCATCGACCACAACTTCATGGGCAAGGAAGGCCAGCAAGTGCCGGAAATGACGGACGAATACGTGAACAGCGTGTCCGACCGCTATATCGAGCTGTACGAGCATATCGTGGGACAGAAGTTCAACAAGGCCGACAACCATGACGATTTGGCCGCACGCATCGAAAAGAACGTCACCGAATACTTGAACCAGAAATAAGAACCGGGGCGTGTACGAACAAGAAAAGATAAAGCCCTACAAGGACGAAGGCCATAAGCGTGAACAAGTGGAACGCATGTTCGACCGCATCGCTCATTCCTACGACCGGTTGAACCATTTCCTTTCATGGGGTATCGACAAGAGTTGGCGGCGCACGGCCGTCGACTCTTTGTCGCCCTTTCACCCCCGCCGAATCTTAGATGTCGCTACGGGGACAGGCGATTTTGCCATTTTGTCTGCCCGGAGGCTTGCTCCGCAATCCATTACGGGAGTAGACATTTCCGAAGGCATGATGCAGATAGGACGGCAAAAAGTGAAAGCGTTGCATTTGGACGGAATCATCCGCTTCCAGCATGAGGACAGTGAAGCGTTGTCTTTTGCCGACGACACGTTCGATGCCGTGACCGTAGCCTATGGCGTACGCAATTTCGAACATCTGGACCAAGGACTACGGGAAATGTGCAGGGTGCTGAAACCGGGCGGACATCTGTTAATCATTGAACTGAGTTCTCCCCACCGTTTCCCCATGAAACAACTTTTCTCTGTTTACGCCAAAATCGTCATGCCGCTGATTGGCCGGCTGATTTCCAAGGACCATAGTGCCTACTCTTACCTGCCGGCCACGATGGCCGCTTTCCCGCAGGGAGAGGTCATGCAGGGCATACTCCGGAAAGCCGGTTTCGGCGACGTGTGTTTCAAACGTTTTACTTTCGGTATCAGCACGATGTATCTTGCCACCAAATAAGCATTCACATCATGGATAAATACGGTTTAGTCGGCTATCCTTTAGGACATTCGTTCTCGCGTGACTTTTTCAATGAAAAGTTCAAGAACGAAGGGATTAACGCCGAATATGTCAATTTTGAGATTCCCTCTATCGAACGCTTTCCGGAAATCATTACGGAAAACGCAAATCTGTGCGGACTCAACGTGACCATTCCCTACAAAGAAAAAATCATTCCATACATGAACGAGTTGAGCGAGGAAGCTCGCCATATCGGCGCCGTCAACGTCGTACGAATCGGGATGCGGAAAGGAAAACCGCATCTGAAAGGTTTCAACTCGGATGTCATCGGATTCACCCGCTCAATAGAACCGTTATTGGAACCGATACACCGGAAAGCCTTAATATTAGGTACTGGAGGGGCTTCTAAAGCTGTCCGCTACGGACTTCACCGCTTGGGCATCGAAACCCGCTTTGTCAGCCGTAACCCGAAAGAGGATTCGCTGACATACCCACAACTCACACCGGAAATCATGGACGAATATAAAGTGATTGTAAACTGTACCCCAGTGGGGATGTATCCTCATACGGAAGAGTGTCCGGCACTCCCTTATACGGCCATCGGACGCAACCACCTGTTGTACGATTTGGTTTACAATCCGGAAGAAACCCTCTTTCTCAGAAAAGGACGGGAACAAGGGGCTATCACCAAAAACGGGTTGGAGATGCTGATTCTCCAAGCATACGCCGGATGGGAATTCTGGCATAGCGAAGACTGACGATATGCACAAGGAAAAGAACAAGTTCAAACGGATTCTCTGGATCGTGCTCACCCTATTAGTACTCACACTGACGGGGAGCACGCTATACCTGCAATGGTATGCGTTGGAGGCCGGTGGCAACGAACGGGGAAAAGATCTCGAAACGTCATACGCTTTCATGTATGAGCACTACCCTTTCTTTTCGCACTGGGTAGACAGCCTGCAACGGGAAAACGCCTTGCGGGATACGTTTATCCTTGCCGAAGACGGAGTAAGGCTGCATGCCCTTTACCTTTATGCAGACACCCTGACGGCTCATACTGCCGTAGCCGTGCACGGTTATACCGACAATGCCGTGCGTATGCTGCACATCGCTTACTTATACAATCACGACCTGCATTACAACGTATTGCTCCCCGACCTCCGCTTTGCCGGACAAAGCGAAGGCGACCACATCCAAATGGGATGGAAAGACCGTCTCGACGTGTTACGCTGGATGGAAGTGGCCAACGAACTGTTTGCTCCGGAAGGTTCCCAGACTCGCATGGTGGTACACGGCATCTCCATGGGAGCGGCTACGACCGTATGCGTGAGCGGCGAACCCCAACCGCCTTTCGTGAACTGCTTTGTGGAAGACTGCGGTTATACCAGCGTGTGGGATGAATACGCAGGAGAACTGAAAAACCAGTTCGGCCTGCCCGCTTTTCCCTTGCTCCATCTGGCCAGTTGGGCTACACGCCTGCGTTACGGTTGGGATTTCCGGGAAGCCTCGCCACTGGAACAAGTAAAAAAATGCCGGCTTCCCATGTTGTTCATTCACGGTACGGAAGACACGTTCGTACCGACTTGGATGGGCGACAGCCTGTATGCCGCCAAAACGGGCATCAAAGAGATATGGCACGTAGAAGGCGCAACACATGCCGATTCTTATCTAAAATATGCTAAAGAATATACAGAAATCGTCAAAAGTTTCGTCGAACGATATAATATTCCAAAAGATATGAATAACTTGCCAAGCCAGTAAACAAAGTGTGTCATGAAGAAAGCTTTTTGTCTGTTCCTCTTATTCTTTGTATGCCGGAGCGCACGACTCCTGTATGCCGACACGTATACGGTGGACAACCTGCCTATGGTTTATTTGCAGGACAAGACCAAGCATGTGGTCAATCCCGATGGAATCCTTTCCGCACAGACCGTACAGCAAATGGACAGCCTGCTATATCGGTTGGAAACGGAGAAGGGCGTACAGTCCGTGGTAGCCGTAGTGGAACGTATCGAAGGAGGAGAATGCTATGATTTCGCCATTACACTGGGTAACAAACTCGGGGTGGGCAACCGGCAAAACACGGGTCTCATCATCTTGCTTTCCACACAAGACCGCTGTTACCAGATATTGACCGGAGAAGGGTTGGAGGGCACGCTACCCGATGCCATCTGCCGCCGGATAGAAAACCGGCGAATGGTGCCTTACCTGAAAACAGGAGACTGGGATACCGCCATGCTGCAAACAGTGTCTGCCGTCTGTAGTGTAATCCGTGGCGACGACAGTCTGCTCCACGACGGGTCGGGACAACCGACCGGCACAAAGGGATATGGCTTGATGTGGCTCGCCTTGGCCATTGTCACGGGCGGGTTCCTGATTTCCATTTATTCCAACCGCAAACGGAACACATGTCCCCGATGCGGACATAGCCCCATGCACCGCACGAATTCCCAAGTCCGGGTTGACCGGTTCCAAGGCATAGAACATCACACGGTCTATTACCGCTGCCCGAAATGTGGGCATACCGTATCCCGTTCCCATGACGAACCGTTCGACAACGGCACCGGCTTTGGCGGTTTCCCTCCCGTGGCAGGACCGTTCCATCGCGGGTTCGGAGGCGGAGGTTTCGGAGGCGGTTTCAGCGGCGGAAGCTTCGGGGGAGGCAGTTTCGGAGGCGGAGGAGCCGGTGGCAAGTTCTGACCGACACACAGATTTCGAATCAAACACCTATTTATATATAAGGAAGACAATGAAAACAAAGAAATGGATGACCGCCACCATAGCCATGGTGTGCATGGTTCTTTTGAACAGTTGTTCATACAACAAGATGGTAGAGAAAGACGAAGCTGTGTCTACAGCCTGGAGTAACGTGGAAACGCAATACCAACGCCGGGCCGACCTGATTCCGAACCTGGTGAGTACCGTAAAAGGCTATGCCACGCACGAAAGCAGTACGTTGGAAGCCGTGGTAGCCGCCCGTAGCAAAGCCACGCAAATCACCGTGGACCCGGCGAACCTGACCGCAGAAAAGTTGGCCGAATATCAGAAAGCCCAAGGAGCCGTGAGTTCCGCCCTCGGAAAGCTGTTGGCCGTGACGGAAAACTATCCGCAACTCCGTGCCAACGAGAATTTCTCGGAACTGCAAGCCCAGTTGGAAGGAACGGAAAACCGCATCACCGAAGCCCGTAAACGTTACAACGAGGCCGTACAAGACTACAACGTCCTGATACGCAAGTTTCCCAATAACTTATTCGCCGGGATGTTCGGATTTAGCAAAAAAGAAAAGTTCGAGGCATCCTCCGGTGCATCGGAAGCCCCGAAAGTAGAGTTTTAATGACAGACAATCATTCAAAAACATATAGTGATATGAGTAACCAACGTTACATGATGCGCGGCGTGTCGGCAGCCAAAGAGGACGTACACAACGCCATCAAGAACATCGATAAGGGTATCTTCCCGCAGGCATTCTGCAAGATTATCCCCGACATTCTGGGCGGCGACCCGGAATACTGCAACATCATGCACGCCGACGGAGCCGGCACGAAATCTTCGTTGGCCTACGCGTACTGGAAAGAAACGGGCGACTTGTCCGTATGGAAAGGCATTGCGCAAGACGCGCTCATCATGAACACGGACGATTTGCTTTGTGTGGGTGCCGTAGACAACATTTTGGTGTCGTCCACCATCGGACGCAACAAAATGCTCATCCCGGGCGAAGTCATCAGTGCCATCATCAACGGTACGGACGAACTGCTGTCCGAGATGCGCAAGATGGGCATCGGCATCTATGCCACGGGCGGCGAAACAGCCGACGTGGGCGACTTGGTGCGCACCATCATCGTGGATTCCACCGTGACATGCCGCATGAAACGTAGCGATGTCATCGACAACGCCAATATCCGTCCGGGAGATGTCATCGTGGGACTGAGCAGTTGCGGACAGGCCACCTACGAGAAGGAATACAACGGCGGTATGGGCAGCAACGGGCTGACCAGCGCACGCCACGACGTGTTTGCCAAGTATCTGGCCGAAAAATATCCCGAAACCTACGACAAGTCCGTTCCGGAAGAGTTGGTCTACAGCGGCAGTTACCGGCTGACCGACCCGGTGGAGGGTGCTCCGGTCAATGCCGGCAAGCTCGTCCTGTCCCCCACCCGTACATACGCCCCGGTGGTGAAGAAGGTGCTGGACGAGATGCGTGCGGATATCCACGGCATGGTACACTGCACAGGCGGTGCGCAGACCAAGGTGCTCCACTTCGTTGGTGAGAATTGCAGGGTGGTCAAAGACAACATGTTCCCCGTGCCTCCTTTGTTCAAAGCGATTGCCAAGGAAAGCGGTACGGACTGGAGTGAAATGTACAAGGTGTTCAATATGGGGCATCGCCTCGAAGTCTACCTTGCTCCCGAACACGCCGAACAAGTCATCGCCATCGCCAAGAGTTTCAACATCGACGCGCAAATCGTCGGACACATCGAAGAAGGGCCGCGTTCACTGACCATCAAGAGTGAATTCGGCGAATTCAACTACTAAGGAAGGGGAGCTTCATTTCCTTTTCCCTCCTGCCTTATCCGGACAAGTCCCCCGCTTGCCCGGATTTTTTTGTTCAATGCGTAAAAAATAAGATTCATTCCGTACAAAATACCGTTTACGCATTGAACGACATGTTTTTATCCCTTAATTTTGAACCATTGCGAGAACAGAGGAAAAACGCACACCTGAAAGGAACAGTTCGATAAAACATAAAAACCAACCATTATGAGAACAACTACTTTATTCACCCTTGCCACATGCCTGGCATTTACAGGCATACGCCCCATCGCGGGACAAGAACTTACGCCTCTGGATAGAACCCCGCCTACCCTGAAGAGCATGTATTATGATGTGAACGGGGACGGAAAGATGGAATATCTCGGCACAGAAAACAACAAGGAACGCTTCACTGCATGGTTTGCCTTGGACGGCACGGTGGTAGAGCGCGTGGCAAATGATGTGCTCACCATCAAGAATATCCTCGAACTGAACGGAGACGGCAAACCGGACTTCATCGCTTCCAACGGCAACGACACGAAGATGTACCTGAGCCAACCAGACGGAAGCCACAAAGCCACAAGCAGCCCATTCTTAGGCGACCAACCCACCCAAGCAGACCTCAACCGGGACGGACGCATGGACTTGGTATTCTTTAAACTGATACAAAGTTGGCCTACCCTTTACGCCCCGTATATCCTGTTGCAGACGGCGGACGGACTCCAAGAAAAACCTCTCCCCCTCGTCACGGATGCCGCCGAGTTGGAAGGCATGGACTACAGTAGCGGAGGAAGCGGCATGTTCCGCGTGGACAACACCATATTCAGCGGCGCGTGGATTCCCGAACGCGGCACGTCATACGCCCAAGAAAGCGACCGCATGCAAGCTTTGGATTTAAACGCCGACGGCTACCCCGACCTCTTCTCACCCAACGGCACGGGATTCATCTCACTGCCGGACGGACGTTACTACACAGCTTCCATGGGCACGTCGGTCACGGCCTGCGAAGTGAACGGCGATGGCCTGACAGATTACGTGCTCTTCGATGCAAACACGGGCGACGTGAACCTGATGCGCAGTACACCCACAGGGTATGAAACGGAACGCCTCACCAACAACTCCAACCTCACGGATGTGCAGGTTTGCGACCTGGACGGCGACGGCCACCAAGACCTTCTACTCACCATCGACAAGACCAAACAGACCACCTACGCCTTCATCATCTTCCTGCGCAACCAAGGCGACGGCACATTCAAAAAGTCGGAACAAGGAATGGAGGGCGAATACACCTTTCACGAGGTGGTATATCTTGACGGAAAACCGGGACTGACGGCAGTGAAAAAATTCATAAACTCCCAAGGGTACCAACAATATGACTTCTACTTATTCCAATGGGACGCGAACTTCAACCTGAACGAGACCATGATCCTTCCGGAAGGCTACATGCTATCCAATCCGGAGAATCCGTTCGTCGCCGATTTGAACGGGGATGGGAAACTCGACTTCCTCGTTACCCCTAACACTATGGAGCATTATCTCTGCACGCCGGAAAACGCAAAACCCACCACGGTGGGCGCCCCAGAAGCCCCGACTTACGCCGTGGATGCGGCCACAGGCTTGCTTCGGGTGGAATGGAAAGCCCCTTCGCAAGAACCGGGCCTTACGTATGAAGTGCGGGTGGGCACAGCCCCGGGACGCGGCGACATCCTGCAAGCGCAATCCAATGCCGACGGCAG
>UMLG01013133.1_pt1 | contig 14444 bp, 12 predicted proteins | sample 1966511 | NCBI WGS metagenome assembly UMLG01 (sample SAMEA4836195, study PRJEB28245) | human gut metagenome | biome: gut microbiome; material: fecal sample | place: Denmark | collected 2008
CAGCTCAGCCAGCATTGCCAGAGAGCCGCCGACCGGGATAATTGCACAGGCTGCGATACTGACAAGGCCGACGCTGAAGATGGTCTTGCTGATGCTGATGTTCATTTCTTCACAGGTTGCGGTAACGATGGGAGCCACAATGCAGAACGCTGCAACTGCGCTGCCGGTAAAGGTAGCAGCCATGACGGTCGCCAACGTAAAGCCCAGCATGACCATGACCATGCTGCCCTTGGAGATTTTTTTGACGGTGCTTGCCACCAGATGGATGGCCTTCGTACGCTTGAAACCTTCCGAGATGACAAACATACTGGTGATCATCACGAGGTTTGCGTTGCCGATATTGCCCAGAATATCTTTCGGGCCAATGCAGCCGGTCAGCAGGAAGAGAACGATGCCGATACAACCTACCGTACCGACGGAGAGCTTATTCCAGATATAACCTGCAATCACAACAGCACTGATTGCAAAGCAAATGATCATTTGAGTCGTCATTTGTGATTCCTCCACTCGAATGTCTTAAACGTCTGATTCATTGACGGGACGGCCACGGTAATACAGCGTACCGTCTTCGCTGCGATGAAACTGGCTGAGGAACTGGTCATAGCTGATCCAGCTCTCTTCCGGGTAATTTGCGTGAACCATGTTGTCCACACGTCCGATCACGACCATCGGCACGCCCTGTTTGTCCGGGAAAGCATACCATGTGATCGGCTCTGTTTTCCAAGTCTCCACATTGGCCGGGTCCAGATGATACGTTTCCAGCTTCTCCATCAGAGTTGCACGCAGCTCCTCCGAGAGGCAGAAGGGCAGCACCGGGTCTTCCCCATGACCAGCGGTGAGGAAGTCCTGATCGCCGTAGATCATCATTGTAGGAACGTGCTGCTCGCAGGCAGGCCACTCACGATACATCTTGCTGGGGCAGCGCAGTGCAGACCACGGAGCAACCGCAGCGAAAATGTCGCCAGCGGTATAAGCCAGCAGGTCGCTCATCATGCCGCCGCTGGATTGACCCATTGCATAGACACGGCTCTTATCCACCGAATAACGGCTCTCTACATCTGCCACCAGTTCCCGGATAAACTTCACATCGTCCACCGGAGTATCCTGATAAATGCCGCACCACAGGAGGACATTGCGCAGACCGTTTGGCTTCTGCTGATAGACGCCAGCTTCGGGAACGACCGCAATAAAGTGACGTTCCTCTGCAACGGTGGAAACACAGCTCAGATCAAAGAACGTCTCCGCTGTGCCTCCGCGACCGTGGAACACAACGACCAGCGGCCATTTCTGATCCGGAGTGCAGCTCTTCGGCACATACTCGTACCAAGTGCGTGTCATGCCGTCCACTTCCATGGTCTTCTTTTCCGCGCCACAAGCGATCGGCTCTTTGAAATAGCGCAGCTGCTTCTTGCCAGGGCCTCTGTGGCGGCGTGCAAGGCCGATATAGCTCCATGCCGCTTCCATCTGTTCCTTTGTAAAAGGATCTTCACGAACGGCCAGACGAACCTGTGCGATCTGCTCCTCATTGACTTCGCTCAGAACGCGCACCGGAGTCGGCATCCAGATCTCATCTGTGCCTTCTCCGGACAGCGGTGCACCGACAACATGGTTCTGCTCTTTCCAGAAGTCAACAGCAGCGGTGTTGTCTGCGGTTTTTGCGGTCATGCTCATCCAGACGGGGAGCTGTGCAGCCATACCCATAACTTTCAGCTCTACTTCACCCTGATCGGATTCGCCGCGCAGAGCGGTATGTTCTGTGTTCAGATCACCGTTCAGGTCGCCGAACGTCATCAGTCCGCTCCACTCGCTTGCCATCCGGCGTGCAGCCTGATGTGCGGCAAAGCTGCCATCACCGATGCCGCAGAGATAGATGTTATCCTGCATCGTGATATAGAAATCGCGTGCCTGAATCGCAACGTAAATGGCGTTCAGATAATCGGCATCACTGCCGTCCGCGTTCCATGCAGTCTCCGACGTTGCCAGATGCAGGAACAGCTTTTTGTCCTCTGCGAAAGCTTTCAGACCGGAAGTTTCCAGATACTCTTCCGGCTTCTCACCGGAAGGGATCGCAGCGACCAGACAGGGCTGGCAGTAATCCAGACCCTCCGGAATATAGGTCAAAAATTTGCGAGGCTGTCCGCCGACCTTTGCAGTCTCCTGAAAGAGACCGGAAATCAGCGTGCGCTTGGGATTGGAAAAGTCGATAGGAAGGTCTCCCATCTTTTCCGGGAATCGTTTGATATCCATTTGTGATCCTCCCGCAGTTGACACCATTACACGAAGCGGCAGACGTGATCGACTGCAATATCCGAGAAGCCGAATGCTTCTGCCTTGGTCATCTTACCGTTGCAGATATCCTGAATGTTGTTCAGCATCTCTGCGCCCATCTCCTGATAGGTCTTTTCGCCGCGCACGATGGGGCTGAGGTCCACGTCCATGTTGTCCTCCATGTGCTGATAAGTACGAGCATTTGCCGTGACCTTCAGGACAGGGACGATGGCGTTGCCGGTGCAGGTGCCGCGGCCCGTGGTGAAGATGACTGCGTTGCAGCCTGCAGCGACCATCGAGGTGACAGAGGAAATATCATAGCCAGCGGTGTCCATAACGACTGCGCCGCGCTTCGTGGGAGGAACAGCCTGTTCCAGAACCTCAACGATGGGACGGGTGCCGCCCTTGCGGATGCAGCCAAGGCTCTTCTCGTCCAGAGTGGACAGGCCGCCTGCCTTGTTGCCGGGGGTGGGCTGACCGGCGCGGCAGTCCTGACCAGCGGATTTCAGATGGGCTTCGTAGTCCTTGCAGACCTGAATGATCTGGTTGTGGATGGCCGGGGTAGCCGCACGCTTTGCCAGCAGATGCTCGCCGCCGATCCATTCGATGGACTCGCTCATCATGGTAGTTGCGCCCAGATCGACCAGCAGATCGCTCAGTTCGCCGACTGCCGGGTTGCTGGCAATGCCGGAAGTGGCGTCCGAACCGCCGCACTCGATGCCCAGCATCAGCTCGGAGATGTCGCACAGCTCTTTCGGCTGCATGGCAGCTTCCGCTGCCATCTTGCTGGCGGCGCGAACCGCCTTCTCAATGGTCTTGAGAGTACCGCCCTCTTCCTGAATGCCAAAGGAAACGACCGGCTTGCTGGTCATGGCCTGGATCTTTTCACGCAGCTTTGCGTGGGGAACGGTCTCACAGCCCAGACCGATGATAACGACACCGTAAACGTTCGGGTTGCAGGCAAAGCCCGTCAGGACTTTCTGCGACATTGCGGTGTTGGCAGCAACATCGGAGCAGCCGGTGTTGAACACGATGTTGACTGCACCGCGCACCTGACTTGCCACGATCCGGCAGCTCTCACTGCCGCAGGCGCAGGTGGGAAGGATCAGGACATGGTTGCGGATACCTGCACGGCCTTCTTTGCGTTTATAACCCCAGAATTGCATCTCCGATTCCTCCTTATTCCTGTACCATTTCGCTGTCATAGTCACGCGGCACGCTGACCAGATTGTTGTGGGAGACCCAGTGGCCCTTTGCAGCGTCCTCGGTCATCACACCAAGGCTCTCGCCGTACTTGATGACCTCGTCGCCCTTCTTCAGATCGACCAATGCGACCTTGTGGCAATAAGGGATGTTCTCCTCTGCTTTCACGGTGCAGAACTCCTGTCCCTTGCGGTAGACAACATCCTGTCCGGCGGCAACTTCTGTCACGCAAGTCACAACATTGTCTTTTTCGTCCATGAGCAATGCGTTGATTTCCATGTTCATTCTCCTTTCGACATGGTTACTCTCTTTGTGACTTTACAATACCACCAACGTGCAGTATAATCAATTTTATAGATTTTATAAAGCTATAAGTATTTTTTATGATACGACAGGGGGGAACGTTATGAAGCAGGAGATGCAGTATATCTACCAAGTCTATCAATCCGGAAGCTTTTCCAAAGCAGCGCAGGCTCTCTATTTAACGCAGCCCGCTCTGAGCATCGCCATCCAGAAAGTCGAAGCGGAGATTGGGATGCCGCTGTTCATTCGGGATAAAAAGCCGTTGGAATTGACCGATGCCGGAAAAGTCTACATCGAAAAGGTCAAGGAGATCCTGCACCTTGAAGCGGAGCTGTCCAAAGAGCTGAGTGATCTTTCCAGCCTGAACATCGGCAGTCTCGTTTTGGGCGGAACCCATTATCTGAACTCCTATATCCTGCCGCCTGTGCTGACGACTTTTCAAAAACAATATCCGGGCGTCCATCTGGAGTTGGTGGAAGCCAGTTCCAACGAACTTATCGAAATGCTGCGCGAAAATAAAATCGACCTGACCTTTAACTGCATCCCAAACCCGAAAGACAATTTCCGGCGAACACCCATTTTCAAGGACAATGTTCTAGTCGCCGTCCCGACCTCTTATCCCATCAACAAGACTCTGAAGAATTACGCATTGACCGCAAGAGACATTATGTTCCGCCGCAATCTCATGCCGGATTGTCCGGCGATCCCCTCGCTTGCTCCCTTTGCGGATGTGCCGTTTATCCTATTGACCAAGGGCAACAACCTGTACAGCCGCTCTGTTGCGTTGTTTGAGGATGCCAAGATCGACCCCATCGTCCGGCTTCAGGTGTCACAGCTCGTGACGGCGTATCATCTGGTCTGTTCCGGCCTTGGTGCGGCGTTCATCAGCGATTGGATGGTACTCTACGACCACGACGATATGCGCTACTATAAAATAGCGCATCCGCTGGCCGTTCGTCAATTTGATGTAGTATCTTCCAGTCGGAATTATCTTTCCAAACCGCAGAAGGCGTTTATTGAATCAATCAGCAGCTATTATCATCCATATCTCTAATCAATGCTCCAAATCCTATAAGTCCTACGATCACCGCTTTACTGCAATAAACTTTGCAAAACCATCTTGACGCTCGCTGCAATCCATGATACCCCTTATCGCAAATCTCACCGAGCTTGTCGGGGCAAAGCTCCTCCATCTTGCTTGCGCAAGAATGAGGTTCACCATGAACAAACTGCTTACCTGCCGCTATAACATGGACACCAACCGGGTGGAAGCCCTGTTCGAGGATGGCACCACTCTTGCCATCGACTGCATCGCCGTGGAGGACGAGTACGGCAACACCCCGGCACAGCGGGCAGAACTGGACTGGCTGCTCTACAATAAGCCCTTGGACTATGCACAGATGGTGCTGAGAGGGGAGATGGAGCGTTATCTGTCGCTGGGGTGTGAGCACGGCAGACTAGAAGATTGATTGGAAAGGTCATTACCAACGGTGTTGTAGGTGTCCCTTTTATGTTGTTGCTGTCCAGTTTGCCGCTGAATAACAAAAAGCACCCACCCACCGATGGAACTGAATCTCCATGGTGAGCGGGCGTTTTGCGTTTTCGTTCGATTTTGGAAAATCCATTCGGCTTGTGGTTATCGCTTAACCCACGGTTTGGCTCCATAACAGACTGATGCCGAACCAGTCTATTGTTTCAATGCCACTGATAGCTCGTCAACACTGCGATCCTCTCAGTACATTTTACAATAAAATAAGTTTTGTGCAACGAACAGAAATGCTTTTGCATTCTCATTGTAGTGAAATCTGCCAGTTTTCGCAAACGCTGACTTTTGCACCTGCCAGGTCGTGTTCTTCTAGAGCCTTGATGACCCGTCCATGTGCTTCATAGCTCTGCTGCGGGTGCACATAGGTTTTGAAAAAATGCATTTCATTTCGATGTGCCTGCATCATCAGCTGTTCGGTGTAGGTGACAAGATAATGATTTTCAGATAGCTCTGCAATACAATGGTGGAAAGCCCAGTCCGCATCCATGACCTTTTCGGCATCTCCCTGCTGCGCATATTTGAAAAATGTCTCATTGATATGCTGTAGGATATTGAGCTGTTCTTTCGTAATGCGGTCGATGCCAAGCTCAATGGCGTAAGACTGCAGCCCCCCCAGAAGCTCATAGACATACGCCATGTCTTTCAGGTCAATCGGTGCAACAAAAGTTCCGCTGGAAGGGACCATCTTGACAAGCTTCTGCTCAGCCAGCATCTGCAAAGCTTCCCGTACAGGGGTGCGTGAAACAGAAAAATATCGGGCCAGTTCAACATCATTCAAGCGTTCTTCGGGTAGAAGTGTTCCGTTGACGATCCATTGCTGGAGCGTTTTATAAACGCGCTCCCGTGCAGTGGTACGCACCATAGGCTTTTGTTCAGCAGGGATAGGCATGATCTTCATTCTCCTTTGGGTGTAATATATTACATCCAATATAAGTTTACCAAAAAGCATCGCAAAAGGCAAGCCCCGTAAATCATACAAACTATTTTACAACCTGAACAAAAACAGAGCTGTTTTACTGAACAGATTGCTGATTTTTCAACCAATATATTGCATATTACGCCACGTCGTGATAAGATGATCCTGCAACCAATATATCGGATATTAATATTGAGGAGATGATCGTTACGAAAGAACTGAAAATCGGCGCGGTTTCAATCGTAGAGAACGAAGCTAAGTCTTTGGGAAAAGGGCCGGACTTCCTGTCGGAACAGGCGACAGCGGCCGCGCACCGCATCCATCAGGAGTTGCCGGGTTACCAGCGTACACCGCTGGTCCGGCTGGATGCCATGGCGAAGCGACTGGGCGTCAAGGCAGTTCTCGTCAAGGACGAATCCAAGCGGTTCGGTCTGAATGCGTTCAAGGGGCTTGGTGGTCTGTACGCACTGACCCGCGTGGTCTGCCGCCAGTTGGGGCTGGACGTGAATACCGTCAGCTTTTCCGACCTGAAAAAGCCGGAATATTCAGACGCCATCCAGAAGATGGTTTTTGTCACGGCCACCGATGGCAATCATGGCCGCGGCGTGTCGTGGGCAGCTGGACAGTTGGGCTGTGAAGCTCACGTCTACATGCCCGTTGGCTCTTCGGAGCTTCGCGCACAAGCCATCCGGGATGTGAACCCCAAGGCCGAGTCGAAGATCATGGAAACGGGCTACGACGACACCGTTCGTTATGCCGCAAAGCAAGCCGAAGAGCACGGTTGGTATCTTGTGCAGGACACCAGCTGGGACGGCTATGAAGAGATCCCCGCATGGATTATTCAGGGCTATACCACAATGGCCTACGAAGCCTGCCAGCAGATGACAGAGCAGGGCCTTGCACCCACCCATGTTTTCGTACAGGCGGGCGTCGGTGCAATGGCAGGCGGTGTGGTCGGCTATCTGACGAACGTGTTTGAGGGCCACCGCCCCCATTTCGGCGTTGTCGAGCCGGAAGCCATCGCCTGCATCTATCAGTCCGGCAAGGTGGCCGATGGTGCTCCTCATGAAGCCGTCGACCAGCAGCCCACCATTATGGCGGGTCTGAACTGCGGCGAGCCGTGCACCATTACATGGCCCATCCTGCGCGACTTCGCCGATTGGTACTTCAAGTGCCCGGATTACGTTTCTGCTTACGGAATGCGTTTGCTGGCTGCACCGGAAGACAACGACCCCAAGGTCGTTTCCGGTGAGAGCGGTGCCGTGACCACAGGCCTTGTCAACCTAATCGCAGGCAAGCCGGAATACGCCGCCCTGAAAGAGAAGCTGGGCCTGGACGAAAACTCCGTGGTGCTCTGCTTCAGCACCGAAGGGGACACCGATCCCGTGCATTACCGCAAGATTGTTTACGAAGGCAAAAATGCAATGCCGCAGGAAGAATAACGGCTCCGCCGTTTTTCGTATGAAAAGCAAAAAAAGCAAAGAGGAGGAATTGACAATGGACGAAAGAAACGTGAAGGAATTCTTGGAAAGCACTTGGGAGGAACTTCACAAGATCCCGGAACCTGGGGACAAGACCCCCAAAACCTGCGCCTGGCTGGCGGAGCGGCTCCAGGAATTTGGCTATGATGTAGACAGTGATGTGGGCGGCGGTGTCCTGGGGCTTTTGGACAGCGGCAAACCGGGACCTCACTTAGCCCTCCGGTCTGACACCGATGCCCTGGAATTCTATGTGGACGGGGAAAAAGTTCCCTACCACGGTTGCTGTCACGACGGGCATATGTCTATCGTCTTGGCCGCCGCCAAAACCCTGGCAGAAGAAGGTATTCAAAAGGGCAAGCTCTACATCGTTTTTCAACCCGGAGAGGAGCCCAACTTAGGAGCCAAGGCTATGATCGAAACCGGGAAGCTCCAAGACATCCAGGAGATGGTAGGGCTCCATCTCTGCCCTGATGCCGACACCCCCCACGGCAAGGTGGCAACCCTGATGATGCACAATGGCCTGGGGATGCTTAATGCTGTCTTTACCGGAAAAAATTCCCACGGCAGCTTGCCTCAAAACGGAATCAACGCCGCCGAAGCTGCCGTCCTGGCAGTAAACGCCGCCAACACCATCCGCTGCGCCCCGGATAAGAGCTGGTCCTGCAAGGTGACCCAGATCAGTGCTGACCGCTCCAGCGACAATACCATTCCCGACTATGCCCGAGTAGCCTTTGACCTTCGGGCCGAAAACAACGAAATCCTGGAGAGCCTCACCGAAAAGCTGAAGAACGCCCTCACCTGCGCCGCCCAGGCGGTGGGAGCCGGGGTTTCCTTTGACTATGTCATGGACCCAGCCCCTAGCTATGACCCTGACTTGGCAAAGACAGTGGAGGAGGCCATCACCGCCGTCCTGGGGGCTGACCGGTGCATAGGGCCTTGCCCCACCGGCGGCGGGGAAGATTTCCACTTCTACAGCTATCTCCTGGGAGCCAAAACCGCATATATGTCGGTGGGCGCCCATGTAAACCCCGCCCTCCACATCTATGAGAACACCTTTGACCACGAGATGCTTTACGCTGCGTACCAAATTCTCTGCGCCATCGCCCACAAGAAGTTGGGTTAAAAGGGAGGTTTCCACCTATGGAAGAAAAGAAGAAGAAAAAAGAATTCAAGATGCCTCATGCTTTTGCCATCTTGACCTTGGTTATCGCCATTATGTGCATCGTCACCTGGATTATCCCCGCCGGTGTTTACCAGCGGATGGAAGGCCCTGACGGCAGGATGATTGTGGATCCTGACTCCTTTGCTTATGTGGAGAACACCCCCGTGGGCTTGGGCGGCTTCCTCCTTGCGATCCCCACAGCCCTGAGCCAGAGCGTCAACATCATCATGTTCACCCTTCTCATTGGCTCAGCCATCACTGTGGTGAACCAGATTGGCATCCTGCCCCGGGGTATCGAAGTGCTGGCCAATACCTTTAAAGACAAAGGCGTCTGGCTGCTCCCCATCCTCATGTTCGCCATCGCCCTTTGTGACGCCCTCATCGGCACCAGTGAGCTTTGCCTCCTCTGGGTTCCCCTGTTGCTACCCCTGATTCTTGAGGTGGGCTTCGACTCTATGACCGCCATCGGTACCGTCTTTGTAGCTTCTGCCGTAGGCTTCACTGCCGCCCTCACCAATCCCTTCAGCATCGCCATCCCCCAAAACATCGTAGGTCTTCCCCTCTATTCCGGCGTCGGCTTCCGGGCCGTTACCTTTGTTTTCTTCTTTGTGGTAGGCAGCGCCTATGTGATGCGCTATGCCGGCAAGATTAAAAAGGATCCCACGAAAAGCATGACCTACCATGAGGACATGGAGAAGAAAGCCGCCCTCCTGGCTGAGGCAGAAGTCAGAGAAAGCACCGCCCTCTCCGGGCGTCAGAAAGCCGCCGGGATCTTTGCCGCACTCGTCCTGGCTTATATGATTTATGGCTTGCTCCGCCTGGGTTGGGATATGCCCGAAATGAGCGCCTGCTGTATCGTCATCGCCGCCGGGGCTGGTCTTATCTCCGGCTTTGGCATCAACAAGACCTGTGATGCTATTGTGGACGGCTGCAAGGACATGATGCTCGGGGCTCTCCTCATCGGTGTTGCCACCGCCGTGTCGGTAGTGATGACCCAGGGCCAGATCCTGGATACCACCGTTCACGGCCTGGCCCAAGTTCTTCAGAGTCTCCCTGCCGGGGTTGCCATTATTGGCATTCTAATCTCGGTCACCCTCCTCAACCTCTTCATTGGCTCTGCCAGCGGGAAGGCCGTCGCCATCTTCCCCATCATCTCCCCCCTGGCCTCCCTCCTGGGTATCACCCAGCAAAGCGCCGTCCTGGCCTACCAGTTCGGCGATGGCTTTACCAACTATATCTGGCCCACCTCCGGAATGATGTGGGGCTGCTTGGGGATGGCCGGCGTGTCTTACAAAAAATGGTGCAAATTCTACATTCCCATTCTGCTTATCTTCATCATTATGGCCGTCATTTTCCTCCTCATCTCCCAAGCTATCCAGTACGGTCCCTTCTAATCCCGGAGGGCTCTCCTCACAGCATGGCAGCCCCTTCGCGGGGCTGTTATGCTGTTTCTACCGCAAGAACGACAATACCCCAAAAGGAGGCATCTGCCATGTCCCTGCCTACCGGGCCACTCCATCTTCTGGCGGCGCTGTTGCCGGTGCTCTTTCTTCTCTTCGCCATCCTGAAGCTGAGCTGGGGGGTGGCAAAGGCTGCCCCCTGGGCCATGGCACTCAGCGGGTTCTTGGCGTTTTTCCTCTTCCGTTCCGTCCCCTCCGCTCTCCTTCTGGAGGCAGAGAAAGGGACGTGGAACGCTGCCGCTATCCTGCTGGTTATCTGGCCGGCCCTTTTCTCCTATGAGCTCTCCCGAGAAGCCGGGACCTTTGAGGCCATCCGCCGGGGTATCCAGTCCCTGACTCGCCACGAGCTCCTCCAAATCCTCATCCTGGGGTGGGTCTTTCCCAGTTTTCTCCAGGGAATCACCGGTTTCGGGGTAGCGGTAGCGGTGGGAGCACCCCTCCTTCTCAGCATCGGGATGAAGCCCCTCCCAGGTATCGTTACTGTCCTCCTCTGCCACGTTTGGGGAGCCACTTTCGGCACCTTGGCCCTGGCCTGGAACGCCCTGCTGGAGCAGTCCACCCTAACCCAAGAGGAAATTTCCCGGGCCGCTCTCCTTGCCGCCGCCATGATCTGGGTCCTGAATTTAGCCTGCGTCCTCCTTTGCGTCTGGCGCTATGGAGGAAAAGGTGCCCTCCGGGAGGGACTACCAGCGGTGGCCCTCCTCTCCTTCATCATGGGGGGTGGCGAGCTACTCCTAGCTCCCCTGGCCCCCACGGTGTCCTGCTTTCTTCCCTCCGCCGCCGGACTGGGCGCAGCACTACTTCTTTCCAGGACAAAAAAATATCGCTGCTCCTGGGCGGCGGAGACAAGCGGCCTCATGGACCGCACCGCCTTGGTGAAAACGGCGGAGGAAAAAGGGGAGGAACCTCCAGGAGCCTCCATGAGTCTCCCTCGGGCCTTCCTCCCCTATATATCCCTCACCGTCATTGCTGTGGCCTGCCTCCTGATTCCCCCGGTGAACCACCTCCTGAGCCAGTGGAAACTCAGCTTCTCCTTCCCTGAAACTATCACTGGCTATGGCTTTATCACGACGGCAGCAGAACACTTCTCCCCCCAGGCCCCCTTCACCTACGCCGGGACCTTTCTGGTACTCTCCGCCCTAGCGGCCTACCTCTGCTACCGGAGATGGGGATACCTCGGCCCCGGTTCGGTTCAGGCGGCCTGGCGTTGCACCGTAAAGAAGTGCGGCGCCTCCACAGCCGCCATCCTTACCCTCATTATCATGTCCAAGTTTATGAGCAGCAGTGGGATGATTTACCTTCTATCTCAGAAAGTGGTGGGGATATTAGGGAGATTCTACCTCTTGGCGGCGCCTTTTTTCGGGATGCTGGGTGCCTTCATCACCAGCAGCAACATGTCCTCCAATATCCTTATGGGGGGCTTCCAAAGCACCGCAGCCAGCCTCCTGGGCGTCGATCCGGCGACAGCCGCAGCTCTTCAGACAGTCGGGGGGATTCTAGGCAACGCTTTTGCTCCGGGCTGCGTCATCATGGGCTCCGCCACCACCGGCTACACCGGCGGCGACGCCTCCATCATCCGAAAAATTCTTCCCATTTCACTTTCCTGTGCTGCTGTATTCGGATTCATTGGAGTATGGGTATGCCAAAGATTTTGGTAGAACAAGCTGTCTCTCAGATTCGAGCCACCTCTGCGGCATTAGCTGCATTGAAACAGGAAATGCAATCCCTTGCCTCTTCACTGCCCGAATATCCCGTAGTGATGAAGATGTTCGGCGTTGGTCCTACTCTTGGCCCGCAGCTCATGGCGGAGATTGGGGATGTTCGTCACTTTCATTCCAAGAAAGCCCTGGTAGCGTTTGCGGGAATTGATGCTCCGCCTTACCAGTCAGGCCAAATGGAAGTTTATAGCCGCAGCATCTCCAAGCGCGGCTCCTCTTCGTTGCGTAGGACGCTTTTTCTGGTGATGGGAGTCTATCTCCAACAGTCCCCACAGGACGAGCCTGTGTACACCTACATGAAAAACGAACTGGCAGCGAAAGCTCCCAAGGTCAAGGTTGTTCCGCTGGAAGGCACCTATCTGGCGATGCTGGACCTGCGCCCCTGCATGGCAAAAGAAGCGGTTCATGACTTTATCCTCAAGGACTGCAAGATCGCAGTGGACTATGGCGAGCAGTTCGGGGAAAACTTCATGGGCTTCGTCCGCCTGAATCTTGCCACCGACCCGGCTCTGGTACATCAGGCTGTGAGCAATATCGTAGAGCAGCTGGCAAAAAAGAGTTGCTGAAAAGAGCAGAACACGCAAACAGGATGCACTCCGAAGAATGCAGCCTGTACCGTTTCTGAGATAGACAAATCTTGTTTCTGAAATTTACAAAGGAGAAAAGAATTATGAAAAAGATCGATACCAAGAACGCTCCCGGTGCCATCGGTCCCTATTCGCAGGGTTTCGTTGTCGGCAATGCCGTTTACACTTCCGGCCAGCTGCCGGTTGACCCTGCTACCGGTGAGATGCCTGCGGATATCGCAGGTCAGGCGGAGCAGAGCTGCAAGAACGTGATCGCTATTCTGGAAGCTGCGGGCAGCAGTGCAGAAAAGGTGTTCACGACCACCTGCTTCCTGTCTGATATGGGCGACTTTGCCGCTTTCAACGCAGTCTACGCAAAGTACTTTACTTCCAACCCTGCTCGTTCCTGCGTAGCCGTCAAGACCCTGCCCAAGAACGCCCTGTGTGAGATCGAAGCCGCTGCCGAAGCCTAAGCTTTGACTTTCCCAACTTTTTCTCCTATCATAACCACCCTCCTAAGAGCAACAGGCTCCGCCCCATACAGGCAGAGCCTGTTACTCTTTGCGCCTCAAAACTGCGAACTCTTTTACTGCTGCCCCTGCCAGGTATATCAAGGAACAATTCACGCCGACAAGGTGATTGCATATCTTCCAGAGCGCAGTGAATTTGAAATTATACAGCACTGGAACATCAAAGACGTACAGGAAATCACGCCGCTGAGAGGATACAGTCCGCCGTTCAATGCCTTCAAATCATCAAAAAAATGGGTTCACGATGAAGAGGAAAGCAACCGCTATTTCAATGAATGGTATCAAACGCAGAACTGCTGATTTCTGCACTGTTTCAGAGGATAAGTCCTACTGTCACTGCTTTACTGCAATAAAATTTGCAAAATCATCTTGACGTGCTCTGCAATCCATGATACTCTCTATCGCAAATCCCACCGAGCTTGTCGGGGCAATGCCCCTCCATCTTGCTGCGCAAGACCGCCCTGCCTCTTAAAAGCCCCACTGGGGCTTTCATTGCTTCGCTGCGCTGCGCAAACGCGAGCTTGCCTATGGCAGGCGGAACAGGCTCATCATACCGCCAACAAAGAGAAACAGAGCGTTCCCGACGGGGAACGCCCTGTTGTACATATCGTTATCGTCTGTGGTCTTTGGCAGGGTGCGTCCATTCAGGGCGCACCCTGTTTTTGTTTTGAGAAAAAACTTGAGAAATAAATCTTAGGCCTTTGTTAGGATCAGGCACTCATACGGACGCAGGGCATCGTTTCTGTCAGGATAGTTTCCCAGCAGCTTATCTGCATCTGCCCAGCCCTCTGGCAGGGTGTAAGGTACGTCATGCTCAGTCAGGTTGCACAGCACCAGCAGTTCTTCCCCATCTTCCGCACCATAGCGGCGATAGGCTAACAAATCCGCGTTGTCGGGGTACAAGAACTCGATTTTTCCCGCACTGATGACCGGCATTTTCTTGCGCAGGGCCACCAGCGTTTTGTAAAAGCTGCGCACAGAATCTGGGTCATCCACCTCAGCAGCGGCGTTGATGGCCTTGTAGTTGTCCGCCAAACCGATCCACGGCGTACCGGTGGTAAACCCGGCGTTCTCGCTCGCGTCCCACTGCATCGGGGTGCGGGAATCATCCCGGCTGCGCTGGGCGATAATGTCCAGCGTCTCGGCCTCGGTCTTGTCCTGCTCTCGCAGGATCCTGTAGTAGTTGCGGCTCTCGACGTCGCGGTACTGCTCGATTTTCGTGAAGTGCGGGTTCGTCATGCCCAGCTCCTCACCCTGATAAATGTACGGTGTGCCGCGCATAAAGTGGATG
>UMLG01028182.1_pt1 | contig 14370 bp, 9 predicted proteins | sample 1966511 | NCBI WGS metagenome assembly UMLG01 (sample SAMEA4836195, study PRJEB28245) | human gut metagenome | biome: gut microbiome; material: fecal sample | place: Denmark | collected 2008
GGAAGGAGCAGAAACCGTACAATATCTGGCACCAATGGTAACATTTCACATTACGGGAGAATATCATATTACGGTTTCAACAATTATAGATTGTCCTGTTATTGTGGAAACTGAAGGAAACCTTGTAATTGAAAATGCGAATATATATTTAAATTATTCCATCTGCTGCAGGGGCAGTTTACAGATGAAAAATGTACATATGATCAGTACATATTTAAAAGATACGGATATGATCATATTGGAACACAGCAGAAATTGCAGGATTCATCATTGTGAATTTAATGGAATGTGTAAAACCGGCGGGATTAGTGCATCCGGCAGCAGGATTATGATATCAAATTCACTTTTTCGTAACATGAGTGGTGGAAGAGCAATATATGATGCGTTTTCACCGGATATTAGAGAAACGATTTTTAATTATTGTGAAAAAGGTGCTGTTTTTTGTCAAAATGGAGAAATCAAGCGTTGTGTGTTTGTGAATTGTCGTGCAAAAAATGGTGCAGGTGTATCCATGTATGGTACGAGAGGTGTGATAGAACAATGCAGCTTCAGAAGATGCATTGCCGATCACACAGGAGGAGCAGTAGACAGAATGCTCGGACAGCGTGTGATAAAATGCACTTGTGAAGATTGTAAACCAAATGATATATCGTAGAGACAAATTGTATCATTTTTTGGATCGTGCGAACCTGTATAGTTGCATGATATAAAAAAAGTTTGTATAAGATCGTGTCAGGTGATATATGTAAAAACGGGACAAGAGAAAAGGTTTCAGTGGAATCTTTATACCGAGAGTTATTATGTAAGGGAGAAAATATATGACAGGAAAATGGAAATGTGTTTGTGGATGGCTTTTGTGCATCTGTCTTTTGATTGGAACTATACCGACAGCTACGGTAAATGCGCAGGAAACGGCAGTAGCAGATTATGTAACGGTTCAGGACGAGACTTCTTTTATGAGAGCGTTGGCTCAGGGAAAAAATATCCTTGTCGATGGCAGAATTACGATAGGAAGTGAAGTAGAATCAAATGGTCAGATGCGTCCGGTGCAGATTCCGGGGGGAACTGTTATTACAGGAAATGGGACAGGCAGTATTACAAGCCGTTCACCGATTCAGATCGTCGGAGATGATGTACGGATTTCTGATATAGAATTGGTTTTTAGTTCCAGTAACAGCTTAAATAGTGTGCCGCATCGTGAGATCTTTTTAGCCGGGCATAGCCTGACTTTAGATAATGTCAGTACTTATCTGGAAGGCGCAGCAGGATCTCTTGGAGGTCTGGGCGGAACAGAAAAAGAATTGCTGCCATCTGTTTATGCCGGTGCATATTATGATACTTTCTGTGGAAATATGGCGAGACTGACCATAGAACATGCCAATAAAATGACTGTTTTTCAAAAGATAGAGCTGAGTCATGATGCAGTGAATGGGCAAAGAACAGGTTATAATGGGGAGGCATGGTTTCAGTCGGATGCAGCAGTTAAGATTCGTGAAGGAATTGCAGCACAAAGTAATGGTTTGGTAAATATTTCTTTCATTGGCGATGGAAGTGATGAATTAAGTCTGAGCTATGTGAAAGGAAATATAAACACAAAGATGTCGCTTCAGGGCTGTACGCTTTTTTGCGATCAGGTAGAAAGTGTTTCACAGATTGTTTTAGAAGAAAACGGATGTTTACAGCCTGGAAGCCAGACACAGCAATTAGAAAATGTAACAATAAAGAAGGGCGGATGTCTGGATCTTTCTTCTATTTCCGGTGCGAAGATTGCAGGTAGTTTTACCGGTGGATCAAACGAAGCATATGGCATTTTAGTTCTTTCACCAAATGGTGGATTACAGATTGATGGCCAGATACAGGGGGTAACACAATTCCAGACAGGCAATCGAGTGATTTCAGGCGCATTGTATGATAAACATACATATATCCGTTCGGCATATGGAAAAGCCGGAAACTTTATTTTGTCACAAAAAGATATCAATAATAAGTATAGCCTGATCCATAAGGATGGAGGATGGACGGTATATCGTAATTATGTAGAGTCTGTCAGAGAAGTAGATGATCTGGAGGTTATATCGTGTCCGGAACAGGTAAATATGAATGAAATGACAGATCCCCAAGCAACAGCTTTGAAGCTGATCTGGAAAGATTCACAAGGTAAACGCTATGAAACAGATGAAGTGGAACAGGAACAGCTTTATGATGCGATGGTTGCAATCCGTTCTTCTTACTGGCAGTCAAATCAGGCAGAGGACCAGAAACAGACAGACTGGATTTGTCCAATTCATTTAGAAAGCGATGAAGAAGCACCGGATACTTACTACTTGGTATCTCATGGTGAAATGAAAGCCGGAGAATATACATTATTATTTTTTAAAGAACCGTTAGAAGAAGAATTAGTAACGGTTGCAGATGTAAAAGCACAGAAGAGTAATATCTTAAAAGAAGTTATGGTTCGTTTTGTACAGGAATCGGAACAACCGGTTATTCCGACAAAAAAACCGGAGCAGACAACTAAGCCAACAAAAGAGCCGGAACAGACTGCCAGCCCGACACAAAGTCCGGAAGCAAGCAGCAAACCGAGTGTGACACCGGCAGTAAGCAGCAAACCGAGTGTGACACCGGCAGTAAGCAGCAAACCGAGTGTGACACCGGCAGTAAGCAACAAACCGAGTGCGACACCGGAAGCAACAGAAACGCCGGAGAAACCAAATGCTACGATTATACCGACAGTACAGCCGGAACAGCCGGCTGATCCGACACAAGAACCGGAGCAGACTACCAGTCCGACACAAACACCGTTAAAAAGTAATGTACCAGGTACGAAACCAACGGCTACAGTAAAAGCGGCTGTTACATCAAAGCATAAGCAAAAAGGCACGTTTTTTACTAAAGCAAGGGTTCGTAAGAAAGTTCTTTGGATTTATTGGAAGAAGCCGGCAAAGAAACCGGCAGGATATCAGATCATCTATGCAGCAAATGCTAAAATGAATAAGAAAAAGACGATTACAATAAAGAAAGGAACGATCGTTTCACGAAAACTGACAGTAAAGAAAAAAGGGAAGAAGTATTATTTTAAGATCAGAACATATCAAAAAGTATCAATAGGAAAGAAAAAAAGAACTGTATATTCGGACTGGTCAAAGGTATATATTGTAAATACATAATACTTGCAAAAGGAAATTTTTTGTAAACTTGACAGCATTATAACGTCTATTGTACAATGGTTCATGTTATACATTAAAATGATAGGAGTTGATTTTTTTTGGATTCAAGTGACGCCTGGAGGATAATTACGCTATTTATCCTATTGGTTCTCTCTGCTTTCTTTTCATCGGCAGAGACATGTCTTACCACAGTAAACAAAATGAGAATGAAATCTATGGCAGATGAAAAAGTGAAAAATGCCAGGATTGTTTTAAAATTGATCGAAAACCAGACAAAAATGTTAAGTGCGATATTGATCGGAAACAACATTGTGAACCTGACAGCATCTTCCTTAACAACTTCATTTGCTATTCAGATAGCACAAAAGTCAGGTTTTTCTGAAATGACAAGTATTATTACCGGAGCTGCAACTGGTATTTTAACGGTACTTATTTTGATTTTTGGAGAAATCGTTCCAAAGACATTGGCAACGATGAGTGCGGAAAAGCTGGCACTTACGTATGCAAAACCGGTATATGCGGTTACTACGGTATTAGCTCCGGTTGCTTTTTTGATGAATCAGATTTCAAAAGGATTATTAATTATTCTTAGAATTGATACCAAAAAACAACCTGCTATTACAGAAAATGAACTTCGAACAATTGTCGATGTCAGTCACAAGGAAGGTGTCATTGAAAGTGAAGAACGTCAGATGATCACAAATGTGGTTGACTTTGGTGATTCTCTGGCAAAAGATGTTATGGTGCCTAAGATGGATGTTGCATTTGCTAATGTTAAGCTTTCTTATAATGAATTAGTAGAATGTTATTCTGTCGATAAATTTACAAGAATGCCGGTATATAGTGAAAGCCGTGATAATGTTGTAGGAATCATTAATCTGAAGGATCTGTTCTTTTATCAGGGATCAAAGAAAGATTTTTCTATCGCAGATGTTATGCGTGAACCTTACTTTACATATGAATATAAGAAGATTTCAGAATTGTTTTTTGAAATGAAGAAGAAGTCCATTCCTATGGCAATCGTATTAGATGAGTATGGATCAACTGCAGGTATGCTGACGATTGAAGATCTGATCGAGGAGATTGTTGGTGAGATCCGTGATGAATATGATGCCAATGAAGAAGATGAGATCACGAAGTTAGATGATGAAAATTATATTCTTCTTGGTGTTGCAAAATTAGATGATATTGATAAAATATCAGGAATTAAGATTGAGTCTGAGGATTATGATTCGATTGCCGGTCATGTTATTAATCTGCTGGATCATTTTCCGCAGGCAGGTGAATCAGTCAGTGATCAGTTTGCCCGCTATACGGTATTAGAAGCAGAAAAAAATCATATTGATAAAGTTAAGCTTCATTTACTTCCTAAGCCAAAAGAAGAGGAAGAAGCCGCAGAGAATTCTATATAGTAATTCAAAGATTCAAGCGTAATACGCTTGCAGCACTTCGTGATGTATTTGATTTTGTCACTCATGATTTCTGCAATGGAAAGCAAAAGCAACCTCTCCTGTGTTGCAGATCTATAACGTAATATACGATTGAAAAAAAGCAAGTGTCAGTAAAACCGGCATTTGCTTTTTTGATGATAACTTTTTTAAGAATCTTATTTTAGAAAATAATAAAAGACAATATGTTAAAAAGAACAAGAAAAGTTGGCGAAAATTAAAAAAAGATGTGAAATTGTCAGAAAACTATTGCAAAATTCTAAAATAAGATGTACAATTAAAACATAAAAAGATAGCGACGAAAATCGTGTATATCAAGAAGGAGGCGGATATGCGTAAGAAATCCCATATTTCCTTAGCTTGGTATCTGATGAATAGTGAGGGAATGGAATCCATACAACGTCACAGAGGATTGTTCTACATTGGTAGTGTATTACCGGATTGCTTACCTAGTTTTATAGTAAGAAAACATACGATGGAAGATTCCTTTGGCGTAGTGGAGAAAGAACTCAGAAAGATGGTATCACATTATAACCCACGAGAGGGTTTGAATAGAAGATTTTTCATTCATTTAGGCGTGATTACACATTATATTTCTGATTACTTTACCTTTCCACATAACGTAAATTACAACGGAAAATTAAAAGATCATTGTATTTATGAGGAAGAATTAAAACATGCAATTCGTTCCTATGTAAAGAGTCCGGAGGCAGTAAGAAAGCGTTTAGGGGAAAGAGTTCACAGCCCGGAGATGATTTTAGCGTTTATCAAACGAATGTATCAGTTATACTCCCAGACGGAAAGCGGAGTTACTCGTGATTGCGAGTATATTGTATGTTTGAATCATACAATAGTCGATGCGATATTGTTATTCTTTGAGAAAGGTTATAATCTATCTGCCTATGCATCAGTATCTTGTTAGGATATGGAAGGCAGTAGGTTTTATGAGGACTGAGCTGTACGGCGACAAGGAGCCATTTACAAAAGGTGTTTCCCTTTATGTAAATGGTTCCTTTTTTGTGCCGTATTATATTCAACAAAGAAAAGTCAAAAATAAAATTAAAAATGTGTGTTTATTTTGATAAGTGGTTAAAAAAGGGGGAGGGTAACCGGAAATGGTCCTTTTTTGTGCTGGCTTTTTTGACATATAGTTCTTGACAAAGGGGAATGGAAAATATAAAATGAAAATTGTTTTCAAATTACGGTGAAAATGATAGGAAAGAAAGAGGATATATAAAATGCAAGAACAGGGAAAAGAAAGCTCGACAGATAGTCAGAATAAAAAAAAGGAAAACAATCTAAAAGAGAAAAAAGATCTGATATGCTGTCATGATGCAGGATTAGGATATGAAAACAAAGCGATTATTGAGCATTTTAATTTTGAAGTGCAATCAGGCGATTATGTCTGTGTGGTTGGAGAAAACGGTTCCGGGAAAAGTACATTATTAAAGACAATTTTGGGGTTGATCAAACAGGTAAGTGGTGAAGTAGTATTGAGTGATGATATTAAAAACGGTGCGATCGGTTATCTGCCCCAGCAGACACAGGTACAGCGGAACTTTCCTGCCAGCGTTATGGAAGTCGTGATGTCAGGATTTTTAAATCAGAAGAAAAGATTTACTTTTTATCGCAACGAAGACAAAAAGAGAGCAATCTACAATATGAAACGTTTAGGAATTGAGTCATTACAAAAAGCCTGTTATGGCAATCTGTCGGGTGGACAGCAGCAGCGTGTTCTTTTAGCAAGAGCATTATGTGCCGCAAGAGATATTTTAGTATTAGACGAGCCGGTAACGGGACTGGATCCGATGGCAGCAGCAGAATTGTATGATAACCTGCATAAACTTCATCAGGAAGGCATGGCAATTGTCATGGTTACGCATGATCTGAAAAGTACTGTACATTGGGCAGATAAAATATTACATTTGAGCAATGGATCTTATTTCTTTGGCAGTGTACATGAATATATGGATTCTGACTTTTCGGATATCTTTAGTATTCATTCATAAGAAGAGTGTTTAAGATAGAAATGTTCATTTATACAGAAAGGAAGAAAAATGAGTTTTATAATAGAAATGTTTAGTTATCCCTTTATTGCAAGGGCATTTATTGTAGGCGTGCTGGTATCACTTTGTGCAGCACTTCTTGGTGTCAGCCTTGTATTAAAACAATATTCGATGATCGGAGATGGATTATCTCATGTATCATATGGTGCACTTTCAATCGCCTTAGCATGCAATGTTGCACCATTAAAGGTGTCGATACCGGTTGTGATTGCTGCCGCTTTTTTACTTTTGCGTATGACAGAAAAAGGTTTGATGAAATCGGATGCAGCGATTGCAGCAGTATCTGCATCGGCTCTGGCGATTGGTATCAGTGTAACTTCTTTGACAACAGGCATGACAACCGATGTCAATAGTTATATGTTCGGAAGCATTTTAGCGATGACCAAGGATGATGTTATATTATGTGTCTTGCTTTCCTGTGTTGTCCTGGCACTTTTTATTGTATCATATCATAATATTTTTGCCGTGACCTTTGACGAAAATTTTGGAAAGGCAACCGGTGTAAAAGTTTCTTTTTATAACAGTATGATTGCAATTTTAACAGCCGTCACGATCGTTCTTGGTATGCAAATGATGGGAGCTATGCTGATTTCGAGTCTTTTGATCTTTCCGGCACTTACTTCCATGCGTTTGTTTAAGAGTTTTAAGGGCGTGATCGTAACATCAGCAGTTTTATCTGTTGTTTGCTTTACCATTGGTTTAGTGATATCATATCAATCAGCAATGCCTGCCGGTGCAAGTGTGGTACTTGCTAATCTAGGTGCATTTCTGGTCTTTTTCCTTCTACAGAAAGGAAAAGAATTATTAGGAATCCATCCGGCATCATAAGAAAAGACAAACAGATGGGAGAATATAAATGACAGTACAGGAGTATTTAAAAGAGAAACCATTGTTGTTTGACGGAGCAATGGGGACGTATTTAGTAGAAAAGCATCCGGAAACCGTAAAAAGAAATTGTGAATTTATGAATATAGAACATCCTGAATGGGTACAAAAGATCCATGAGAAATATTTAAAGGCCGGTGCTGTAGCGATCAAAACCAATACATTTTCAGCAAATACAGTTGTATTACAGCAGCCGGTTGAAAAAGTAAAAGAAATGATAAAAAAAGGATATCAGATCGCTCAAAATGCGATCAAGGATTTTGCCGGAGAGCGTTTTATCTTTGCAGATATTGGTCCGGTTCCTGTCAATGAAGAGAAGGATCTTTTGGAAGCGTACAAAGAAATTGCAAATACCTTTCTGGAGTGTGGAGCCCAAAATTTTCTTTTTGAAACCATGGAGAGCAGAGAAGCCATTGAAGAAATTGCATCGTATATCAAAGAGAAAGCACCGGGAAGTTTTATCGCCGTATCTTTTGCGGCTTCGCCGGAAGGCTATACCCGAGGTGGTTTCTTTGTGAAAAAGCTTTTCTGGGATTTACAGCAGTCTGAAAGCATTGACGCACTAGGATTTAACTGTGTGTCAGGACCGAAACATCTGTTAGATCTTGTACAACGTCTAGATAAAAAGAAAATAAAAAAATATCTTACGATCATGCCAAATGCAGGATATCCTACTCTTTTAGGAAACAGAATGTACTATGAGCAAAGCTATACCTATTTTAGCAATAACATTGAAAAGCTGTTAGAAGAAGGCGTTGCAATGGTTGGAGGCTGTTGTGGTACACGTCCGAAAGATATCAAAGGTGTTGCGGAAATGATGCAGCAAAAGCAGGACCGGTTTGTAACATGGATCGAAAAAAGAGATCGGAAGCTTGTACAGGCAGCAGGATACAAAGAGGAATTAGAAAGCACACATATTGTTGCAAATAAAAATGAACATAATACATTTGCAAAGAAACTTTTTGCTGGAGAAAAAGTCATTGTCGTTGAGTTAGATCCGCCGATCGAACCGGATATTGATTTCTTTATGGAAGGTGCAGCACGTTATAAATACGCCGGGGTAGATGCGATTGATATCGCAGATTGTCCGATCGCAAAAGCCCGTATTGACAGCAGTATCTTAGCTTGCAAAGTGACAAGGGAATTAGGTCTGACTACAATACCGCATATGACTTGCCGTGATCGTAATATCAATGCGACAAAAGCTCTTTTACTCGGACTTAACGTGGAAGGTGTCAATAATGTACTTACCGTAACAGGAGATCCTGTTCCGACAGCTATGAGAGATCAGGTCAAAACGATGTTTAGTTATAATTCTGCGATGTTAGCAAGACATATCCAGTCGCTGAATGAAGAGGTATTTGAAGAAAATCCATTTATGGTGTCAGGTGCATTAAATATCAATGCATTACAATTTGATTCGCAGATCCGTCATGCCAAAAAGAAAATAGAAAACGGTGTGTCTGTTTTGTTTACACAGCCGGTATTATCAGAGCGTGGATTTGCAAACCTGAAACGAGCAAGAGAAGAATTGGATGTAAAGATCTTAGGTGGTATCATGCCGGTTGTCAGTTATCGGAATGCCTGTTTTATGAATAATGAGATGGCGGGTATTGATGTACAGGATACGATCGTTTCAATGTATCAGGATAAGAATCGTGAAGAGGGAGAAGAACTGGCATACCGCATTTCGACTGCCATTATCGATAAGATTACCGATTATGTAGATGGTTATTACCTGATCACACCATTTAAACGTGTAGAACTTTTGCTTCGTATTATTCATTATGTGAAAAATAAAAATAACAGATAAGTGCACTTAGGGATGAAGAAAAGTAAAGAGAAAATGTAAGATCCTGTTTCATTTTTCTGTTTTCATTGTAGTTATAAAAAGGCTAAATTAGCATTGTAAAAGTGAATTAAGCAAAAAAACAAAAAAAATCAAAAAAAAAGCTTGCTTTTTTTGAAAATCCATTATATAATGGTCAAGTGCTTGCGGGAAAGCAAGCAAATGATGGGCTATCGCCAAATGGTAAGGCACTGGACTCTGACTCCAGCATTTCAAGGTTCGAATCCTTGTAGCCCAGTTAAACCGGTTTTAACTGGTTTTGATTACATAATGATGGGCTATCGCCAAATGGTAAGGCACTGGACTCTGACTCCAGCATTTCAAGGTTCGAATCCTTGTAGCCCAGCTTTTGCACAGATAAAGATCTGTGCTTTTTCTTTCGGCGTGTGGCTCAGTTTGGTAGAGCGCGTCGTTCGGGACGACGAGGCCGCAGGTTCGAATCCTGTCACGCCGATATTTTTTAATCCTTGTGGATATGGATCTTTTATTATATAGGTTCATTTCATAAGGATTTTTTTATGGAATGGAAAAATCCTTATACGGTAGTAGAATATCCGCAGGAATTGTTAACGCAATTCTTGTAGTGTAAAGTGAATTTTGCAATTTTTTCTATAATAGGAACGTTTTCTTTCATAGACTTGTCAAATATCATCTGTTATAATAGAGACTGATATGCAGATCTGTGTCAGCGCTGTTATCGCAGACTCTGTATTGCAAAAAAAGAAAAAGAGTTTAAAGCAGCACAGAAAGGAATTAAGATGACAAAGATAGAATTTATCCGTGGGGAAATGATGGCAGCTATGAAAGCAAGAGATAAGAAGAGAAAGGATGTTTTGTCCATGCTTCTTACTGCACTAAAGAATAAAGCGATTGACAAGAGAGAAGATCTGACCACAGAAGAGGAAGACCAGATCATTTTAAAGCAGATCAAACAGACAAAAGAAACATTAGAGATGACTCCGGCAGATCGTACCGATATCATCGAAGAATGTGAATATACGATCAAAGTTCTTGAAGAGTATGCACCAAAGATGATGAGTGAAGATGAGATTACGGCGGTGATCAAAGAAGTGCTTTCAGAACTTGCAATCGAGACACCGACAGCAAAAGACAAAGGAAAGATAATGAAAGAACTGATGCCAAGAGTGAAAGGTAAGGCGGATGGTAAAGTGGTCAATCAGGTGCTTGCGTCTATGATGCAGTAAGATAAAGGGAAAAGAATGACAAAACAGGAAGGGAATAGAAAGCATGAAAACAGTATGGTTAGTAATACCATGTTATAATGAAAAAGAGGTGCTGCCGGAGACTTCAAAGCAATTAAAACAGATCATGCAGAATCTGATAAAGAAAGAAAAGATCAGCAGTGAGAGCCGTGTGGCATTTGTAAATGATGGATCAAAAGATACAACATGGAACATCATTTCACAATTGCATGAGGAAGATCCGATTTTTGTCGGTATTAACCTTGCACATAACAAAGGACATCAAAATGCATTGTTTGCCGGTTTGATGACCGCAAAAGAGTATGCAGATGCAGCAATTTCGCTTGATGCGGATCTACAGGATGATGTTGGTGCGATCGAAGAATTTATTGATAAGTTCAATGAAGGAAAGGACATTGTATATGGAGTACGTTCGGCAAGAACAACCGATACAAAGTTCAAAAGAGGCACAGCACATGCATTTTATAAACTGATGAAGATGATGGGAGCAGATACGATAGAAGATCATGCTGACTATCGTTTGATGAGTAAAAGAGCATTAGACGCATTATCGGAATATGAAGAAGTGAATCTTTTCCTGCGTGGCATGGTTCCGATGATCGGTTTCGAGACAGATGTGGTATATTATCAGAGACATGAGCGCTTTGCCGGAGAATCAAAATATCCATTAGGTAAAATGCTTTCGTTTGCGGTAGAAGGAATTACTTCTTTTAGTACAAAACCGATACGTATGATCACCGGTCTTGGTTTTTTTATTTTCAGTGTCAGCATTGCTTTATTGATCTATTTCCTGATCGTATGGGCATTAGGATATACTGTAACCGGATGGACAACGATTGTTATTTCTGTATGGGGAATTGGCGGATTACAACTTCTTGCATTAGGTGTAATCGGTGAATACATAGGAAAAACCTATCTGGAAGTAAAGAAACGTCCACGTTATAAGATCGAGAGTATTCTTTATACAAAATAGAAAATACAAAGATATGACCGTTTTTACATCCCTATGGATAAAAAGTGAAAAACTGCCAGTAGAACAATAGGAAAAAGAAACGTCCTGTTATTGTCAGTCAGTATTCAGATTGACAATAACAGGACGTTTTTGCCTGAAAAATGAGAGTAATGCTTAATCATCCTCTTCTGCAGATACAGAAAGAATCTGTCTCTTACGTGCCATTTCATCGCTATCTAAGTATTCATCATAAGTAGAGATCTTATCGATCAGACCACCCGGTGTGATCTCCATGATACGGTTCGCAATTGTCTGGATAAACTGGTGGTCCTGTGAGGTGAACAGTACAACACCGTTAAATTTGATCAAACCATTATTTAAAGCAGTGATCGATTCCATATCCAGATGAGGAGTCGGTTCATCCATGATCAGGACATTGGATGCCAGGATCATCATTTTTGAGAGCATAACACGTACACGCTCACCACCGGATAATACATTAACTTTTTTGATTCCGTCTTCGCCAGGGAAAAGCATTCTTCCAAGGAAGCCTCTGACATAGGTCGGATCTTTTTCGGGTGAGAATGGCATCAGCCAGTCAACGATCGTTTCATCACGGTTGAAAAGCTCGGTATTGTCCTTTGGAAAATATGACTGGCTTGTTGTAACACCCCATTTGTAAGTTCCTTCATCCGGTTCCATTTCGCCGGCAAGGATCTGGAAGAGTGTTGTAGCGGCAATTGTATTGCTTCCGACAAAAGCAACTTTATCTTCTCTGTTGATAATAAAAGAAATATCATCTAATACTTTGACTCCATCAATCGTTTTAGAAAGATGTTCTACGGTAAGTACCTCATTTCCGATCTCACGTTCCGGACGGAAATCAATATATGGATATTTACTGCTGGATGGTTTGATATCATCCAGTTCGATCTTTTCTAATGCACGTTTACGGGATGTAGCCTGCTTTGATTTTGAAGCATTTGCGCTAAATCGCTGGATAAAGTCCTGCAATTCTTTAATCTTTTCTTCTTTCTTTTTGTTTGCTTCTTTCATCTGTTTTAACATCAACTGGCTTGACTCATACCAGAAGTCATAGTTGCCGGCATAAAGCTGGATCTTGGCATAGTCAATATCAGCAGTATGGGTACAGACTTTATTTAAAAAATAACGGTCATGGGATACGACAATGACTGTGTTTTCAAAGTTGATCAAAAACTCTTCTAACCAGCGGATCGCATCGAGATCCAAATGGTTGGTCGGCTCGTCGAGTAACAGGATATCGGGATTGCCGAAAAGTGCCTGGGCAAGCAGGATCTTAACCTTATCGCTGGCAGGAAGCTCACTCATCATCTGGTAATGAATCTCTGTCGGAATACCAAGACCATTTAACAGCATGGCAGCATTGGATTCAGCTTCCCATCCGTCCATATTAGCAAACTCTGCTTCTAATTCACTGGCTTTGATACCGTCTTCTTCTGTAAAATCCTCTTTGGCATAGATCGCATCTTTTTCTTTCATAATCTCATAAAGACGTTCGTTTCCCATGATAACGGTATCCATAACAGAATAAGCGTCATACTGGAAATGATCCTGTCGTAAGAAAGAAAGACGCTGTCCCGGAGTGATAATGACTTCTCCTTTGGTCGGTTCGATCTCTCCTGTCAGGATTTTTAAAAAAGTTGACTTACCGGCACCGTTTGCACCGATCAGACCATAGCAATTTCCTTCCGTGAACTTAATATTTACGTCTTCAAAAAGTGCTTTTTTGCCAAGACGCAATGTAATATTACTTGCTTGAATCATATTAACCTCATTTCTATCATTATATTTTGCGTTCCATTTTCTCATATCCTATAAAATCGCAGATCGATAGGATATAAGCATACATAATCTATTGTACAGAAAATTACAGATTTTGCAAGAAATATTTTGACATTCGAAAGATAAGTGTAGTAAAATAAAAATAGTATGCTGTAATATATCGGATCCGACAGAAAAAAGCATTCGATCATGCTTTTTTTCTCTTTCAAAAAGAAATGCAACATACATAACAGGGGACAAGGATGCTTAGAGATAAAGGATATATTTCTAAGCGTGGAAATGAGGATAAACATGAGCATAGATAAAAAGATACTGTCAACGATGCAAGAGGAGAACGATATGACGCAAAAAGAAGCAGGCAGCACAGGAAAAAGACATTTGCATTCGACTCTTTTTTCGGTATCAGCAGGCAGAGTTCTGACTCTTGGGGTGACGCAGGTAGAAGATGGGGTGCAATTTGCCGTCTATCTTCCTGATCATCAGGAACGCTATTTAAAGTTATATAAGAAAGGAAGAAAAAAGCCGGATTTTGAAATTCTATTGACAGAAGAATTTCAAGTAGGCGGAATTTATCTGATCACATTAGAAAAGAAAGCACGAAAAAGCAAAGACGACAGAGCCGTAGAGGAGATTCTGACGCAGGAATACGAATATATGTATGAAGCGGATGGAAAAGAATTTGTCGATCCTTATGCTGTCTTTATAACAGGAAGAGAAAGCTGGGGAAAAAGAAGACCGGTTCCTGTCCGTGGCGGGATCTGTCTGGAAACGTTTGACTGGGAGGACGATATCTGTCCACAGATTCCTTACAATGACCTGATCCTGTATCAGATGCATATGAGGGGATTCACAAAGCACAGTTCTTCAAAAGTAGAACATAAAGGGACATTTCGTGGTCTGATCGAAAAGATTGCCTATCTGAAAGAATTAGGGATCAACGGAGTGATGCTGCTTCC
>UMLG01073568.1_pt1 | contig 14244 bp, 10 predicted proteins | sample 1966511 | NCBI WGS metagenome assembly UMLG01 (sample SAMEA4836195, study PRJEB28245) | human gut metagenome | biome: gut microbiome; material: fecal sample | place: Denmark | collected 2008
CACCTTTTACCAGGTTGTCAATAGCTCCCATCATGATGATTCTGTGGGTTCTCGGATCGATCTTGAAATTCACATCCACGTAATTACTGCCCTCTACCCACTTTGTCTGCGGACACACATCCTTATCCAGAACCCTCACAAATGTCTCATTCTCATAGCATGCATCATAAGCAGCTTTTACTTCTTCGTAGGTCACATCCTTTGTCAGGGAAGCGTATGCTGTAACCAGAATGCCTCTGTTCATTGGAACAAGATGCGGGGTAAAATTAATGGTCACTTCCTGTCCGCAGGCATATCCTAACTGATCTTCGATCTCTGGTGTATGTCTGTGTGTGGCAACACCGTAAGCCTTGATATTTTCATTTACTTCACAATAAAGATTATCAACCTTAGCCCCTCTTCCAGCACCCGTCGTTCCGGATTTAGCATCAATAATAATCGTGTTCGGATCAATCATTCCAGCCTTTAACAATGGGTAAATAGAAAGTGTAGAACAAGTTGGATAGCATCCCGGATTCGCGATCAGACGAGCTTTTTTGATGTCCTCACGGTTAATCTCACATAATCCGTACACAGCTTCATCAATAAACTGAGGGGATTTGTGCTCAATTCCGTACCATTTTTCATATTTCTTCACATCTTTAATACGGAAGTCTGCACTTAAATCAATTACTTTCGCTCTGGAAAGGATTCCCTCATTTACAAGAGAAGCACACAGCCCCTGCGGTGTTGCAGTGAAAATCACATCAACCTCATCTGCCAGAGCTTCCATGTTATCGTCCATACATTTTGCATCTACCAGCTTAAAAAAGTTCTGATAAATTCCTGCATATTTTTTATCAATGTAGCTTCTGGATCCATACCATGCTACTTCCACATTTTTATGTCCCAGAAGGAGACGTACAATTTCATTTCCCGCATAACCGGTTGCTCCAATAATTCCAGCTTTTATCATTTTAGTGTCCTCCATTATTATGGTGTCAAAAGCATGCTTTTTCAAACAGGCTCTGGAACTCATACTTGTTACTCTGTTCACTGGCAACAATGTCCGTTTTGTGAACGGAGTGAACAGTAACATGTGCTTTATAAACAATGATGAATGAATTATACATCTTCTTTGCATATTATGCAATAGTCATTTTTTCCTTATTTTCCATTCAATCTATCTTTTTTTGTGCATTTCAACGCGTATTTACCTATTATATTATGCATTTTTATGCAAAGTTTTTATAAATTTTTTCAAATTTACTATTGCATATTTATGAGTATTGTTGTATATTATTCTTTGTGAATAACGTACAGAACGTAAGAGCCGTTATCACGATGAATATTTATTCAAAATTTAATATGCTTTATAACCCTATCTGTTTCAGAGGGATAAAAGAAAAGAGGTAAATATTATGAAAGAAAAAGTTGTACTTGCATATTCAGGCGGACTTGATACCACAGCATTGATTCCGTGGCTGAAAGAAACATTTGATTATGATGTTGTCTGCTGCTGCGTTAACTGCGGACAGGGAAATGAGCTGGACGGACTTGAGGAAAGAGCAAAGCTTTCCGGAGCTTCCAAATTATATATTGAGGATATCGTAGATGACTTCTGCGACAACTATATTATGCCGTGTGTTGAGGCAGGTGCTGTATATGAGCACAAATATCTTCTTGGTACTTCCATGGCACGTCCTGCTATTGCCAAGAAACTGGTTGAGATCGCAAGAAAAGAGAACGCTGTTGCAATCTGTCACGGCGCAACTGGTAAAGGAAATGACCAGATCCGTTTTGAGCTTGGAATCAAAGCTCTTGCACCAGACATCAAGATCATTGCTCCATGGCGTATGACAGACGTTTGGACCATGCAGTCCCGTGAAGACGAGATCGCGTTCTGCCAGGCTCATGGTATCAACCTTCCATTCGATGCAAAACACAGCTACAGCCGTGACCGTAACCTGTGGCACATCAGCCATGAGGGACTTGAACTTGAGGATCCGGCGCAGGCTCCAAACTATGATGATATGTTAGTACTCAGCGTAACACCTAAGAAAGCTCCGGATAAAGAGACCGAAATCACCATGACATTTGAGGCAGGTGTTCCAAAGACCTTAAATGGAAAGGCAATGAAAGTTTCCGAGATCATCACAGAACTGAACAAGCTTGGCGGCGAGAACGGAATCGGCATTATCGATATCGTTGAGAACCGTGTTGTAGGTATGAAATCCCGTGGTGTTTATGAGACTCCTGGTGGAACAATCCTTATGGAAGCACATGAACAGCTTGAGGAGCTGATCCTTGATCGTGAAACTCTGGAAACCAAGAAGAAACTTGGCAGCCAGCTGGCTCAGGTTGTTTACGAAGGAAAATGGTTCACACCACTTCGTGAGGCAATCCAGGCATTCGTAGAGTCCACACAGAAATATGTAACTGGTGAAGTAAAATTCAAACTTTATAAAGGCAACATCATCAAAGCAGGAACCACTTCTCCATACAGCCTTTACAATGAATCTCTTGCTTCCTTCACAACAGGTGATATGTACGATCACCACGATGCAGACGGATTCATCACTCTGTTTGGTCTGCCGCTGAAAGTTCGTGCAATGAAGCTTGCAGAAGTAGAAAGTCAGAAACAGACCAACGACTGATCTTCATAAAATAAGCAAAAAATATCTCCGGAAGTTCTTAATCCTCCCGGAGATGTTTTTTGCAGCTTTTCACTTTATGTAAATCAATTATTTTTCCAGCGCTTATTAAAAATTTGGTCAACTGATTTTTACCTTCTTCTGCTCCAGCCTCTCAGACACCCATTCCTTAAACAATGTATAAATTACAGACACCAACGGAATAAAAATCAGCATTCCCACAATTCCCATAAGATTTCCGCCCAGAGTCACTGCAACCAGTACCCAGATTGCCGGCAGTCCCACAGAGTTTCCAACTACGTGAGGATAGATCAGATTTCCCTCAATCTGCTGCAGGATCAAGAACAATATAAGAAATGCCAAAGCTTTCAGAGGACTTACCATCAAAATCAGGAAAAATCCCACCCAGCATCCAATAATTCCGCCAAACACAGGAATCAGCGCCGTAAAACTGATCAGCACTCCGATCAGCATTGCATATGGAAATCTTCCGATCGTCATGGAAACAAAGAACATGCTTCCCAGGATCACCGCCTCTATGCACTGCCCGGTAATAAAGCTTGAAAACACCTTACTTGCCAGTGTACAAACATGTCCCAGATATTCCACTGTTTTCACAGGTAAGATCGCATAAGCCGCTTTCAGGACCTGCCTGCCCAGCTTCTCTTTCTGAAGGAGCACATAACAGGAAAACACAAAACCAATTGCAAAATTCATAGCCATACTCACCAGTCCCATAGTCACGGTAATAGTGGAGGATACCAGATTGTCCGCCCCACTTCTCAAAACGCTCACAATAGAATCAATAATTTTCTGCGGATCAATTTCTATGGTAGATGCCCATTTCACAATTTCAGAATCACTCTGGAAGGTATCTGTCAGCCATTTCTGAACTAACGGAATATCTTCTTCCACCTTTTTCACAACATTTACCAGAGTTCTTCCAAGCTCCGGTGCCACAATCAGTACTACAACGAGAATCGCCAGCACCACCAGAACAATGGAAAAGATCAGGCTCACCGGTCTTGCAAATTTTGCTGCTGCACGTCCCCTCCTGTTTTCTTTTTCCTTTGCTTTTCCAAAAACATGCCGCTCAATAAATGCCATAGGTACATTCAGCACAAACGCCATAGCTCCACCCAACACAAATGGCAGAAGAAGTCCCCACACAATTTTCACATACTTCAGCACCACATCCAGATTCTGCACTCCCAGATACAGAAGCACTGAAAAAGCGATCAGCCACCTTATCTTTTTCATATTTTCCTTATTTAGTTCCACTATTTTCAACCTCCTCCTTTCTTTCTCAGTACACTTTTGTTCTGCATATCTTACCACAAAATCCACTTTTTGACCAGTTATCCCTTTCTTTTTCCCACCTCTTTTAATTCAACGTGTTACTGTTCCCTCCGTGACCAGTAACACGCTTCGCGATGCAAAAGAATCATGCTTTGCATGATTTCGCGCCGCAATTCTCTGGTTTTCTGTGAACTTTATTGACACTTTTCCACGTTAACGCTATAATATTGATTAAATATCGTTTGCTCTAGAGCGTGTTTGAAAAAGGCTTTCTGCAAGATGTGCGTCACAACTTGTGGAAGATTTTTTTATAATTATATTGTGGGTTTTTCCCCGGCGAAAAGGAGGTATCTTCACTAAATGAAACAGATATCAGGCAATAAGCTGCTGGTAAAAGCACTGAAAGAAGAAGATGTTGAGTACGTTTTCGGTTATCCCGGAGCATGTACCATTGATATCAGCGATGAATTATACAAACAGGATGATGTCACCGTAATCCTTCCACGTCACGAGCAGGCACTGGTTCACGCAGCCGATGCTTACGCACGTACCACTGGAAAAGTTGGCGTATGTCTTGTAACAAGCGGTCCTGGTGCTACCAACCTTGTCACAGGCCTTGCTACAGCCAATTACGACAGCGTTCCTCTGGTGTGCTTCACCGGTCAGGTAGCACGTCATCTGATTGGAAACGATGCATTCCAGGAAGTTGATATTGTAGGAATTACCCGCAGTATTACCAAGTATGGAGTCACTGTACGCAACCGTGAAGATCTTGGACGTATCATCAAGGAAGCCTTCTATATTGCACGTACCGGACGCCCTGGACCGGTTCTCATTGACCTGCCCAAGGATGTAATGGCTGAACTGGGCAGTGCAGAATATCCAAAGAGCGTAAATATCCGCGGCTACAAGCCAAACACCAGTGTCCACATCGGACAGCTGAAACGTGCGATCAAAACACTTTCCAAGGCAAAGAAGCCTCTCTTCCTGGCAGGCGGCGGAATCAATATTTCCCATGCCAATAAGGTATTCCAGGAAGTAGTGGAAAAGACCGGTGTTCCGGTTGTAACTACTATTATGGGACGAGGTGCAATTCCTACCAACCATCCGCTTTTTATCGGAAACCTTGGCATGCACGGTGCCTATGCAGCCAATATGGCTGTAAGCAACTGTGACGTACTTTTTTCCATTGGAACACGTTTTAACGACCGAATCACAGGAAAGCTTCATGAATTTGCCCCTAATGCCCAGATTATCCATATTGACATTGACACGGCCTCTATTTCCAGAAACATCCAGGTAGATATTCCAATCGTTGCAGATGCAAAAGATGCCCTTGCAAAAATGTCCGAATACGTTTCCGACTATGCCAGCAAAAAATGGAACAGTGAGATAAACAGCTGGAAGCAGGAACATCCTCTTGTAATGCGTCCAAATGACAGATTAAGTCCGGTTGACATCATTAACCAGATCAACTGCCAGTTTGAAGAAGCCATCATTGTCACGGATGTCGGACAACACCAGATGCTGGTTTCCCAGTATGCTGAGATCACACCAGGCAAGCAGCTTGTTATGTCCGGGGGCCTTGGTACCATGGGATACGGTTTTCCTGGTGGTGTAGGAGCAAAGATCGGTAATCTGGACAAACCGGTTATCGTTATTTCCGGCGACGGTGGAATGCAGATGAATATTCAGGAATTTGCCACAGCTGTTCTGGAAGAGCTCCCACTGATTCTTTGTGTATTTAATAACGAATATCTTGGTATGGTTCGTCAGTGGCAGAAGCTTTTCTATGGCAAACGCTACAGCATGACCAATCTTCGCTCCGGTGCCCTTTCCCGCCGTACAAATGGCGAGGAATACCCGAAATATACACCGGATTTTGTAAAGCTGGCAGAAAGCTACGGTGCCAAAGGGATCCGGGTTTTCAATAAAAATGAGGTTGCCGCAGCCTTTGAAGAAGCAAAGAAAAATACCAAAGTTCCGACCCTGATCGAGTTCATCATTGATCCTGAAGAAATGGTTTATCCGATGGTAAAGCCTGGCGGAACACTGGAAGATTTAATTATGGATTGTTAATTAACAGGAGGTTTATCCAATGGCAGATAAAGGCATGAAAAAAAGATGGATTTCCCTCTACGTAGAAAACCAGGTAGGTGTTCTGTCCAAGATTTCCGGACTTTTCTCCGGCAAAAGCTATAACCTGGACAGCCTCACCGTTGGTACTACAGAGGATCCTACCGTTTCCCGAATGACCATCGGAACTGTAAGCGACGATGAAACGTTCGAACAGATCAAGAAACAGCTGAACCGAATGGTAGAAGTCATCAAAGTTATTGATTTCACCAATATGTTCGTCCGCATGAAAGAGATTCTTTACATCAAGGTTTTTAACTGCTCTTCTGAGGACAAAGTTGAATTATTCCAGATTGCTGAGACTTTCAAAGCCAGAGTCATTGATTACGGTAAAGACAGCCTGCTTCTGGAATTCGTACAGACAGCGACCAAAAATGATGCAGTTGTCAAACTGATCAAAGAAGAATTCGGCCGCATCGAAGTAGTCCGAGGTGGAAGTGTAGGAATTGAATCCATCAGCATGATGGAAAGATAATTTAAACGATGATGCCCCTCCTGTTAAAGGAGGGCATTTTTGTAAATTTTACGAGGGGATAATCCATTATGAAAAAACAACAAATACCATTAAAAAATTCACTGATTCTCCTTTTGACAGCAACGATCTGGGGAATCGCCTTTGTAGCACAAAGTGAGGGCGGTGAAGCTGTCGGCCCTCTCACTTTCAATGCCACAAGAAACATTATCGGTTCTCTGGTGCTGATCCCGGTTATTTTACTGCTCAATAAAATAAATCCACAGAGCAATTCAGCTGATTTCACAGAATCCGACAGACAGCCAATGGCATCCAGCGGTTCAAATCCATTTTCCCGCAACAAAACCTTAATTGCCGGCGGCATAATCTGCGGTATCTGCCTGTGTCTTGCTTCCAACTTCCAACAGTTTGGTATCCAGTACACCTCCGTTGGAAAAGCAGGTTTTCTCACTGCATGCTACATTATCATCGTCCCGATCCTTGGACTTTTTATGAAAAAGAAATGCAGTCCTTTTATCTGGGTTGCGGTTGTAATGGCACTGATTGGTCTCTATCTGCTTTGCATCACAGACGGCTTTTCCATTGGAAAGGGAGACTTTCTGGTCCTGATCTGTGCTTTCCTGTTTTCCCTGCACATTCTGGTCATTGATTACTTTTCACCAAAGACAGATGGAGTAAAAATGTCTTGCATCCAGTTTCTGGTCTGCGGAATCCTCACTGCTATCCCAGCCATAATTCTGGAGCATCCCAATCTTTCTTCATTCAGTGGTGCCTGGGGCGCTACTCTCTATGCCGGCGTTATGTCCTGCGGTGTCGCCTACACCCTCCAGATCGTGGGCCAGAAAAATATGAACCCAACCGTAGCCTCCCTGATTCTCAGTCTGGAATCCTGCATCTCTGTCCTCGCCGGCTGGATTATCTTAGGACAGAAATTAAGCACCCGGGAAATCATCGGTTGTGTGGTAATGTTCGGGGCTATCGTTCTTGCCCAGTTGCCGCAGAAAGAAACTGCCAGTGAAAAATAACGCGCTCTAGAGCCTGTTTGAAAAATTCTTGCAGAAAGCCTTTTTCAAACACGCTCTAAATCTTCCAAAACCAAAAGTAAGAGGTAACGCTTGAACCTTCCAAACGTTACCTCTTACTTATTTACCCCATATCACCCATTATACAGCTGATAATATTTACCTTTCTGCGCAATTAACTCATCATGAGAGCCTCTCTCAATAACACGTCCCTGCTCCAGAACCATAATACAGTCACTGTTTCTGACTGTGGATAACCTATGTGCAATTGCAAATGTAGTTCTGCCTTCCATCAGCTTATCCATACCATCCTGTACAAGCTTCTCTGTACGGGTATCAATAGAGCTGGTAGCCTCATCCAGGATCAGAACCGGCGGATCTGCTACTGCCGCCCTGGCGATTGCAAGCAGCTGTCTCTGTCCCTGGCTTAAATTAGCACCATTATTGCGAAGCATAGTATGATAACCATCCGGCAGTCTTCGGATAAAGCCATCCGCATTCGCCAGCCTGGCAGCTGCAATAACTTCCTCATCTGTGGCATCCAGTTTTCCATAACGGATATTCTCCATAACGGTAGCAGTAAACAGATTAGTATCCTGAAGAACGATACCCATGGAACGTCTCAGATCACCCTTTTTGATCTTATTTATATTGATGCCATCATAACGGATCTTACCATCCTGAATATCATAGAAACGATTCAGAAGATTGGTAATTGTCGTCTTACCGGCACCCGTGGAGCCGACAAATGCAATTTTCTGTCCTGGCTTCGCATACATCTTCACATCGTGAAGCACGATCTTGTCATCACGATATCCGAAGTCAACGCCATCCAGAACAATATCACCTTTCAATTCGATATAATCTGTTTTGCCAGTGGCTTTGTGAAAATGCTTCCATGCCCAGCGTCCTGTACGTTTCTTGGACTCAACCAGCTTACCATTCTCTTCTTTCACATTTACCAGGGTCACATATCCGTCATCTACCTCCGGCTTCTCGTCCAGAAGGTCGAAGATACGCTTCGCTCCGGCAAGTGCCATAACAATACTGTTAAACTGCTGGCTTACCTGGTTGATCGGCTGGCTGAAGCTCTTGTTAAAAGTAAGAAAACTTGCCAGGCCGCCAAGAGTAAATCCACCCACACCATTTACTGCCAGCACGCCGCCAACAATGGCACACAGCACATAGCTGATATTCCCAATCTGTGCACAGGTAGGCATCAGCACGTTTGCAAATTTATTGGCATTATTCGCGCTCTCAAACAGCTGGTCATTCAGCTCATTAAACTTCTCAAGGCTTTCTTCCTCATGGCAGAATACCTTTACAACCTTCTGGCCTTCCATCATTTCCTCGATGTAACCATTTACAATACCAAGATTCTTCTGCTGCTCCATGAAATACTTGCCGCTGAGTCCTGCAAGATTCTTACTTGCCACCAGCATCACTCCAACCATGACCAGAGTCACGATGGTAAGAGGCACATTCAAAATAAGCATACTTACCAATACACTGACAATGGTAATCATACTGGAGATCAGCTGTGGAATACTCTGGCTGATCATCTGGCGCAGTGTATCAATATCATTGGTGTAGATAGACATGATATCGCCATGTGCATGTGTATCAAAATATTTAACAGGAAGTGTTTCCATGCGCTCAAACATCTCATTTCGAAGATTGCGTAGGGTGCCCTGACTGACATAGATCATCAGACGGTTGTACGTATATGTGCACGCCACCCCAATTGCATAAAAACAGGCTACACGAAGAATTGCCATTGCAAGAGGATGGAAATCCGGAGTCTCAGATTGAAGCATAGGCATGATATACTGGTCAATCAAAGTCTTCATAAACATGGTTCCCTGCACATTGGCAAGAACACTTACCACAATGCCGATCACAACTACAATAATATGGATCCTGTAGTTCTTAAAAATATACCCCATCAGTCTTCCAAGCATCTTGCCCTGATTCTCTACCATAGGGCCTGAACGGAAGGCTGCCCCGCTGCGGCCTGGCTTCTTTATCGGTCTTTCATTGCTCATGCCTGCTCACCTCCTCTATTCTCATCAAAATCTCCACCACCCTTTATCTGTGAATTATAAACCTCCTGATAAATGGCATTGGTTTTCATTAGTTCCTCATGAGTTCCAAATCCGCTGATTTTTCCCTCATCCATGACAATGATCCTGTCCGCACTCTGAATACTGGAAATACGCTGTGCAATGATCAGCTTGGTAGTATCCGGAATTTCTTCTGCAAAAGCTCTTCTGATACGTGCATCTGTGGCAGTATCTACCGCACTTGTGGAATCATCCAGAATCAGTACTTTGGGTTTCTTAAGAAGAGCTCTGGCGATACACAGACGCTGTTTCTGACCGCCGGAAACATTGGTTCCGCCCTGCTCAATATAAGTATTGTATTTGTCCGGCATTTTCTCAATGAAGTCATCCGCACAGGAAAGCTGACACGCTCTGCGGCACTCTTTCTCCGAAGCCTCTTTATTTCCCCAGCGCAGATTCTCCAGAATGGTACCGGAAAACAGCACATTCTTCTGAAGTACAACTGCTACCTGGTTACGCAGACTATCCATATGGTAGTCACGCACATCCACGCCGCCAACTTTCACTGATCCGGAGCTCACATCATAAAGACGGCTGATCAGGTTTACCAGACTGGACTTGGCACTTCCGGTTCCACCGATAATACCAATAGTTTCTCCTGCGCGGATAGAAAGATTGATATCCTTCAGCACCGGCTCCTTACTGTCCTTCTTATAGCTGAAATCCACATGATCAAATTCAATACTTCCGTCTGCAACTTCCATAACCGGATCCTGCGGATCATGAAGATCTGCTGTTTCATTGATAACCTCAGTTACACGCTCTGCACTTGCTGCGCTCATGGTGACCATAACAAATACCATGGAAAGCATCATAAGGCTCATAAGAATATTCATACAATATGTAAGAAGACTCATCAATTCACCTGTAGTCAGACTGCCGCCAACGATCATATTCGCACCCAGCCAGCTGATTCCAAGAATACATGCATATACTGTAAACTGCATAACCGGCATATTCATAACTACCAGTTTTTCAGCTCTTACAAACATTTCGTAAACTTTATTGCAGGCTTTCTGAAACTTAGTGGTCTCATATTCTTCACGTACATAAGCCTTCACAACGCGGACTGCGCTGATATTCTCCTGCACGCTGGCATTTAAATCGTCATATTTTTCAAATACTTCCCGGAAATACTTAGTCGCCTTTTTCATAATAAATACGAGAAAACATCCAAGAAAAATAACGGCAATAAGGTAAATGCTGGCAACCCTTGCATTGATCATAAACGCCATCGCCATGGCACAGATCAGACTGGCCGGGGCACGGGTACACATACGCAGGATCATCTGGTATGCATTCTGCAGGTTGGTCACATCTGTAGTCAGACCTGTGATCAGACTTGCAGTACTGAACTTGTCAATGTTTGAAAATGAAAATGTCTGAATGTTAGTATACATTGCTTTACGAAGATTACGGGCAAAGCCGGAGGATGCGTATGCTCCATATTTTCCCCCAAGAATACCGGTAACAAGTCCTGCAACAGCAAGAAGCGCCATAATGGCACCCTTTCTGTAAAGATAACTGATATTACCGGTTTCCACACCGTTGTCGATCATATCTGCCATTACAAGAGGAATCATTGTCTCCACCACAACCTCCAGTATCATAAATACCGGTGTGAGGAAGGAGGCCTTCTTAAACTCCTTTACCTGGGCAAGTAATGTCTTTATCATCAGGTTCTCCCCTTTCTTTTTTGTTAGTTTTCATCCCGCAGACAGCACTCTCTTTGGGCATTTTCCCGGATTATGTCCAGAACTTCCATAAAGCATTCCAGTTTTTCCTGGGGAATGTCAGACTTCAATACTTTCTGGATCCGGTCAAAATTCTCCATAATTTCCATCTGAAATTCCATTCCCTTTTCTGTAAGCACCAGACGCTTCAGTCTGGCATCTCTTGGAATAGGTTCTCTGGTAATAAGCCCTTTCTTCTCCATTGCCTGAAGGATTCCTGAAGCAGTAGAACGCGCCATCTGAAATTCTGCTTCCAGGTCTTTCTGGAAAACAGCCTCTTCTGAATGTCGGTACAGATAACCAATGATCCACCCCTGCATGCGGTTAATTCCGGCTTTTTCATCCACCTTGGACTGATACGAATTCACCAGACGCCCAATTACCTGATTGAGAGTACGAACCTCATACCCTATTTGCCGTTCCGCCCTGCAGCACTCATCAGGACCAGTTTTCTTCTTTTTCTCCATCTTTCCCTTCTTTCATATACTTCCATACAAAATAGTTCATGTGCGAACTGTTCGGGTTCGAACTGTTCGTGCACGAACTAATTATAAGGGGCATGTTTCTGAATGTCAATCCTGTTTTTTCAATATCCGCTTTGCTATTTGCTCGCGGAGCGTTTTTTGTGTAATAGGAAATTACTCCGTAATATTCCTATTACACAAAAAAATACCAGAAGCAAAATTCCCATTGCTCCTGGCATCCCTTTTTATTTCGAATAAAAGCTCCACTCCCTTTCATCCACAGGCAGGTCTTCCATCTGATAATTCTCAATCCGGATGAAACTTCCCATCTCGATTTCCTGAATCATACGCTCAATTCCGGAAAGCTCTCCCTGGACTTCCATTTCCACTCTGCCATCCCACAGATTGTCCACCCAGCCGGTAAGATCATTGGCTCTCGCCGCATTTTTGGCACGGTAACGAAATCCAACGCCCTGCACCTGCCCGGAAAAATATATGTGTTTTCTCACTATCGCCATCTTTTGTCACTCCTTATGTACCTTATGATATACGTCAATACCGGCAGATGCAAGAATTTTTATTATTTTCCCTCAAAAATCTGAGCAATCGGGGAATCCGATGACAAAATAACGGTCTTGTTTTCTCCTTGCATAGAAGCTTTCAGTGCTTCAAGACTTCTTACGAAGGAATAAAATTCACTTCTCTCATCTTCCCCATAAGCCTGGGAAAGAATTTTCATATATTCCTGTTCCCCTTCTGCCTTCAAAATCTCAGCCTGCTTCTTCGCATCTGAAATCTGAATGGTCACTTCCTTATCCGTCTTGTTCTGGATTACTTTTGCTTCTGAATCGCCTTCTGCTTTATATGTAGCAGCAATATTATCACGCTCTGAGATCATTCTCTCATACACAGCAGCCTTATTATCGTCCGGCAGATCCAGCTGCTTTGTTTCAAATTTAATCAGCTCTATTCCATATTGTTCCATATTATCTCCAATGGCTTCCATCACCATATCCGATAATTCTCCGTCACGGCTTGTGATCACTCTGTCCTGGGAAAGACTGCTGATCACATTTTTTGTGGCATTATATACGGCCGTATTAATTCGGCTCTCGCTGTTTTCCAAAGAAGAGTTCAGAGTCTGTGCAAATTTAAGGGGATCTGTGATTCTCCACAAAACATAGCTGTCACTGATCATGGTTTTCTTGTCCTTGGTAATCACATCAGATGCTTCCAAATCATATAACAACGTTTCCTTTGGTAAAGACTGTGTTCTTTCTATCAATGGAATTTTAAAGCTGATTCCCGGTTCGCAGATCACTCTGTCAACTTTACCAAACTGACGGATCAGCTTGTATTCATTTTGTTGGGTTATAGTTATGGAAGAACCGATTATTACTGCTCCGAGAATGCCTGCTATAAGTGCCGCTTTTTTCATTTTCATAATTTTTTATCCTTTCTATCAGATACTTATCTTAACTTCACTTAGTTTCTTCACTTGTATCTTCTTCTGTTTTCCAGTCTCCGGAAAAAGAATCCAGCGGCAATATCTTTTCCACGCCACTTCCGTTGTCGATCACAATCTTCATACCAGGCAGCACATCTTCCATGGTTTCATAGAACATTCGCATTTTTGTGGTCTCCGGATTCTTCACATATTCCTCATACATTGCATTAAATCTTGCCACCTCAGCTTCTGCCTCATTGATCCTCACCTGTTTTTGTGCCTCCGCATCCTGAATAATCTGGTCTGCCTGGGCCTGCGCTTCGGGAAGCTTTTCGTTCCTGTATTTATTAGCATTGTTAAGCGCCGTTTCTTTTCCCTGTTTCGCAGTTTCCACCTCTTTAAATGCTTTCATCACTTCTTCAGTAGGCGGCTCGGAATCCTGTATTGTTATGTTGACCAATTGAATTCCCAGATCCTGTTCCTCCATCTGATTCAAAATCATTTCTTTGATCTTGCTCTGGATTTCTCCTTTTCCGGTGGTCAGAACCTCATCCACGTTATAGCTTGCTATTACAGTTCGGATACAGCTTTGCGCAATATTTTTTAAAATCTCTTCCGGCTGCTCAGAGGTGTAAAGGTATTTTACAGGTTCTGAAATTCGATATTCTACAAAGAAATCCACATCAATAAAATTGTAATCCGAAGTGATCATGATTCCTTCATTTTCCACCACCGCATTGTTCCCCATACTGTATCCTATTGGAAATCCCTGGATCGTGGTATTTACCTTCTGCACCTGCTGTACAAAAGGGACTTTGAAATGTAATCCCGTTTCATTCACTGCCTTTGGCACTCCAAAGGTTGTGAGTACTGCCTGTTCCTGCTCCTGAATCTGGTAAGTTGTATCCAGAGCCA
>UMLG01013621.1_pt1 | contig 14144 bp, 20 predicted proteins | sample 1966511 | NCBI WGS metagenome assembly UMLG01 (sample SAMEA4836195, study PRJEB28245) | human gut metagenome | biome: gut microbiome; material: fecal sample | place: Denmark | collected 2008
TGTCGCCGGAGAATGAGAAACTATGCGTAACAACGGATAAAAATTATCTTCCGTATGCACCGGAGAACTACTTCCCTGTTCTGTGGGACCCGCATTTTGATTATCACAGGCTGGAGCATCTGTACAAGGTTTACTACGTCTGCACGCCTGATGAGGAGAATCATATTGACGCGGGCGGTCTGCCGCTTGTGCGGTACAATCCCCATGTGATTTTCGTTGAGCCGAAGGAAAAACAGCGAGGTATTCGCTATTTTCAGCAGCTTTTATCCATTCCGGATGAGGATATTGTGGTGTTTGGCGACGGCATGAACGATATCTGCATGTTCGGTCAGGGATGGCTGTCTATTGCGATGGGCAATGCCCGCGCCGCGCTCAAGGAGAAAGCGGATTACATCACAACCGACGTGGATAAGGACGGACTTTGGAACGCCTGCAGGCATTTCGGCTGGATTTGAGGAAGGTTTACTATGCTTTTTGATACACATGCACACTATGACGATGAACGGTTCGACGAGGACCGCGATACGCTGCTGGCTTCCATGCCCGAGAACAATGTCGGCCTGATTCTCAATCCCGGCTGTGATGTGGAAAGCTCGCGCAAAGCGGTCAGCTACGCGAATAAATATCCATTTGTATATGCGGCGGTCGGCATTCACCCGGAGAACATCGAGGACGGCTGGGAGGCTGATCTGGAGACCATCCGCGCACTGGCACAGAACGAAAGCAAGGTTCGCGCCATCGGCGAAATTGGTCTTGACTATTACTGGGAAAAAGACGAGCGTGCGCGTGCGCGGCAGCAGGTTGTATTTGCCCGCCAAATGGAGCTGGCGCGTGCACTGCACCTCCCTGTCATCGTGCATGACCGCGATGCGCACGCCGACAGCATGGAGATCACCCGTCGGTATCCGGATGTGATCGGCGTGTACCACTGCTATGCCGGTCACGTCGAAATGGCACGCGAACTGCTGAAACTCGGCTATTATCTGTCGTTTACCGGTGTTATCACATTCAAAAATGCCAAAAAGGCGAAGGAAGTCATTCGTGAAGCGCCGATTGAGCGACTGATGATCGAGACCGATTCGCCCTACATGGCACCCGAGCCGTTTCGCGGCCGCCGTAATTCCTCGCTGTATGTGCATCGCATGGCTGAGACTATCGCGGAAATCAAGGGCATAAGTGCCGCAGAGGTTGAACGGATTACAACCGAAAACGGCAGACAGCTGTTTGGTATTTCCGGGTAAGATAGAACAAAACAGGGACAAGAGGTAAAATCTCTTGTCCCTGTTTTGTATGGTGGAGACGGTGGGGATCGAACGCATGACCTCTTGACTGCCAGTGTGTATGCGTTATTGTAAGATGCAACAGAATAGCATTTCATACGCTGATATAGTGCCGGATATGCGATTATTTATAAACTTTATTACAGGTTAATGAAAACGGGTTCTGACTGTGTAAACACCAGATAAGCACCAAGCAAACACCGGAGTAAGCACCCGATTTTCCACAGTAAAGCACCCTCTTGAAAGCAGTTATGAACGTATACGGTTGAGGCTTACGGTTTGCACCGCACCTACCCCAAATCAACCGACAGAACAAGTCGAAATCAACCGTTATCCCGCTCGACCTGTGTATCTATTGCGCGGTTGATAAACCCGTTCAGGCTCTCGTTCCGCTGTTCTGCGTGCGCCTGCAATTCTGCCTTGTGTCCTTTAGGAACGCGCACCTTGATTTCGTCATACGCTTTCGCGTTATAGCGTTCGTTTGCCTTGCGGCGTGCTTCACTGATCGGCATACATACCATCTCCATTCTACCTTGATTATACCGCAAAGTCTACACTGGGTACAGTACAAATATATACGAATTTTGCTATACAGATTCAGACAACATGACCGTTGAATGTACTGGGTACAGTGTATTATAATAACGCTGTAAAAAAACTGTATGCGCTTTGAACCGTTCATCGCAGGACTGCACAGAAGCAGGAAAGAACGCACACAGCACCCATCACAAAGTAAACAGGAGGAACAAACATGGATAACATCGACAAGCTATTAGATTATATCAATTCATTCCAGAATCCCCGACTTATATTAAATACATTAGCAGAACTGGCAGAACTGGCGTCAAAAGATAGTAGCTTCCCAAATGTAAAGGAGTAATAACATGATGAACACTATAGCAGAAAACAAGATTGTTGAAAAGTATCCCAATTATGAAAAACTCGCCCAATATCTGAACACCTTAGAGAATCCGCAACGGATATTACGCACCGTTGTCGTATTGTGTGAAAGGCTTCGCAATGATGAAAAGGATAACTAAAAACAGATGAAAAGAGCCGCTCCATATCGGGGCGGCTCTTTTGAAAGCAAGTTTCCGCAAGTGAAAACCAAGTTTCACCAAGTCGAAAGCTAAGTTTTGTTAAGTCAAAGAATCTTTGTTATTCCGCTATATTGATGAATTTCTCCAGCATTTGAACATCTGTACCGGCGCAGAACTGTGAAACGCATTCCTCTGCATTTGCATAATCATGATCAAGGCGAAACAATGACCATGCATGATTTGACACATGATCTCCGGTATCACCGACATTATCCAAATCATGAACAAACTTTTGTGCTGCCTTAAACATATCTTCGGTTCTTTCGCGCGCCCATGCAGTATCACCCTCTGTATCTGGAACAACGCCCAAATACCCGTGTTGTAAAGCTGTATCCCTCAATGCCGCCATAGTAAGTGGGCAATCTTTCATTTGTGGCATTAGGTCAGTAATCTGTGCTTTAGTCGGCTTGTCGAGCAGCTTCAAGGCTTGTAAAGCTGCAATCTGCTCCGGCGTTGGCAGTGGATCGCGATGTGTACGCAGTACCGCCAGACAATCTTCTTTCCGCTTTGATAAGCGTTCTGAATAAAGCGCTCGTATTGCCTCTGTTTCCGTGCGGTATGTGGTTTCTGCCTTTTTCATTTCCTCATCATATCCAGCGCTGCCCTTGAATCGTTCCAGCTCTTTGATCGTTACTTGATAACGTTTGACAGCACCTTTCATTTCATCACGGAATCCGGTAATATCAAAATAAAACTTTTGAAAATTATTCATTAAAACTCCTTTTTGTATATCATACTCATTCAATTTAATTCATTCTGCTGTTCTAACCGTTCCACACGGCGCAGCAGATTAGCTTGTTCATCATACTTTGCAGCATACTCTAAAACCGCTCTTGCGGCATTTACGCGCGTTTGCGGCGGCGCTGTATTATCCTGCATGATTGCTTGAATTGTCTGTGCGGCACTCTCCAGCTGTTCATTCAGCGCAGCCGCTGCACGCTGCATAGTTTCTGCGCGCCGCTGATCGAGAATGGTGCAGAACTCCGGTTCTTTCAGATAACGCCATAACGTGCTCTCCGAAATACCGGAGTATTCTGATGCCGCACGGACAGAAGAACAGGCCAGCAAAGCAGCAAGCGCTTTATCTCGATTGCCTTTCATTCAAAATCCTCGATTCTTCGGTTTGATGCTGGGTGTGCAAGCTGCTTTGCAAATTTCAGATAGTTCAATGCCGCTTGATTGCTTGCATCAAACTGAATTTGCTGTGCTTCACCACGCTCTGCAAATAGAGTGATGAGTTCGGAACCGTACACGGTAAAAGCAGAGCCATCTGTATATTTTACAATGTATTTCGGAAAGCTGTCCTCGTGTGTTTCCAGTAATTCAATACGCTTTTTCAACGACAATTTGCTTCCCTCCGTTGACTGCATTCCTTGCAATAAACTGCTGTACTGAACAAATCAAAATCCGGAAAACTCTGTGCCATCTCGATAAGATCAACAGGATGTACTTTGCCGCACTGCGGGCAATAAGTATATACTTCGTGCTCTGCCAAATCTACGCGCTTTCCGTGATGCTTGATAAAAAACATAATAGAAACTCCTTTTCACGTTACTTCATTTAATTTTTCTAACTTCAATAAAATACGTTCTTCCACGCTCCCACCGTATTTCCACGCCTGCCAGCCTGTGCCGTGATATGCGTCCTCACGGATAATACGTTCACGGAAACGTGCAAGGCGTGCCGAGCGTTTCAACAGAAACAGTGCTCGGTCAACCTGTCGCCGCGCGTACTCTGCGTTGCAGTGTAGCCGTTCGCCAGTCTGTGTAAGTGTCAGGTTCTCATAGAAGCGGGAACGCACGGCCTCTTGCTGGATAGGTGACAGCTTTGCTATTTCCGTGTCCAGTGCGTGGCGCAGCTGTTCGCAATACACGCGCCGTTCTGTGTTCTCGAAAGCCTGTTCGGCTGCGTGGTCAGGTGTCAGCTCTCCGCGCGGTGTTTCGCTCCCGTCCTCGCCGGTGACAGGCTCGTCCAGACTGCACGCACGATTCAGCGGTTCGCGCTTGGTTCGCTCCGTCTGGAATCCGATCAGTTCAAAGAACACGCGCTTAACGGCATAGCCGAGAACCGATGTAAACAGCGTGCCGCGCTGCGGCTCATACACCTGCGCAGCCTGCACGATGGCAAGAAAGCCGCATTGCTCCACGTCCTCCCATGTAACGCCTGCCTGCGTCACCCTCGCGCCCGCTCGAATATACAGCCGCCGGAACAGAACGGCAAGCAGTCCCCTGTTCTGCTCCCACAGCGCCGCCAGCGCGGCACGGTCTCCTGTCTTTGCCTGTGAGGCTAATTCTTCGTTTGTCGCATCTTTGCGGTGCTGCCCTTCACCCATCTATAAACCTCTGATGCATTAGCATCCCATACTCGATGAACAGAATACGCAGATTCTCCCACACATCCGCGCCGTTCCTGCCGCGCGCCCATTCGTTGGCGAGCGCATACTGCAGCTGTGCCGCGCGCTCCATCGGCGGGCAGGTGTCCCAGTTTACAAGCTGTTCTTTGAACACCTCAGCGTGTTCCTGCGGCAGTACGCCGCTGCGGTAACACCGGTAGATTACTGTCAGGGCAATGTACGCCGCCCGCTCGGTTTCCGGCAGGTCGGGCGGGAGCGGCTGTTCATTCCACGCGGCTGTGATTTGCTGTTCGGTCATGCAATCCCTCCTCAAAACGGCGGCTCACTCGGCAGGGCAGGCGCGATCTGCTGCTCCCAGCCGAACGGCTTCTCTTTCTGTCCCGGCTCGACAAAGCGGCGCGATTTCGCAAGAAAATGCAGGCGGACATTGCCTGTTTCGCCATAGGCGCGGTTTTTCAGACACGAAATAGCACTGTCACAGCCTTTCTCTGCCGCTTCGTTTTCATCCAGCCGCCGCATATTGAACACGGCACACGCGATGTTGGTAATAGTGGACAGACCGCCGACCTCATCGTTATCGCGCACCGCCTGTCCGCCGGTCTTACGCGGATGTACCACCAGATGCACCAGAACGCCGTGCTTTTCGGCAAATTTGCGCAGCTTTATCGTGAAATCCGCCTGCGACTGGTAAAAATCCCGCTCACTGCGGCAGGTGTGCACGGTCATCAGATTATCGACCAGAAACACGCGGCAGTTGTAGCGTCGGTACGCCTTTTCAAATGCCCGCAGCACGCTTTCTGCCTCGTCTGCGCCTGCAATGCGGTTGTCGTACAGCCAGAACCGCCCGTTCAGCCAGCTGTCGATTTTGCGCTGAACGGACTGCGGCACGAACTGCGTCACACGGCCTGCCCGCTCGTCCATGCGCTCGCAGACATGGAGTTCTCCAGCAGCCTGCAAGTACACACCGTAACGAAAGCGGTTCGCCGGAATCTCGCCCGAATATACGCACACGTTTTCGCCTTGCTCCACGCTTTCGAGTGCAAGCTGCGTTAAAATCGTGCTCTTGCCCTCACCGCGTTTGCCCGTCCATTCGCACAGATCGCCCATGAGCAGCCCGCCGCACATCCGGTCAATGCTCGGCAGACCGGACAGGACACGCGGCAGACTGGACAAATCCACCGGCGCAATATCGGCAATGTTGAGCAGACCGAGCGTTTCCGCCGCGTGTACGCCGTCCATAATGGCGCTCAGGCGTTCCGCGCCCTGCCGGTAGAGAATTTCGTTCGCGTCCTTGCTCGTGCCGTACCGGGCGAAATCAGGCACGCAGACGGCGCATTCCAGCTTGTCGGACAGCGCCCGCACCATCTCCTGACCGGCGGCATCGTTGTCCCCGATGATCGCCACCCGGTCGTACTGCGAAAGAAAGTCCGCACAGGTGTCCAGCCATGTGAAGTCCTTGCACCCGCTCGGCACGGAAACACAGTTGCCGCCGTGTGCCTGATAGCCTGCCATCGCGTCAAACTCGCCCTCAAACAGATACAGCGTGCCGTTTTCCGGCCGGCAAAGGTGCATCCCGAACAGAACCGGCTTGGTGTCCTTTTCGCGGCGCGCCTTGTGTTCGCCCTTGTCCAGCTTGCGCGCCGGACGGTATTTGATGAACACCGGCTGACCGGTTTGGAATGCCTCAGGCGTTTCGTAATATGGGAACACCACTTCGCCCTTGTCATTGCCGCCCACGCCGTAGGCAGCGGCGGTTTGCTCCGAAATGCCGCGCTGCCCGATGTACTGCATCGCCGTGCCTGTCCGGTCGATTGCGGGCGGCGCAGGCTTGATGTAAGTACGCTTTACCGGCGGGGTATACACCGTGTCCGGCTGTTCGCCAAAGTCGCGCAGCAGCTGCGAGAAATGCCCCTGCTTGCCGCATGAGCCGCGCAGACAGATAAAAGTGTGCTTGTCCATATTGAGCGCAAATGTGTATTTGTCGCCGTGCTGACCGCCGTGGCAGTACGGGCACAGGCGCGGCTTGATCTCCGCACCTTGCACCCGGTAGTCGCCCAGATGGGCGCGGGCAAATTCAATCTCGTTCAAGTGAAACCCTCCTTAGTTTACGAATTTCATTTCCGGCTTGGCGGGCGTGTTCGGCTGCTCACGGCGTGCCCAGTTGCGCGCGGCAGCCTGCCAGTCCCGCATCCTGCTGCGTCCGGCCATCCAGCCGTTCGCCGTGTAGTAATCGACAAACCGTTCCGCATCCATGCTCAGGCTGTGCTCGCGGCAGTAGTCCGCAACCTCGGAAACAGAGGGCGGTTGAAAGCGCTTGCGCTTTGCGGATGTGTTCTCTATATTTTGCTCTGAATATTTTCTATGGTTGGCGTTTTCAACGAGGGCTGTTTGGTTTTTTTGACAAGGGGTATTGGTATTTTCACCTATCCCTGTGGTCTTTTCAACAAGGGGATAAATGCGCCGCGTTCCGCTGTCAGGGTCGAGTGATAGGCGCACGAACCCGCATTCGGCAAGCTCGCTGACAATACGCGAAACACGGTCTTTCGACACGCCAAGCCGTTCCGCGAAAAAGCGGTTATTCGCCCAGCAGAAACCGTTCTGCGACAGGGACAGCACCAAGCCGTAAAGAAGCACAGCACGCGGGGACAGTCGCTCGTCACGATAAATGCTTTCGGGGATAATGATGAAGTTTTCCTCCAACCATCACCACCGCCCCCGCTCGTCCACCGGCCGAATCCCGCGCGCCGTCTGCGCCTCGTCCGCAGGCGGGTTTTCGAGATAGGCGCACAGCGCATCGAAGTTGACAAGGCGGCGGTTTCCGTTGCCCACCGGAACGGACGGCACAGCACCGGTCTTGACCAGACGGCGGATGAACGACAGGGAAACCGGCGTTTGCGGGTCGAGCTTTCGTAGCTCTGCCAGCGCATCGGCAGGAAATCGCATACGGACAACGTTGCTCATTCCTGCACCTCCTTGCTCAAATCTGCAATAATCTCGCGAATTTTCGTCTTATCTGCGTCCGAAAGTTCATGCCGCAGCCTACGAGAAAAGTTACCATCGTTCAAACCGAATTTCTCAGCAACTTGCCAAAAGCGCAAATTTGCAGCCTTGATTTCTTCTCGAATTTCATTATTCTGCATTTTTTCACCTCCTGCTTATATTATAATTTTGAATCAGTAAAATAGCAACACCAACATTATAGTATATATTTTTCAAAAATAACTAATTTATTATTTACAACAACAAGATAATATGATATGATGCAAATGAGGTGAAAGCCATGAACATATCCGAGAGATTTGCCGAAAAACTAAAGGCATATCGTAAAGAAAAGAATTTAACACAAGAAGAACTCTTTGAAAAATCAGATGTTGCAATTAACACTATTCGTTCTTATGAACAAGGAAAAGGCAATCCAACATTGAACAATATTGCCTTGTTAGCAAGTGCTTTAGGCGTTACCATAGGGCAATTATGTAGCGAAGATGAACCGAAGAAGAATATGAAAATCGAAACATATGCTGATTTAATCTGTGCATTATCGCAACTTTCCGACCTTGATTTGGCTCCCGGGGTATTCTGCAACGGAACTCCTGTTTCCTCTGGAACTGTTAGCATAGAGTGTAATAACGAAGATTTCTATCCACATGACGATGATATTTGTGAAGAATATATCGTGAAAATTACATTTGCGGATAAAACGCTATATGATTTCTTTTCAACATATAAGAAAATGTTAGAAATGATTGATAGCGAAAGCGACCCTTTAGGGAAAAAAACGCTACAGAGTATGAAAAATGCTTGGCTTGAAACGCAAATGCGAAACAGGAAAGACGATTGGTTAATTGCACCATTCTAAAAGGAGGACTGACCATGGCAACCATCAAGCAGCGCGGCGACAGCTACAAGATAACGGTTTCGTGCGGCTACGACCTGAACGGCAAACAGATACGCCGTCACCTGACATGGACACCCGAGCCGGGCATGACAGCGCGGCAGATCAAGAAAGAACTCGACCGGCAGGCCGTGTTGTTCGAGGAGAAATGCCGCAACGGTCAGGTGCTCGATGGGAATATCAAGTTTGCCGACTTTGCGGAAAAGTGGTTCGCGGACTATGCCGAAAAGCAGCTGCGACCAACGACTATTGCCGGGTATCGTCAACTGATCGGGCGCATCAATGCAGCACTGGGACACATGCGCATAGACAGGCTGCAACCGCATCATATTGTATCGTTCTATAACAATCTGGCAGAAACCGGCGTGCGTGAGGATTGCAAGCAGCATTGCATTGTGAATATAAAAGAACTACTGCGTTCCCGCTCGTTGGTGCAGACTAAATTCGCAAAGCAGGCTGGCGTATCGGTCGCCACGCTGAACAGTATCAATCGTGGAAACAATATATCTGCTGAAAGTGCGGAACGTATTGCCGCAGCACTTGCACTGCCGGTCAAAGAGCTGTTTGCACCGGCAGAGGCAGGAAAAACGCTTTCAGGTAATACCGTGCTGCATTATCATAAGTTGTTGTCTACGATTCTGACAACGGCGGTACGCTGGCAGGTTATCACGTCCAATCCGTGTGAGCGTGTCGCACCGCCTAAATCAGATCGCAAGGAAGCCGTCTATCTGGACGAGGAACAGGCGGCAGACCTGCTTGCGGCGCTGGATAAGGAAAGTATGCAGCATCAGGTGATCGTGAAGCTGCTGCTGTTCACAGGTATGCGCCGTGGTGAACTCTGCGGACTGGAATGGAAAGACATTGATTTCGAGCGGGCGGTTATCACCGTGCGGCGCTCGTCGCTTTATCTGCCGGGCAAGGGCATATTTGAGGACGAAACAAAGAATGCAACTTCTGAACGCTGCATGAAAGTGTCTGCGGACGTTGTGACCATGCTCAAAGCATGGAGAGCCGAGCAGTCTAAGCAGCACCTGCGGATGGGTGACCAGTGGCAGGACAGTGACCGGCTGTTCACCGCATGGAACGGCGCACCGATTCGGCCGGACGTAATCACAGCATGGTTTCATAAGTTCGTCACAAAGAACGGACTGCCGCCGATTCACATTCACTCCCTGCGGCACACCAACGCAACGCTGCTCATTGCCGCCGGTACGAACCTGACAACTGTTGCGGCACGGCTGGGACACGCAAATTCGACTACCACCAGCAAGATTTACGCACACGCCATCAAGTCGGCAGATCAGGCCGCTGCTGAGGTCTTGCAGGATATTCTGCACCCGGTCAAAAAGCAGGCATAACAAAAGGGCGCTCCCAACGCGGGAACGCCCTTGTTTTTTGCGCCATAAGCACCAAATAAACACCAAACAGGATTTTGAAAAATCTCAAACTGCCGAAAAAAGTAAAGAAAAACCGCTCATTTCAGCGAAACAAGCGGTTTATGATGGTGGAGACGGTGGGGATCGAACCCATGACCTCTTGACTGCCAGTCAAACGCTCTCCCAGCTGAGCTACGCCCCCGATTCGGCTAATAAACTTTGCATAAAAATTATAACGCAACGAATCGGTTAATGTCAAGCACAGAGTATCTGGCAGTATCACTGAAAACGCAAAGCAAAAATTGGTAGTGCTGCCGAAAATTTAGGCGGAACTGCCAAGTTTTATCCTCTCCTGTTAGCTTTGCAAACCGCTTTCTGTTATACTGTTTGCATAAGGGAGTGACAGCCATGTATTTCGCGTACGGACAGACCGAAACCGATTATCTCAAAGCCAAAGACAGCAGACTTGCCGCTGTCATCGACCGGCTCGGCCATATTAACCGAACAGTGGACACCAACCTGTTTTCCTCGGTCGTGCACCATATCATCGGGCAGCAGATTTCCACAAAAGCACAGGCGACCATCTGGCAGCGCATGCAGGACGCGCTCGGCACGGTAACCGCCGACAGCATCGCCGCAGCCGGTGTTCCCCTGCTGCAGTCGCTCGGCATGACCTTCCGCAAGGCGGAATACATCACGGATTTTGCCGAAAAGATACGCAGCGGCGCTTTCAATCTGGAAAGCGTGAAGTACATGAGCGACGCGGATGCAATCCGCGCACTCAGTTCGCTTAAGGGTATCGGCGTATGGACTGCCGAGATGATCCTGCTGTTCTGCCTGCAGCGGCCGAACGTGTTCAGCTACGATGATCTGGCGATCCAGCGCGGACTACGCATGGTATATCACCACCGCAAAATTGACCGTAAGCTGTTTGAGAAATATCATCGGCGATTCAGTCCGTACTGCAGCGTGGCCAGTCTGTATCTATGGGAAGTCTCCGGCGGTGCGATACCGGGTATGCGCGATTATGCGCTTGTAAACAAATAAAAATCCGTTCCGGCTGCTTCTTCACGGAACGGATTCATCAGAAAATGGAGTGTTGACAGACACCTGCTTTTCCGTTGTCTGCACATATATAGTAGCGATATTTTCCGCGTTTGTCAACCTTTTCAGCGTTTTTTGTGCAACGTTTTAACCCGATTCGTCAAAATTCGCAATTCATCGACCGAATCAGCAAATTTTCGGTTAAAAATACCGTATAGAGAAAGTCCCGGACAGCCTTCCGCTGCCCGAGACTTGGGGTGGTTTTATGTTTCTTGGTAAACGAATTATTCCCACTCGGCAAAATCAGCGTAAGTATAGCTATACGCATTGAAATCCAGCGCAAAACATTCGCAAATATATTAATGTTTTGCGTTCGTATCTCAAGCACTTGGTTATCTCAGTATCAAAATAGTATCATAGATTGTGGGGGGAATTCAACTGAAAACTTTTCTCACATTTAGACACTCGTACTCTTGGCTATATCAAAACAGTCAAAATTGCTCTTAGATTGAACTATGCTAAGGATAAACACGAGCTGCCGATGAGTAGTATACCGTCGAGAATTCTTATACGTAATGGGCAATTTATTAAAGTAAAATTGTCAACTACCATGTAATCTATTGACACAGTCTTCGATGCTGCTTACTTACTTTAATCTCATGTATTTTAATATATTTTGTGATGTTACTACAACTGAAATCCTATATTTTGTATCTTTATTGTTTAGTATATCATTTTCATACGAATCTCGCAAGATTGTACGAATACTTCTCTATCTTCATTTTTGTAAATAAAAGGCGATTGGGGTTATACCTCAATCGCCTATAAACGATATTATCAAGTTTTAGTATCTAATATAATCTTTTGACAATTTATTTTGCTTTGCTTGCTTAGCAAACGGTATCAAGCTGTACACAGTAATCGGAACCGTCGTGATTCCTTGGATTGATTCAAGTATGCAACCATATTGCATTTCGAGATATTTTAATCTTATATCTCACGGCCGCAATCAGTAGCTTTGCAAGGTTTACGACTTCGATTATCAGCAATTGAACAGTGGTTTTTACCAACATTCTGTTTTATTTCAGTATTATTGGATTCAATACGCTGCCACTCAGTGTTTGCTGTTTCCAGCCGTTCCTCCATGGCGGGCGCGTTTTCTAAAACCGTCTTACAGGTGCGCTGCTTTTTTCGCAGCACACGCAGTTCTTCGGTCAATCCTTTGGTCTGCGCTTTGAGCGTCTGCTTATCAGCATCCGGCTTTCGACATTCTGCATACAGATGTTTTCTCCTGTCTGTCAAAACATAAATTTCATTCGATAGCGCTTCTTCGTACAGGTTCACATCTGCTTTCGTGTTCAGTCGATTATCACGCAAGAAATAATACTGCTGCGAATATCGCTCCAGTTTCTTTAACTCATCGAGCATTACGCCGCGGACTGCGCGCGGTGCTTTGCGCGTGCGCACCTTACTAAGCATATAAACATAGCGCCAGTACAAGGCACGAATGCCGCGCAGCGTAAGCCGCCGATGCGGAATGATTGTCCATGGCAGCGCGTAATATTTCTTTCGGTGTTTTCTCTGCTGATAGATTTGCTGAAAGGATCTCCGGTTTGCCGCAACTTCGCTTTTGTCGGCGGCTTCCAGCCGCTTCACAAGTTCGCGCGGTGTGTATTCCTCACCAAGCGATTTCATACGAATAAAACGTTTACCGTTTGGCGGGCGAATGGCAGCGTACTTGCGCCTTTCATTGAACCTGATTTCGTAGCCGCGCAGCCTGAGCAGTTCCCAAAAATTATTGAGAGAATGTGCCTGCTTGAGCATGACATCAATATCACGCCGGATCTCATTTCGGATTGTCGGGCGATACTCCTGCTCGGCTTTCCATTCCGCATAGTGCTTGGCCTTGCGGGTCTTGGGATCGTCGATAACCGACAGGTGATACGCTCGGCAAATCTCGTCTGAAATAGCGCGCAGCTTGTAGAAACTTGCCGGTGTGGATTGAAACTTGTGACCGTCCACGAACGACACTGAATTGTGAATTATGTGGTTGTGTATATGCGCATGATCTGTGTGAGTGCCTATCACAACTTCAAAATCTTCTGCGAAGCATCGCTCGATAAATTCGCACCCAACTTGGTGCGCTTCTTCCGGCGTGACTTCACCCGGCTTGAACGACTGAATATAATGGTATCCGAGGACTTTATCCGTTTTCTTTTCGTGCTGCTTGGTTTCCATCATCTGCTGATAGGCTTCATCGCACGCACAAGTGAAACCAGAAGTCATCGTGTCCTTAATTCCGAAGAAACTGTGAAAACCTTTATACGCTGTTTTCTCCGGGTTCATTACATAATCAATACGATGCCGCAGCTGCTCTCGGATAACATGAATTTGCAAAACCGCCATTAGTTTAACCTTTCAAGCTGCTGCTCGATCTTCTCCTGCGCTGCGGAAATTTAACGCAAAGTTTCGAGCGATACCTTGCCGGAAATGTGTGCAAGGCGCGTGATCTGATTGACATTCCGACCAACGCCTTTGACCTGTTTTTGTAGGTCTGCAACAAACGTATTTGGATAGATTTTGATTTCGCCATATACCAGTAATCTGCGAAAATACTCAGCCATCGACAAATTGCTTTCACGCAATTTTCGCCGGAGCAGCATAAGCTCATCATCGTCCAAACGGAACTTTATTGGGTGTACTCGCTTTCTCATTTTAACAATTCCTTGTTCTATGGTCGCTTGGGGGTATTAGGGGGTATCCCCTTAACAAGCCGGGTTTTGGGTACCCAAAGCCCTATGCTTGCGGGAACTTTAACCTTTACTTAGTTAAAGTGTTTTCGTATACTCTTCGTGAAGGGGAATTTCATCATTTATGGCTTGACACAAAAATTTGGCGCTGAGTTTTTTCACATTTGCGAAACAGTTACTTGATCTTAAATTGCTCAAAGCACCCTTGATGCAGCTTTGCGAAAATCATGCGTTCAGCAAGTATGACTTCGCACTAAGCTTAAACAATATTTCCGACGATGTATGTTAATAGCGAGGACTTTTAAGTCCTCGCTATTACAACGATGGTCAGCTCATTTGTGGCAGA
>UMLG01047479.1_pt1 | contig 14080 bp, 9 predicted proteins | sample 1966511 | NCBI WGS metagenome assembly UMLG01 (sample SAMEA4836195, study PRJEB28245) | human gut metagenome | biome: gut microbiome; material: fecal sample | place: Denmark | collected 2008
GTATACTGCAACATTAGAATCTGGGGACACCGTGACTTTCTACTGTTTTAATGCAAAAAATAAAAGCTGATTTGTGGGATGAGAGAAACAAACAGATAGTATTCATCTGTTTGTTTTTCTCCTTTTATTATATTGTAATCCTCTGCAGTTCTTTAAGGACAGTCTGCACCCTCTCTTCGTCTACATCATAACTGACCACACATAATGCCTTATACAATAAGCTTATGTTTTCTTCTGTGCTGTTTATTGTATAAGATACCATTCCAGAAGCGATTTCATGACTTACATTCAAAAGCTGAAACTTTAAATCCCGTACAGTCTCACTTATACCAGACGCTTGCAGCTCATCCAGGTTATACTCGTCTGTATTGCCGCAAGGCGCAAAACAGGTGGCACAATCTGGGGCTACCGCAAGCTTTTCTTCACGGACACGTTGTAATAATTCTTCGCCATTCTCCTCTAAAGGAAATATTGACGCAAGACTCTTTATAATAATACCATCTGTATTCTCTGTTTTTAAGTGAACATTACATGCTTTCGCAAGTCCGATCAATGCTCCGATAAGTTTCTTTTCTTTTTTATTCATCTATAACATCCCCTTACCCGCTTCCTGCAAAATTATTATAAAAATATGCACGCCACATTATACCAGCCTGGCAAAATATGACGTGCATTATATATTTTATCTGTCTGTATTCTTTGTAAAATATCGTAAAAGCACTTTAGAGCGTGTTTGAAAAATATTTTAGTGAATTGCTGTTCCTTCTGGTACGCAGTCATCAACAAAGATAATCTTACATCCAAAATCATCTCCGCTGGCTGCAATAAGCATACCATTACTCTTCACTCCAGCAAACTTCGCTGGTTTTAAGTTAGCGATTACGATAATCTTTCTTCCGATAAGTTCTTCTGGTGTGTAGTCATCACGGATAGAGGATACAATAACTCTCTCATCTAATCCATCAAACAATGTGAGTTTTAAGAGTTTCTTAGCATTCTTTACAATCTCACAGTTGATAACTTTACAAACACGCATGTCTACTTTATCAAACTCATCAATTGTAATCTCTTCTTTGATTGGTGCGATTGCATTCTTACGAGCTTCCTCTTCCTCGGCAGCCTTTCTTCTTGCTTCTTCTTCAGCAGCTTTTCTCTCTGCCTCAGCCTTTGCTTCTGCTGCAAGAGTCTTCTCTTCCTCTGTCTGTGGAGTGGAGAAATCAAGAAGTCCAAGATATCTCTGTGGCTCTACAGCAAACAGGAATAAGTAAAGTCTTGGGCCTGCTGCCTTACCAATCATAAGGTTATATGCATTCTTGAAGAACTGTGCCTGTGCAGTCTTCTTATTCTCTTCCTGGAAGTCTGGGTCTGCTTCTCTTGGAATCGTGTAAATAAAGCTGTTAAGAGCATCTAAATCATACTCTCCCTTAGCAATAAAGTCATGAAGTAACTGAATCTCCTTCTTCTCTACCTCATTCAAAGTGTTATAGAAATCCCAGTTTCTATATCCAAGAAGAGTATTCATGTTCTCAGGGGAACACTTCTCTAACCAGTATTTTGCAAGTTCAAGACGCTCTGCAAACTCCTCTTTCTTATATGGAGTACCAATCTTCTCGAATACTGTCTCAAGCATATCTGCATTAAAGTCTACAACAGAACCAAAGTTTACAATCTGCTGCATTGGTACCGGATAAAGCTCACGCCCTTCAATCATACAGTTATGCATGATACCTTCGATGTAATCGTAGTTCTTACCCTTACCTGCCTGATATACCTTGAGCATCTTATCAAACTCAAAATACTGACGTAAAATCTCATCATCAAAACAGAAATCAAATGCCTTGTTTGGTTCTGACTTAGAATAAAGCCATAAAATCATTTCTGGCTGATAAATCTTAAGTAATGTATCTGGTGTAAGGTTAAGACCTGTAGAACCAGACATCTTACCTGTTGTTCCCTTAATACCTACAAACTCGTATCCCTTGAACATAGGAGCCTGTGCTCCGAAAATCTTCTTAGCAATAATCTTACTTGTATCGTAACTTCCTCCTGGGCTGGCATGATCCTTTCCGCCCGGCTCAAAGTCAACGCCTTCAATCATCCAACGCATAGGCCAGTCAATCTTCCATGCAAGCTTACAGTTAAAGTCCTTGCTGAAATCCCATGTTCCCTTATGTCCGCACTTACATGTGTACTCACAAGTTACTCCATCTTCAGAAGAAGATGTGATAGTAGTCTCATCCTTACCACATACCGGGCAGTAAATACTTACTGGATAATATGCTTCTCTCTCTTCTGGTGTTGCAACCTGCTGACGGAACTTATCAAGAATATCAAAAATCTCACGTCTCTTCTGTACAGCCTGAATAATATACTTCGCATACTTACCGCTACGGTAGTTCTCGCTCTGTCTGCGGAAGTCAACCTTTACTCCAAAACGTGAAAGAGATGCTTCGAACTCTTTCTCAAAATGTTCTGCATAAGAAGAACAGCATCCATATGGATCCTTAACGTCTACATATGGCTTACCAATCTCGTTCTCTAATTCTGGTGCTACTTCTTTAACATTAACAGGTACTTTTCTGAAACGGTCAAACTCATCCCATGAAAACAACAGACGAGCCTTCTTGCCCTGTTTAATTAAAGCCTTATATACAAAATAACTTGTTGCTATATCTCTAAAATTACCGATGTGAATGGATCCGGATGGGCTAATACCCGCTGCACAAACGTACTCTTCCTTGTCCGGAGATCTCTTAATAATATCCTTTGCAATCTTCTCAGACCAATGCATTCTTCTTCCTCCTACTTTCCCTGTGCCGTACTTACCGGCATTCAAACAGTGTATCTATCTTCATTTATCATGGGACTTAAAATTTTTCCTCAGCCCATAGTCAATAAAACATTATATCAAACCCTATACCTCTTTTCAAGGAAAATCTCATATATTCAATCTTTTTCGACTCTTTATCCTTATGTAAAGTCCCCGGTAGTTGAATCGCCAGGGATTCCCGCTTAATCTCTTAATCCAGTTTCTATCATTGTCCCCATCTCTGTTCATCTTAGAAAAATATTATATACGCAATCTTCCTCCAAATATAATTTAAATTCTAATAGCCTGATCAAGTAGGTAGCAGACGCAATTCATCTCCCACCTTAGAGGTCGGAGTCTTCTTGCTGTAAGAGGATAAAATGTCCAAATACCACATTACTTGCTTCTTGTCCCCTCAATATATTTCAAAAAACGGATACAATCTGCTATTCCACAAAAATAACTCTCTGTCGCATACTCTGCCTCCGCTGCACTCTGAGCCTCAAAAGCCTCTTCGATAACCTCCCTCTGCTCCTCTGTCAGATTCAGCGTGTCCAGCTTCGCATAGGCTTCCTCTTCTTCTCTCACCAAACGCCTGTATGCTTCGGAATTCTTACGAAAATCCGCCATATTCTCATTACGAAAATGGTCTAAAGTAAGCCGAAGTCTCTCTTCCCATGAATCTATAACGTCTCCCTGCAATGTTTCCCGCCTTTCTACTTAAGACACAATCCCAATAAACCTCTACTAATTATTAAATGAATTTATGAACATAGCAACAGCATAACACAGCCTTTGTTCTGTGTCAATATTTTCCTTTAAATAATTATTTTTACTTATAATTACTTAATTAGTAAACTACGTTCATCCTCATTCCCAAATATTTTTCCCCTTTTTTATTATTTAATTCATTAGACAGATGCCCGAGAGAACCAATCCCCCTATTCCCAGTCATTCTCGAGTAAGCAGAAGACGTCAGCTTCTGTCCCCAAATCCCCTCCCCTGTTTAATTCACATTCTCCAGCCACAGCACAGAAGCCATTGCCCCCAATAAGGTATATTTGTGGTCTCGGAGCAAGTGTTGAATGCGAGCAGGTAAGCGAACATTCAGCACGCCGCGACTAAAATCACAAATATGCCTTATTGGGGGCAATGGCTTCGTCTGTTGTTTCTCCAATGAATTAAATAGCAAAAAACCATTGACTTAACTGGAAAAATCCTGTATACTGATATTTACCGTGCAGCTGGGAAGTTAGCGGCGTCCTGTACCTGAAATCCGCTATAGCAGGAGTGATGGTCAGCCTCGGATGTCTTATTGATGGAGCTGCCCTTTATAAGTGGTGTTGACAATTGGGTCTCGCGCAACAGGAACCTCTGAACCGTGTCAGGTCGGGAACGGAGCAGCACTAAGGAGACTCTCCTGTGTGCCGTGAGGGTGCCTGGTTCGAGCTAACTGTAGAGGTAACGTCTGTTGGTAAGCATACAAAGCTGACCGCACGGTTTTAATAATTCGATTTTTATATTCACATAATAGAAAGCGTCATAATAATGAAGATTGTTATATATCTTTATTGTTATGACGCTTTTTTATTCAAGAATGCCTCCGCATTCTTGCTGAGAGATTTGTGTTATACAATGCATAGCATACTTTTACATGTTACTAGTTATTATCTCTTTAGGAAATCAGGCAGGAATCCTCGTTCACTTAATCGCCGAGTACTTTACTGATTATTCGTTTCAAACTTACAATTTTATAAAAGAAGCACAAAGCCAGTCTCGCAACCAGCTTTGTGCTACATTTTAATTCTAATTATCAGTCTGATTTTCTTCCTGTATCAGCTTGCGCTTTTTCTTTTTTTCTTTTTGAATTTCTCTTAATTTTCTAAAAAATGCTGAGAGCATTTCCGAGCATTCTTCTTGAAGAACGCCTCTTTCTACCTCTGCCTGGTGATTAAATTCCTGCATTTCAAGAAGATTAAGTATTGAGCCGCCACAACCAGCTTTCGCATTCATGCTGCCAATAACGACTCTCGTCACTCTCGCCTGCACAATTGCTCCGGCACACATCTGGCAAGGCTCCAAAGTGATGTACATCGTACAGTCTTCCAATCGCCAGTCTCCAAGCTTTTTACATGCTTTTTTCATCGCAAGAAGTTCTGCATGTGCAAGCACAGTCTTATCCTTATTCCGCTTATTATATCCTCTGGCAATTATTTTTCCATCATGAACAATAACACAGCCAATTGGCACATCACCAATCGCCTCTGCTTTTTTTGCCTGCTTAATTGCCTCTTTCATAAATTTTTCGTCTTCTGTATATTTTCTCATAAAATATTCTCCCATTTATGAAACTCATAGTCCCGTAAAATAGCGACGTACTTATTTCAATATTTTGTGATACCCTCCTGCCTACAGATGGGAGCTTCCCTTCCCCCAATAAAATCACCATAATCACATCAAAAAATACATTTGCAATAATCTGCCAAACTGTCGATTTATATTCCGTCTCTCAGCAGATACAACCAGTATCCAAAACTTCCAGTTTTCATACGATTCTCTGTAAGTGATAAAAATACTGGAAACTGATAAATTTCTGCCATATATTTTTCCCGATTCTCATAAATTCCCGGCACACCGATACAGTAGCGTTCTTCTCCTGCGTACCTTACTTTTCCTGCCAGAATATGATGATATCTCCCATATCCTTTCAAAAGGAACTGATTGCTTTTAAGTACGCTGGCTTCTTCCCCAAACTGTGCCAAATCCGCAGTTGAAATCCTGCATCCTTCATAAAAAGCGGTATTAAAAATATTGTCCACAGAAGGGTTCTTTTTCATTGCATTTATCCACATTTTTTCAAAATTATCAACAACAGAAGTGGCTTCTGGCTCAGTTTCTGCTTCTATTTTTATTTGGGGTTCTATTTCGGAGTCAATCTTCAACTCTGATTTTGATTCCATTTCAGCATCTGTCTTTAACTCTGATTTTAGTTCTAGTTCAGATTTATTTTTTGATTCAATACCATCTTCTGAAAATTCTTTTATTTTAACACTTTCTTCTATATTTGTATTATTGCTATGTGCTATATCATTTTCTGAATCAGGCAAGTTTTCCTCTGATTTTATGTTCTCTATCTTATTCTCAGCTCTCTTTTGAAAATCCTTTTCCTCAAAACTCTCTGTGTTTATCTGACCTTTTTTTTCTAAAATATTTTCCTCTGATTCTTGTTGCTCCTGTAACATTTCATCAGTAATATTTCTTGTTGATACTTTTTGTTTTTCTGACATCTTATCTGGAAGAATCTTTTCTGTCTCTGTCTGTTTTTCTGATATTTTACCAGCAATATCTTTTCCAGATTTATTTTCCTGCATTTGAGATTTATCTTTTGCAGAATTCACAATCTTATGCCACCGAAGAGGCTCCAAAGTTTCTGTCGGAATTTCCTCTCCAATCCATACACTTCCGTAATAAAAAGCATCCTGATAATAAAGTAATACTCCCGACTGTGCTTTTATCCGAAAACCAGCCGGAAGCATAGCTGCAGGGTAGGTCAAATGTATTTCTTCCTTATGTTCTTGCGTAATGAGTGTGTCTAACTGCCAGACTTGCCAGCTTTCTCCCTGCCGCTCATAAAAACATAATTTAAGCTCCATTCCCTGCAATAAACGCTCATCGTCTATCTGAATCGTCAGTTTAAGGCTGCCTGACTTTTGTTCTGCCTTAACAAACCCGAAGCATTCCTTTTTCTCTGCCTTTTCATAACGATACAAATAAGAAAGTATCCTTTGATAATCTGCCATGATGATACTCCTTTTTTCACTAATGTATTCTGCAGAATGACTTTTATGCCACCAAATATCCTGTAAAAATATACCGCAAATTGGGACGTGCAGATTGCAGGAATAATTTTTCAAACACGCTCTTATCTTCCAAGAATATCCGATAACTTTGCAAACTCCTCTAAAGAAAGCTTTTCTCCACGAATTGTCGGAGTAAGCCCCATCTCTTCAAGCGCCGCTACTGTCTTTTCCTTTGGAATACGAAGTTCGCTTGAATTATAAAGTCCGTTCTGCAGCGTTTTTCTTCTCTGATTAAAAGAAGCACGAATAATCTTAAACATAAATGCGGAATCATTTACCTTAACTGGTTTTTCCTGATAACGAGTTAAACGGATAACTGCAGAACCAACCGCAGGTCTTGGAATAAAGCAGTTTGGCGGTACATTTGCCACGATATATGGTTCTGCATAATACTGTACTGCTAAAGAAAGAGCACCATAATCCTTTGTTCCCGGGCCTACCTGCATACGGTCAGCGACTTCTTTCTGCACCATAACTGTAATAGAGTCCAGTGGTACTTCACTCTCAAATAACCCCATAATAATTGGTGTTGTAATATAGTAAGGCAGGTTCGCAACGACTTTAATTGGTTTTCCACCATTCTTTTCTTCTGCAATCTTGCGAATATCTACCTTTAAAATATCTTCGTTCAATACTGTAACATTATCATATTCCTTTAAAGTATCCTCCAGAATTGGAATCAGCTTTGTATCAATCTCTACCGCAACAACTTCCCTTGCCGCCTCCGCAAGATACTGCGTCATCGTTCCAATTCCCGGTCCGATTTCTAAAACAAAATCATCCTTTCCAATCTCTGCTGCACCAATAATTTTATCGAGTACATGCGTATCAATCAAAAAGTTCTGTCCATATTTTTTCTGAAAATTAAATCCATACCGCTGTAAAACTGCAATCGTTTCCTGCGGGTTTCCTAAATTCGCCATAAGACCTCCTTGGGCTGTCATAAGATTTTGAAAGCAATTTTATATTTGGGGAATCAATGTTGAAGTCTTCCCCTTAAATTTTTACTTAGTTTCTCTATAATAAGATAATAATACATGAAATAGATATCTCATTCAAGAGACGAAATCAAGAAAGGGACAATATGTAAAAGAGAAAGAATCCATATCTGTGGCCTGGGAGCAAGTGCTGGGTGCGAGTGCTAAGCGAGCATTCAACACGCCGCGACGAAAGTCACAGATATGGATTCTTTCTCTTCCAGAGTTCGTCTGTCCTTCTGTTCTCCTAATGAATTAACCCATACAATCTCTGAGCATTTTCATAGGTTACATTTTCTACTTCTTCCGCTGTAATTTCCTTAAGTCTTGCGATTTCTTCAATCACCAGCGGCAGATATGCAGAGCTATTTCGCTTTCCTCTGTGTGGTGCTGGTGCAAGGTAAGGGCAGTCGGTTTCTACTACAATACACTCTAATGGAATTGCCTTTACAACTTCCTTCAGCACACGGGAATTTTTAAAGGTAACGACACCTCCTACACCAATGTAATAACCCATTTTTACATATTCTTTTGCCATTTCAGCAGAACCGGAAAAGCAATGAATTACACCGCCTGTCGTTCCGGCGTGTTCCTTTTTCATAATGTCAAATGTATCCTGCGATGCGTCTCTGCTATGTATAATTACAGGAAGTTTTTCCTCTGTTGCAAGATGAAGCTGTCTGATAAACCACTCCTGCTGTACTTCTTTTGGCTCTACATTCCAGTGATAATCAAGGCCAATCTCTCCGACTGCCACGATTTTATCCCTGTGACAATATTCCCGAAGCTGCTCCATCCGTTCCTCATTAAGTTCACCAACATGGTCTGGATGAATTCCGGCTGCACCGTACATAAAAGGTACTTTCGAAATAAGTTCTAAGGTATCCATCAGGTCTTTCCAGCTTGCACTGACATTGACAACCTGTGTCACGCCAGCATCTTTTAGCGATTCGAGAACGACCGCTCTATCTGCATCAAACTGTTTATCATTATAATGAGAATGTGTATCAAAAATCATAGTATACCTCTTTAATCCTTGGTTTGCCACAGGGAAAATAGACGCTCCCGAAGAGAGAAGATACCCTATAGCTGTGACCTTAGACCAAGGGTTGGATGCGAGCGTCTAAGCGAACATTCAACCTGCAGCGACGAAAGTCACAAATATAGGGTATTGCCTCTCTTCGGGAGCGTCTCCCCTGCCTGCGGCAACTCAGAATTTAATTAACAAATCTCTGCGCCTGCTGGCATCTTCTTCTCTGGTACCATCAGGGATAATTCCCCATTTTCGTCCTCTGCGCATAAGAGCATACCTTCAGAAAGTACACCGGCTAATTTCGCAGGTTTTAAGTTTACAAGAACCATAACCTTCTTACCAACCATTTCTTCTGCGCTATAATGTTTCTTAATACCGGAAACAATCTGTTTTACCTGGCTGCCAATCTTAACCTGGGAGCAAAGAAGCTTTTTAGACTTCTTTACTTCTTCGCAGGCAATGATTTCACCAACCTGGAACTGCATTTTTTCGAAATCATCAAATGTGATTTCTTCTTTTGGTTCGATGTCGATTACTGGTTCGTCATCTTTTTTCTCTTCTTCAGCTGGAGCCTGTCTTGAAGCATTCATCTCGTCTACTTTTGCCTGTACTTCTTTTGCATCAAGTCTTGCAAAAAGGATTTCTGGCTTGTCTGTTACTTTCTTTCCAGATTCGTAAAGACCGAACATTTCAAGTTCGTCCATAGTTCTTTCGGAAGAATTAAGCTGTGCAAAAATTCTTTCTGCTGTTTCTGGCATAAATGGAGAAAGTAAAGAAGCACCGATTGTAATGCTTTCTACTAAATTGTAAAGAACTGTAGCAAGTCTGTCCTGTTTTGCAGGATCTTTTGCTAAAGCCCATGGCATTGTCTCATCAATGTACTTGTTACAACGTTTAAATAAGTTAAAGATTTCTGTCATCGCATCTGCAACTCTGAGCTTAGACATACATTTTATTACTTTATGCTTTGTATCTAATGCTACGTCCATAAGATTCTTATCAAATCCATCTGTCACTCCACTGTTAGCTACAACTCCGCCAAAGTATTTATTAGACATGGAAATTGTACGGTTTACAAGGTTTCCAAGTGTATTGGCAAGGTCAGAATTCATACGTTCTACTAAGAGATCCCATGTGATTACACCATCGTTCTCAAATGGCATCTCGTGAAGTACAAAGTAACGAACAGCATCTACACCGAATAAATCTACGAGGTCATCTGCGTAAATTACATTACCTTTGGATTTACTCATCTTGCCGTCACCCTGTAATAACCAAGGATGTCCAAATACCTGTTTTGGAAGCGGAAGATCTAATGCCATTAAAAAGATTGGCCAGTAAATTGTATGGAAACGTATAATATCTTTACCAATCAGATGTAAGTCTGCTGGCCAGTATTTCTTAAATAATTCTCCACTTTCACCATCGCAGTCATATCCAAGGCCTGTGATATAGTTTGTTAATGCATCAAGCCATACATAAACAACATGCTTTGGATCAAAGTCTACAGGAATACCCCATGAGAAAGAAGTACGGGATACACATAAGTCCTGAAGTCCTGGTAAAAGGAAGTTGTTCATCATCTCGTTCTTACGTGATTCTGGCTGAATAAAATCAGGGTTATCATTAATATACTGAATCAGACGGTCAGCGTATTTGCTCATACGGAAGAAATAAGCCTCTTCCTTTGCAGGCTGGCATGGACGGCCACAGTCTGGACACTTGCCATCTACTAACTGAGATTCTGTGAAGAAAGATTCACATGGTGTACAGTACATTCCTTCATAATGTCCCTTGTAAATGTCACCCTTATCGTAAAGCTTCTTAAAGATCTTCTGAACCTGTTTTTCGTGATCCTCATCTGTTGTACGGATAAACTTATCGTAAGATGTGTTCATTAAATCCCAGATTCTCTTGATTTCTCCTGCTGTGTTATCAACAAATTCCTTTGGAGAAATTCCAGCTTCTGCTGCCTTTAACTCGATTTTCTGACCATGTTCATCTGTTCCTGTCTGGAAACGTACATCATAGCCTTCTTTTCTCTTAAATCTTGCAATTGCATCTGCTAAAACAATCTCATATGTGTTACCAATATGAGGTTTGCCGGATGTGTAAGCAATTGCAGTTGTAATGTAATATGGTTTCTTACTCATTTATCTATTATACCTCCTATGCAACCTGTGTCATTAGGTCTGTTATCTGTTCGTCAACTTTCCTTAATGTACCCTTAGAATCTTTTATCCCTGATTTATACAGCAATTGTATTTACAGGGTAATTTTGCGCGTACATATTATTATAGAATAAATCCGAATATTCGTCTATGGTTATTTTTCTGAAAAACTAATAGTTTTCCTGTATAATTCATAGTATAATACCAAATACTTTTTATCTTCCGATATAAAAATGCTATCAAAGGAGGCCGACTATGAAGAAAAATCATCGCAGACCATTGTCTAAAGCACTATTTACCCACTTGTTTTTTCTACTTCTTATCCTTATTTGCGGAGTCAGTTTAGCAGGTTGTGGACAATCCAGTGCACATAATTCTTCAAAGCAGAAAAAATTTGACCAGTTTCTTGATTCCTGCTTTAAAGAATTCGCTACCGAAAACACAATTACTTTGCATTTTAAACTCTCTGATCCGTCTTCTTACGGTATTAAAAAGGAACCCTCTCCCACTTATGGAGAGCTTTCTTCGGATACGGCAAAGAAAAACTGCAAACGTTCAAAACAACTTCTTCAAGAACTTTATACTTTTCCAACAAGCAGCCTGACAAAAGAACAGAAACTTACCTGGCAGATTTTTCAGGATTATCTAAATGAAACTATTATGAGTGAAAAATATATTCTTTATTCTTCTCCTTTCGGTGCAGATGGATTACCTTCGGATATTCCTGTAACTCTTTCCGAATATCGTTTTGACAACGAAAAAGATATTAAAGATTATTTATCACTTGTAAATCAAATTCCAGAACTTTTTACGCAGGTTCTTGATTTTGAGGAAGAGCGCCGTAACGCAGATATTGTAAGCCCTGATTTTGTAATCTCTGATACTATCGACCAGATTAACCAATTTTTAAATGCAAGCGAAGAAAATAATCTTCTCGTTGAAAGTTTTGAGGAACGTCTGGATTCCCTTGATACTTTAAGTGAAGATCAGAAAGCAAGCTACACCGCAAATAACCGATTACTCATTACAAATAAAGTATTTCCCGCATATGAGCATTTAAAAACTGCTTTACAGGTCTCTACAGGCAGCAAACATACTACATCTGATAACAGCACAAAAGAGAGACTCTGCGAATATGAAAATGGCCAGGACTACTATCGTTTTCTTCTCCAGTCCGATGTCGGAACAGACATGTCCCCGGAAGAATGTATCACAGCTTTGGAAACACAGTTAAAAGATACGATAAAAGATATTTCTTCCCTGACAACACAAAATAAAGACCTGTATACAGAATATCTCAGCGCGGTTCCGACACTTTCAAAACCAAAGGAAATCATGGAGCAGTTAAAAGACGATTCTCTTGTGGATTTCCCGGAAATAAAGAACATTTCTTATGAATTAAAAAATGTTCCTAACGCTCTTTCCGGCACTTCCGCCTGTGCATTTTATCTTGTACCTCCAATTGACAGTAAAGATGCAAATATTATTTACATCAATAACAACCGTGTGGAGTCCAACGAAATGTTTTCCACACTTGCCCATGAAGGCTATCCGGGACATTTATACCAGACGAATTATTTTTTAAGTACGAATCCTTCCCCTCTCCGTACATTTCTTCACTGTGACGGATATGACGAAGGATGGGGGACTTATGCCCAGTTATACAGCTATAATTTTACAGAATTTAAAGATGTCGATGAAAAAACACAGGCACAGCTCCGCCAGCTATATCGGGATAATGACCTGCTCTCACTCTCCCTGTCCTCTCTGAGCGATTTATATGTGAATTATAAAAATTATGATGAAAATGCACTGGCCGATTATTTAAAGACTTACGGAATTGATAAATCCGCTACAAAACAACTTTACCAATACGTTATTGAAAATCCGGTCACTTATCTTTCTTACAGTATTGGATATTATGAATTAAACAAATTAGAAAAGGAGATGGCTGCCTCTCTTGGAAAATCATTTAAAATTTCTGATTTTCATGAAGCAGTTCTGAATGTTGGTTCTTGCAATTTTGCAATTTTAAGTCAGGAAATAGAAAAGGAAACAGAAATTCTCAGCAAGGTCCCTTAAAAATATTGCTTGTATACACGCGTTTTTTAAATATTTTAAATATTTTTACTCATAATTGGTCATTTTATTTGTTTTGAATAATTGACATTTCAATCCTGCATTGTTATACTAGAGCGTGTTTGAAAAAATAATAGAATTTCATTATTGGGGATTTTTATTCTTTTTTCATTGGAAAATCGACACAAAAAGTGTACAATAGACAACGTACGCGATAAAAAGTACAACAGTTTAATTTAAATACAACTTAGGAGGTAATACTATGGAAACATATGGTATCGAAAAACTTGGGATTGTGAATCCTAAAGCAGTTTACCGCAATTTAACACCTGCACAGTTAACAGAGGCAGCTTTAAGAAGAGGCGAGGGCAAGCTTTCTAACACTGGTGCACTCGTTGTAACTACAGGTAAATATACAGGACGTTCTCCTAAAGATAAATTTATCGTTGATACTCCTTCTGTTCATGATGACATTGCATGGGGAAGCGTTAACGTTCCTATCACTCAGGAGAAGTTCAATGCAATTCGTTCTAAAGTAATCGCTTACCTTCAGAACAGAGAAATCTTCATCTTTGATGGTATGGCTGGTGCTGATCCTGTCTGCACAAGAAAGTTCCGTATCATTAACGAATTAGCAAGCCAGAACCTTTTCATTCATGAACTCTTAATTCGTCCTACAGCAGAAGAATTAGAGAACTATGGCGAAGCTGATTTCACTATCTTCGTTGCACCTGGATTCAAATGTATTCCAGAAATCGACGGAACTCATTCTGAAGCAGCTATCATCGTTGACTACGAACAGAAACAGGTAGTTATCTGTGGTTCCCAGTACTCAGGAGAGATTAAGAAGTCTGTATTCTCTGTAATGAACTTCTTAATGCCAAAAGAAGGTGTACTTCCAATGCACTGCTCCGCTAACATGGATCCAGAAACTCATGAGACAGCTGTATTCTTCGGTTTATCTGGAACAGGTAAGACTACTCTTTCTGCAGACCCTAACCGTAAATTAATCGGTGATGACGAACACGGCTGGTCTGACAGAGGTATCTTCAACTTCGAAGGCGGATGCTACGCTAAATGTATTAACTTAAGCGCAGAGAACGAACCGGAAATCTACAACGCTATCAAGTTCGGAAGCCTTGTAGAGAACG
>UMLG01016812.1_pt1 | contig 13994 bp, 8 predicted proteins | sample 1966511 | NCBI WGS metagenome assembly UMLG01 (sample SAMEA4836195, study PRJEB28245) | human gut metagenome | biome: gut microbiome; material: fecal sample | place: Denmark | collected 2008
AGCGTGACAGGCTAGCGTTCTAACCAACTGAACTACCGGGCCACAGAGGAAAGAGCCAACCTGATTCGCCTGCAAAGCCTGCACAAGGTGCAAACCAGCTGCCTGAAACCAAATCTCCGAAATGGAGCGGCCGACGAGGCTCGAACTCGCTACCTCCACCTTGGCAAGGTGGCGCTCTACCAGATGAGCTACGGCCGCATGGCGGAGAGTTTGGTTTTGTCGCGCTCTCTCCGGGCGACGAATGCTATTATATGGCATTCGATGTAAAAAGTCAAGCTTTTTTCGCCTATTTTTTCAAAAAGTCATACGTTTACTGCTTTTCTACGGTGTCCGGCCAGTTTTTCAGCAGGTCATTCAGGTCTACTTTGTACTGTTTGCCGCAAAACTGGCAGTTGACCTCGGCAATGGGGTCTTCATCGCGCAGTTTTTCCACCTCTTTTTTGCCAAGGCTGCGGATGGTGCGCTCCACGCGGTCCAGGCTGCAATCACAGCAATAGTCAATGCGGGTGGAATCCAGCAGTTCGGGGTTAAAGCCGTCCAGCGCCATATTCAGGATATCGGGAATACTTTTACCCTGCTGCAGCAGGGTGGTAACGCCGGGCATTGCGCCGATATTCTTTTCCAGGCGGGTGATCTCATCCTCGGTTGCGCCGGGCATGAGCTGCACGATAAAACCGCCCGCGCACTGCACCGTCAGATCCGGGTTGACCAGAACGCCCAGCGCGCAGACCGTTGGTGTCTGCTCACTGATGGCAAAATAGTTGGTGATATCCTCGGCAATCTCACCGGAAACCAGCGGCACCTGGCCGATATAGGGTTCCCGCATACCAAGGTCGCGGATCACATCCAGCGTGCCATCCTTACCCACGGCAGCGCCGACGTTCAGGTGGCCGTCCGCGCGCGGGGGCAGCTCCACGATGGAGTTTTCGACATAGCCTTTTACATCGCCCGCGCCGTTGGAAACGGCCAGAATACGGCCCGCCGGGCCGCCGCCCTTGATCTGTACGGTGACAGAATCAGAATCCGATTTGAGCATCTGGCCCATCATGGCAACACCGGTCAGCAGACGACCCAGGGCTGCGGTGGTAACGGCGCTGGTTTTGTGCAGCTGCTCCATTCGGCGCACAATGGCGGTGGAATCAATGCCATAGAACAGGATGCCGCCGTTTTCCGAAATGCCGCGCAGCAGGTTGCTGCTGTTTTCATTTTTTGTTTCACACATAGAATCAATGACCTCCCGAAGCAGGGGTACGGCGGTTAGGCCGGGGTGCCGTCTGCTTCCTGTGTATACTGCTTGACTGCCGTGATGATCCAGCGCTGGCTGTCCGGCCGGACAGGGCCAAAGCTTTCGCCATCGGCAATTTTGACCGGGTCAAAGCCGTATCTGGTTAGCAGCGCTTTGACGGTATCAAGCGGGTAGCTGTATTCCGAGAAAGATTCATGGAAGTCTTCCCCGGTATCTTTATAGTGGATATCAATGCTGAGGTCCACGCGACCTGTCTGTGGGTCATAGCGGTTGCTCCAGCGGCAGGCGGCGTCATCCTCATCAAAATCAAAAGTCTGGCCGGAAAGCACTTTTTCATGCTTATAGGGTGTGTTCAGGTCAAACACAAAAACGCCGTCTTTTTCCATAAAGAACGCGGCTTTTGCGATGGCCTTTTCAAAGTTTTCCAGCGGACCGATGTGGTTATAGGTATCGAAAGTGGAAACCGCGGCGCGGATGGTCCCGTACAGGTCCAGCTGCAAAAGGTCCTGGCACAGCAGCATGGGGTTGGTCAGCGGCAGGCCAAGGGCATCGGCTTTGTCCCGCAGGACGCTGAGCATCTCTTCCGAAACGTCAATGCCGATCATATCGTACCCAGTCTGGGCCAGCATCAGGGTCAGCTCGCCGGTGCCGCAGCCAAAATCTGCCACAATGCCATCCTGGATGCCGTGGGCTTTCAGCTCCCCGGTCACATAGGCGAACAGCGCATCATAATCGGCTGCGCCGTTGAACTCGTCATAAAAATAGGCAAATTCCTGATACGCCATGGTTTAGGCCTCCGGTGCCAGGCAGGCATCCAGATACTGGCGCAGTTCTTCGACCCCGGTCCCCTTTTCGGCGCTGGTCAAAAACACCTGCTTGCAGCCATAGGGGGCGCAGGTGATGCGGAACTCTTCCAGCTGGGCGGTCATCTCAGATTTTTTGAGCTTATCCGCCTTGGTCAGCGCCACAACAAAGGGAATCCGGTGGAAGTGCAGGTATTCCATCATCTGCACATCGTCCGCGCTGGGGGCATGGCGGCTGTCCAGCAGCTGCACCAGCACATTCAGCGCGCGGTCCGCTTCAAAATAGCTGTTGATCAGCTCGTCCCAGCGCTCACGGTCCGCATTGGACACCTTGGCGTAACCATAGCCGGGCAGGTCCACGAAGTAGGCGGTATCCACACGGTAAAAGTTGATGGTTGCCGTTTTGCCCGGCGTTGCGCTGACGCGCGCCAGATTTTTGCGGTTGCACAGCCTGTTGATCAGGCTGGATTTGCCCACGTTGGAACGGCCGGAAAAGACAAATTCCGGGCGGTCGCTTTCCGGCAGCTGGCTGGAAAGGCCATAGGATGCCTGAAATTCACTGCGATTATAATTCATAAATACAACTCCCTTTTCCGGCTTTTCCGCGTTGGTCACATCACGGCAGCAGGTTCCTTGGCGGTGCTCTGCTCGGTTGCGATCAGCTGGGTAGCCTGCGGCATGGTGCGTTTGTGGGCAGCGGATGCTGCGGGCAGGATGAGTGCATGTTTAAGCACCTGAGAAAGGTCACTGACGGGGATGAACTTGACGGCCTTTTTGACCTCCTCATCCACCTCGTACAGGTCGGGCTTGTTGGCTTCAGGGATGAGCACGGTGGAAATGCCCTCGCGGAAGGCTGCCATGCTCTTTTCTTTCAGGCCGCCGATGGGCAGAACATTGCCGTGCAGGGTGATTTCGCCCGTCATGGCAAGGTCGTGGCGAACCGGAATCTCGGACAGCGCAGAAATCAGCGCGGTGGTCAGGGTGACACCGGCGGAGGGGCCATCCTTGGGTACAGCGCCTTCGGGGGCATGGATATGGATATCGGTGTTCTTGAACTTATCCGGCGCAATGTGGTAGGTTTCGGCATGTACGCGGGCATAGGTCAATGCCAGGTGAGCGCTCTCTTTCATTACATCACCCAGGCTGCCGGTGATCTCCACCTTGCCGGATCCGTTGGGGATGATGGAAACTTCGATGGGAAGCATCTCTCCGCCCACGCTGGTCCAGGCCAGGCCGTTGGCAATGCCAACAGCATCGGTGCGGGAAATAAAGGTCGGCTTGACCTTTTCGGGACCGAGCATTGCTTTGACCATGGCAGAGGTAACATTGATCTTATCTTTCTCCCCTGCGGCGATCTTTTGAGCGCACTTGCGCAGCACTGCGGTGATGGTGCGCTCCAGAGTACGCACGCCAGCTTCGCGGGTGTAGCCGTCAATGATCTCATACAGCGCCGCCGGAGCCATGGTAACGCGGGATTCCAAGCCGTTATTTTTGAGCTGTTTGGGCAGCAGATGGCGGCGGGCGATGTTGAACTTTTCCACGCGGGTATAGCTGGGCAGTTCAATCACATCCATACGGTCATACAGCGGGCCGGGAATGTGGGAAGCATCGTTGGCGGTGGTGATGAACAGCACGTTGCTGAGGTCAAACGGAATATCAAGATAGTTATCCTTAAAGGTCTTGTTCTGTTCAGGGTCCAGCACTTCCAGCAGGGCGCTGGAAGGATCGCCGCGGTAGTCCCCTGCCAGCTTGTCGATCTCATCCAGCAGGATGACCGGGTTGGAGGACTTGGCGGTATTGATGGCGCTGATGATGCGGCCGGGCATTGCGCCGATGTATGTACGGCGGTGGCCGCGGATCTCGGCTTCGTCATGCACGCCGCCAAGGCTCATGCGGGCAAAATTGCGGTCCATGCAGGCGGCAACGGAGCGCGCAATGGAGGTTTTGCCGACACCCGGAGGGCCGACCAGGCAGATGATCTGGCCCTTGACATCCGTATTGAGCTGGCGGACGGCCAGAATTTCCAGAATGCGCTCCTTGACCTTTTCCAGACCATAGTGGTCATGGTCCAACACCTTGCGGGCATGGGCCTGGTTCAGATCATCCTTGGTAAAGGTGTGCCAGGGCAGGCCGATGACGGTATCCAGATAGCTGCGAATCACGCTGATTTCGGCCTGATTGCCGGCCATTTTGCCAAGGCGCTCGCATTCTTTCAGCAGCTTTTCCTCGCTGGCGGCATCCAGGTGCAGGTCCTGAATCTTCTGGGCATACTTTTCCGCTTCGGCACGGGTATCCTCGGCATCGCCCAGTTCTTCGCTGATGATGTGCATCTGTTCCCGCAGGTAGTAATCGCGCTGGTTTTTATCCATCTGGACGTTCACTTTATCGTCCAGTTCTTTCTCAATGGCCAGCACTTCACATTCCTGGCGCATCACAAGCAGGAGCTTTTCCAACCGGCTGGGGATGGAATTTTCCTGCAGAATGGTCTGCTTGTCCTCATATTTCAGCAGCAGGTTGGCCGGCATATATTCGCTCAGGTAGAGCGGATTATCCGAGGAAACGATGTTATACACCACATCCTTGGAGATTTGCGGGCTGTAGGAGAGATACTCCTCAAAGCACTCTTTCAGGCTGCGAACCAACGCCTCGGTCTGGGTGCGCTTATCTGGTGCCACACCGCGCACGGGAGCGGGGCGGACATCAGCCTGCAGGTATTTGCCACTGGCATCCAAGTCCAGCAGTTTAGCACGGGACTTTCCTTCTACCAGTACCTTGACCAGATCTTCGGATACACGCAGCACCTGCTTAATTTCCGAAATGACGCCATAGGCATACAGATCCTGGGCCGTGGGCTCCTCGGTCTCCATATCCTTTTGTGCAATCAGAAAAATATTGCTGTTGGCGTGCATGGCAGCCTCGATGGCGGCAATGGACTTCTGGCGGCCCACCTCAAAGTGGACCACATTATTGGGGAACACCACCAGCCCGCGCAGTGCAACCACCGGCAGGTGCATGGCGTTATGGGCCACACGAACCCTTACTTTTGCTTCTGACATATCTTTCCCTCCCCGGGCCAGCTGGCCGCGGATTTTATTTCAAGTACGGCAATCAGCGCTTTGTTCTGGCGCGTTTGCCATGGTTTTATTTTGCTTTTGCCTGCATCGGGCATTCGTGCAGCACACGGATGACCGCGCTGCCGCAGGCAGGCCGCGGCAGCAGCACATTCAACGCAGATGGCAGAACTTCCGCTTTCAACTCCATCACCGGGGCACACTCGCCATCAATTGTGGCAATGATGGGGCGGTTGTCCAGCACCTGCATTTCCACGCTGCGGGCACGGTAAAAGGTCATAAAGCTGCGGAACTCCGGCACGATGGTATCGGCATCCTGCATGTGCTGCCCGGCTTTGTATTTGGCCAAAATTCCCGCAACCTGAATGCGGGAGATGGGTTTGACCAGCACAATATCAAGCAGGCCGTCATCCATGGCTGCATAGGGCGCAGCCTGATAACCGCCGCCGTAATAGCCGCCATTACAGATGGCCGCCATCATATAAGTACCGGTATATTCTTTGCCGTCGATCGCAACGCGCAGCTTGTGGCCGAAGCGGCTGAGCATAGCCTGTAGAATCGAGAGCGTATAGGCTGCTGTTCCCCCGCATCCCGGCAGCCGCCGGAATTTTGGGATGCCATATGCCACCTGAGCGTCCAGCCCGGCGGCGCAGATATCGATTCCGATACCAAGGGATGTTTGCAGCAGGTCCACCCGGCAGGGCTGTGCCTGCAGCTGGGCGGCAAAATCTAAAAAAGGCGCTTGGCCCGCCGCGCCGAAGTTGCGCACATAGTCGTTCCCGCTGCCGCAGGGCACACAGCCGACCGCTACATTCGCGCTGCCTGCCGCGCCCTGAACCAGCTCGTTCAGCGTTCCATCTCCACCGCAGGCATACAGCGCCACCGGGGTACCGGATGCCGCATACCGGTGGGCTGCTTCGCGAGCCTGACCAGCATACTGTGTGACAACAATTTGAGGCTGGGGCAGCTGGAGCTGGCGGGCCGCCGCCTGGATCTGGGGCACAAGCTCTGCGCTTGCATCCCGTTTTCCTGCAACGGGGTTGATGAAAAATACCTGTTCCACCGCGGTGCTCCTTCTGCCCAATAGGAACCGCTTTGCCCTTCACGGGGGTAGCAGCTCTTATTTCTGGCTCCAAAAATACAGAATATATTGTATCTGGTTTGGCTGTAAATAGCAAGTGCTTACTACAAGATGTTACAATTTGTGCGGATAAAATTCACAAGATGTTCGATTTTGTCCGATTTGTCCGCTCCATTTTTGCCTGCTGTTATTCGCGCGGGCGGGCCAGGGCATCGCGGCGGAACGCCTGCATGGCGGCTTCGTCCTCAAAGCTGGCAATGTACAGCTGGTCCCCCATTTCGCGGGCCAGAACTTCCGGCAGGCGCGGAGCCGCGTTCAGGCAGGAGCGGTACTTTTTCAGCAGCTCCTCATGCGGCATGCGGTAGCGCAGTTCATCGTGGCGGCCCGCACAGCAGCAGTAGCGGTGGTAACGCGCCAGCGGATGGTGCGCAGCGCCGAATGCCACCATATCGGCCCAAATCTGGTACAGGTCCAGCCCGCCGGCATAGTTGAGCATATCCACCGTATAGCCGCCAGCCGGGCGCATGTTGACTTCCAGCCCCAGGATATCCCCCGCATTGCCCAGACTGGGCTTGGCGGTTTTCAGGCGGAAAAATTCCAGGTGGAAAAAGCGGCTTTTGGCACCAAAGGCTTTCAGGGCAGCTTCGCCCATTTTGCGCAGTTCGGGGCTGATTTCCGGTGCAACATAGTACCACATCGGCTTTTTGCCATGGGCAATCTCCATGATGCTGTCCGGCGTAACATGGCTGGCGGCATAGATCGGCTCGGCATTGGCATCGGCCACGCCGTCAAAGGTCACGATCTCACCATCCACAAATTCTTCCAGGATATAGCTGGCCGCATTGGGGCCCTCCTGCTGGAAAAATTTGTTCAACTCGGTTTTATTCTTGAACTTATGGGTGCCGTTTGCCCCCACGCCGTTATCTGGCTTGGCAATGACGGGCCAGCCGACAGTTTTGGCGAAAGCCTGGGCCTCCGTTACATCTGCCGTCACACACCAGCGGGCGGTGGGGATACCGGCTTTCTGGTAGTAGGTTTTCATCACGGATTTGCGCTTAAACTTTTCGATCTCAGCGGATTTAATACCGGTGGTGATATTAAAATCTGTCCGCAGGCGGGCATCCTGTTCCAGCCAATATTCATTGTTGCTTTCTACCCAGTCGATCTTGCCATACTTGAAAGTGAAAAAGCCCATGGCGCGCAGCATTTCATCATAGTTTTCCATGTTGTCCACACGGTAATACTCGGTCAGTGCGCTTTTGAGCAGGGCGGGCAGCGTTTCGTAAGGGGCATCGCCAATGCCAAGCACATTTACGCCATTGGCACGCAGGCGGTCACAAAAATTCCAGTAATTTTCCGGGAAATGCGGTGAAATAAAAACAAAATTCATTTTTCCTGTACCCCTTTTCCGGCCGCCGCAGCGGCATGAAACTTTAGGCAACACCGCACAATTCCCGCCTTGCGGCTTAAGCACCGCTCCGGCAGCTGCGGCACGGCATCTGCGTTGCCAAAATGCTCGATAAGACATCCAGTATTATCTGCGCTTTTGGCTTGGCATCTGCCGCACCTCGCTCGCCGTATCGGCACTTAGAATTATGCGGTATTGCCTTTATTATTTTGTATAATTTTACATTATATCCACTGTTGCGGCGGGATGCAAGGTGTTTTTTCGCCCACGGTGGATTGCTACCATGCCCGGCATGGGGCAGATTCGGCATGGTTTACGTTGATATTTTACTGCGTGTATATTATAATAAAGTTGTTTTATTGTTTGATATTTAGGGCAACACCGCACAATTCCCGCCTTGCGGCTTAAGCACCGCTCCGGCAGCTGCGGCACGGCATCTGCGTTGCCAAAATGCTCGATAATGTCGGGTTGCGGTACCCGCATCGTGCTTCGGGGGCAAAAGCCCCTCGCACTCTGCGACCGCTGCCCCTGCTTCGGTTCGCTGTTTCCGCCACTGGCGGCGCTCACCTTTGCAGCATCCAGTATTATCTGCGCTTTTGGCTTGGCATCTGCCGCACCTCGCTCGCCGTATCGGCACTTAGAATTATGCGGTATTGACTTAGCTTATATCAGCTTTCAAATTTTATTTCTTTGCCTCAAAGGATGTGTTACTACTGGCAAAAAATTCAACTTTACCAAAACTTACCCGCAATGGGCGGTTGTTCCTCGGTGGTGCCCTGCTGGGGGTACTGGTGTTTGTGCTGGTGTTCGGGGTCAGCACACTGGATGTAACCAACGATGCCTTTTGCCGCGGTGGATATATTGAAAAGGACATCCAGCAGCATTATGCCGGGTGGCTGTTTTACCGCCAAAGCTCCGCTGGCTGGCCGCTTTGCATTGCCCGCGGCATCAACTATCCGGATGGGCTGAGCGTTGCTTATACCGACTCTATCCCGCTGGTGGCTGCCCTGTTAAAGCCGGTTGCCAACCTTGTGGGTGGAACGTTCCAGTATATGGGGTGGTTCACGCTGGTCTGCTTTGCATTGCAGGGCGGGTTTGGTGCGCTGCTGGCAGGGCTGTTCCTGCCGGGGTGCGCAGCACCGCTTGCGGCGGACCTGCTGTTTGTTACCAGCCCGGTTTTGTTTGAGCGTGTGTTCCGGCATACCTCGCTGGGGGCACAGTTTTTTGTGCTGGCTGCACTCTATTTTTATTTTGCTGCACGGCGCAAAGGGCAGTATGCCTCCCGCGGGCTGTTTGCGCTGAATGTGCTGGCGGTAGGCATCCACCCCTACTTTCTGCCGATGACCTATGCCATCACGCTGGCGCTGCTGCTGGAATATGCACTGCACAACCGCCAGCTTGCGGGGCCCGGCCTGTACCTTGCTGCCAACTTTAGCGGCACGGCACTGCTGGGCTGGGCACTGGGGCTGCTGTACGGCAGTGCTTCCAGCGGCGGGCAGGCATTGTACGGCTATTTCTGCATGAACCTGAATGCACTGTGGAACCCCGTGGGGGTAAACGGCGTGCTGTACAGCCGGGTGCTGCCCGCACAGAACCAGGTTTACGGCAATTATGATGCCTTTGCCTACCTAGGGCTGGGCGTGCTGATTGCCCTGCCCATTGCGGTGGTTTTGCTGCGGCGGCAACTGGGCGGCATGCTGCGCCGCCACCGGGCATTGGCCTTCTGCTGTGCGGTTTTAACGGTGTTTGCCATCAGCAATGTGATTACCGCAAACGGCGCAACGCTTGCCACGCTGCCGCTGCCCGCTTCGCTGATCAAACTTTTTTCCATCTTCCGTTCCAGTGGGCGGCTGTTCTGGCCAATCTATTACCTGCTGATGTTGCTAACCCTTGTGGGCCTTGCCCGGCTGAAAGACCGCTGGCTGCTGGCGGGTGCTGCCCTGCTAGCTGTGGTACAGGTTTGGGATGTAAGCCCCGGCATGGTGCAGCGCAGTGCGGCAATGCTGCAGGCCATGCAGACCGATGCGTTCCCCACCGAGATGGAGAGCGATTTCTGGCAGGCAGCGCAGCAGTACACGGCGGTTGTCTCGATGGATGAAATTCAAGATGACGCGTTGCATCTAGCCCTGTTTGCCGCGGACAACGGCATGACGACCAACGACCCGTTTGCCGCCCGCTATGATGAAACGGCACTGGCCGTCCAACGGGAAACGCTGCTGGCGGAGCTTGCTGCCGGAACCGTGCGGGAGGATACGTTGTACCTGTTTGCAGAGGAAGGTGCCTTTTTGCCGGCCGTGGAACCGGTGAAGGACAATGCCTGGTGCGGCAGGGTAACGAGTACGGACGGCACATGCAGCTGGTATGTGATTGCGCCGGGGCTGCAGGGGCAGAACTTTGATGTGCTGTGCACCCCCTATGACGAAAATTATCCCCTGCGCCTTGCGGATTACACTGACGCCCTGTGGAACCGCGGTGTGCTGGACGAAACGAAACAAACGGTATGCTTTGCAGATTCCCCCTTTGTGCGCCGCAAGCTGGAACATGCCAGTGTGCTGTGCGCCGATGGGAAAGAATACACAATTAAAATGATTGACGACCACGATGCAGGCTGGCTGATGGTGACACTGGATATCCCGGACGCGACCGTTTTGTGGGATAAAGAATTGGAGAGTAAATAATGCAGGAACTACATGTAAAAAGCCTTTTGCCCGTGCGGCTGGACAAATACCTGATGGAGCAGTTCCCTGCCCTGGGGCTGGGGCGGCTGAACAAGGCGCTGCGGGAAAACAAAATTAAGCTGAACGGCAAAAAGCAGCCCCTTGCCACCCGTGTGCAGAACGGCGATGTGATCCGCGTTTATCTGCTGGACGACCAACTTGGACTGACCTCCCAGGAGGGGCCGGAGTTTTTGCAGGCACGCGCCCCGGCGGAATTTATTTATGAAAACGATGATTTGATCGTGGCCAACAAGCCTGCAGGTATCCCGGTGGATGGCGACGAATCTGACACCCTGCTGAACCGCGTACTGCGCCGCCTGTATGAGGAAAAGCGGTGGGACGCCGCCCATGAGCCGCGCCTGTGCCACCGGCTGGACACCGGCACCAGCGGCCTTGTGCTGCTGGCAAAGACCGCGGCGGCGGAAGAATTTTTGGTAAACGCCATCAAAGAGCGGTTGATTCGCAAAACTTACCTGTGCGTGACCTTTGGCCGCCCGGTACCACCCGCTGCCACGCTGCACAGCTTTTTAACGAAAGATTCTGTGCATGGCATTGTGCGCATTCTGGACGAGCCGAAATCCGGTGCAAAAGAGATCATCACCGCATATGATACCATTGCCGTCAGCGGACGTTTGGCGCTATTACGGGTGGAGCTGGTAACGGGCCGCACCCACCAGATCCGCGCTCATCTGGCCAGCATTGGCTGCCCGATTTTGGGCGATTCCAAGTATGGCAACAATGCCGCCAACCGGGAGCTAAAGCTGAAATATCAGGCTCTGTGCGCCTGGGAGCTGGCGTTCCCCAAAAAGATCAGCGACCCACAGTTTGCCGCTTTGGCTGGCAAGGTGTTCCGCGCACCCAAGCCATGGTATTACCAGCAGGTACTGGATGGAACGCTGAAATAAGCGTTATGCGCCAGGGGATGATTTTTCGCATCCTGCATGCTTTTACTGCTTTCTGATTGCTGCTTTGCAAATTTAATCACAAGCTCTAACCACATTTACCTATATTCCTGATGGCAGCAATAAGCACAGACACGGAATAGAACAAATAGAAAACCAGCCGCCGGCTTCAGGGATTTTCCCCTGCCCGGCGGCTGGTTTTGGTTTATTTTGCTTTATCCTGCCCGGATAAATATCAGCGGGTCAGCCCGCCTTTGCCGATAAACAGCAGGCGATCAGGCGATGACGAAGTGGTAGATCAGCGACACAGCAATGATGAGCGCACAGACCACTGCGGTGATGGGCGGTGCCCAATGGATGATACGCTCGGCCATTACATCGTCCTCGCTCTCCTCGTCATCGTCCGCATAACGGCCACGGCGGGGTTCTTCGTCATCGTCGCTTTCCTCTTCCTCATCATCGAACATGCGGGTATGCTCGTCCTCTTCATCCTCTTCATCGGCAAACAGATGGCCTTGGGGGACATAGCGGCGCACGCGGTCCATTTCGGCGTTGGTTGCTTCGTCGTCCTCGTCCTCTTCTTCCGGTTCCTGGGCCGGGGCGGGCGGGGTGAACTGTGCAGTGGGCTCCTGGCTGATGGCTGCCTGAGCCGCGGCAGCGGTGGCAGCGGCCTGGGCTGCCTGGGCTGCTGCGGGGTCAACGCCATTGGCCACAGCATTGATTTCGCGCTGTTGCTGTTCGGCGGCCTGCCGGGCTTCCTCCAGGATGCGGGTCAGGGTTGCCTTGATGTAAGCGCGGTCGCCGCCGCACTCGCTGCAGACGGAAACAGCTTCCTCGTTGGGGTGGAACGCGCCGCAGGCGCAGAACCAGCCGTTTTCGGTATCCTGCGGGACGCAGGTCAGCATCTTATTGTTGGTGCGGGTCTGAAGTGTGCGGGCAATAGAGCCAGGCAGCACACGGGGGGCCTGCAGGCGGACACGCTTATAATTACGCAGATCCACGCCGCGGCCGTTCAGGAAAGCACGGTCCTGCTCAATTTCCACGCTGGAAACCGGCGTATCGCTGACAAACACAGCGTCATCGGCACCAAACAGTCCGCCGGGCTGCACATTGAGCTGCTCATAATAGAAATCATCCTCGCACAGGATCTGACCAGAAGCATCTTTGCACTTGAAGTGGATGATAAAGCCGGTCAGCGGTTCTGTGCCAACATTCTTAAAGGTCAGGCAGACCGCAACTTCACCCGTGACATCCCCTTTCAGCAGCTCAACACGGACAAACTGGACCGGGCTGCCGGCAGTGTAATAATTGGCACGGGATTGCGCCATCAGGGAAAAATTTTGATCCATTGTGTTTCACCTTGCCTCAATTTTCATCAGACGGTTCGGAGGGCTGTTCCGGCGCGGCGGGCTGCTCTGCCGATGCAGGCGCTGCGGCAGGCGCGGGGGTATCCAGCCCAAAGGGTGCCAGGTTTTCGCCTTTCATCAGGGCGTCAAACTCTTCGCCGCTGATCTTTTCGCGTTCCATCAGCACACCGGCCACACGGTGCAGCTCAGTCATGTGCTCGGTCAAAATGCGGCGGGCCGTCTCGTAAGATTCATCCATGATATCACGGATCTCATTATCAATTTCGGACGCCGTATTTTCGGAATAGCCCTTGCCCTGGCCAAAATCTCGGCCAAGGAAGGTTTCGCCAGGGTCGGTGCCATAAACCACCGGGCCCATGCGCTCCGAGAAGCCATAGCGGGTCACCATGGCGCGGGCGGTATCCGTGGCACGCTGCAGGTCGTTGGAAGCACCGGTGGAGATATCATCCAGCACCAGCTGCTCCGCCACACGGCCGCCCAACAGGCAGACAATGTTCTCGTTCATGGCGGTCTTGGTCACATAGCTGGGGTCTTTTTCCGGCAGATACATGGTAAAGCCGCCTGCCGAACCACGCGGGATAATGCTGATCTGGTGCACGGGATCATGCGTTTTGCAGAAATAGCCGGTAATGGCATGGCCGGCCTCGTGGTAAGAGGTCAGGCGCTTTTCGGCATCGGTCACAACGCGGCTCTTCTTTTCGGGGCCAGCCACAACCTTGATGGAAGCTTCCTCGATTTCGGGTTCGGTGATGGCCTTTTTGCCCTTGCGCGCAGCCAGCAGGGCGGCTTCGTTGACAAGGTTTTCCAGGTCGGCACCAGAGAAGCCCGCGGTGGACTTGGCGATGGTTTTCAGGCTGACATCGGGGCCAAGGGGCTTGTTCTTGGTGTGAACGCGCAGAATCTCCTCGCGGCCCTTCACATCCGGCAGCCCAACATAAACCTGACGGTCAAAACGGCCGGGACGCAGCAGAGCCTTATCCAGAATATCGGCGCGGTTGGTGGCAGCCATCACGATAACGCCGTCGTTGGCGTCAAAGCCGTCCATCTCAACCAGCAGCTGGTTCAGGGTCTGCTCGCGCTCGTCATGCCCGCCGCCAAGGCCGGCACCACGCTGACGGCCCACGGCATCGATCTCATCAATAAAGATGATGGAGGGCATTGTCTTTTTGGCTTTTTCAAACAAATCGCGCACACGGGATGCGCCGACGCCGACATACATTTCCACAAAGTCGGAACCGGAGATGGCATAGAACGGAACGCCGGCCTCGCCTGCACAGGCACGGGCCAGCAGCGTTTTGCCGGTGCCCGGAGGGCCGACAAGCAGAACGCCGTGGGGAATGCGCGCCCCCAGGGAGTTGAACTTTTCCGGTGCTTTCAGGAACTGAACCACTTCCTGGAG
>UMLG01008513.1_pt1 | contig 13988 bp, 7 predicted proteins | sample 1966511 | NCBI WGS metagenome assembly UMLG01 (sample SAMEA4836195, study PRJEB28245) | human gut metagenome | biome: gut microbiome; material: fecal sample | place: Denmark | collected 2008
GAATCTTACTTTCCGGCTTTGTCAAAAGTTCTTCTACACCACGAACAGCATTTGCTTTTTCATCCATAACAACGCCCAGTGCAGAAAGACCACTCATGATCATTGCACGGATCTCTGCATTATTTTCGCCTGCTCCAGCTGTCAGGGCAATCGCATCAGCTCCACCTAAAGCTACATAATATGCACCGATATATTTGATCACACGATATACCATTACTTCGATCGCATTCTTGGCATCTTCATTTCCGCTATTTCTGGCTTCAATCAGATCACGATAATCATTTGATATACCGGATAAACCTAACGCACCTGATTTTTTATTCAGGATCATTGTCATCTCTTCTACGGAAATATTTTCTTTCTTGCAAATATATTCAATGATAGCCGGATCGATATCACCGGAACGTGTTCCCATCATCAGACCTTCGAGTGGAGTCATACCCATGCTCGTATCAATACTTTTACCATCTTTAACAGCAGAAATACTTGCACCGCTTCCGATATGACAAATGATCATCTTAGAATGATTGATGTCTAAACCGGCAATCTCAGCAAGACGTTTTGATACGAAACTGTGACTTGTTCCATGGAAACCATAACGACGAACACCATATTTCTCATAATATTCTTTTGGAAGACCATACAGGTATGCCTTCTTTGGCATTGTCTGATGAAATGCCGTATCAAAAACCGCTACATTCGGTACACCCGGCATAACTTCCTGACAGGCACGAACACCCAGAATATTGGCAGGATTATGCAAAGGTGCAAGATCATTACATGTTTCAATTTCTTTGATCACCTCTTCTGTGATCACAACGGAAGAAGAAAACTTCTCTCCACCATGTACCAGACGATGACCTACAGCATCAATTTCTTTTAAGGATTTGATCACACCGATCTTTTCATCCAAAAGACTGTCTAATACTTTCTTTAATGCAACGCCATGATTAGGAAGATCTATTGTTTCCTGATATTTTTCACCATTCTTTTTATATGTAATACTTCCATCCAGACCAATTCTTTCACATAAGCCGGAAGCACTTACCTGCTCTGTTTCAGAATCAATCAGCTGAAACTTCAATGACGAACTTCCACAATTAACAACAAGTATTTTCATAATGAACCTCTTTCCGCCATAATGGCTTGCTTTCTTTTCTATTGTAAATAATTCGAAATAGCTCAAAAGAGTTATTAGGCTTTGTTACACACATTATCAAGTATACTTGATTCCGTTTTTTTTGTCTAGTAAAATGCGTCAATCCGTTACATCTTTTCGAATTAGCTCTTTTCGAATTAGCTCTTTTCGAATTAGCTCTTTTCGAATTAAACTTCCTGCTTTGCCACTTTGAGCAGATCCTGCATACGGTCTGTGATCTGGTTCAAAACACTGCTGTTCTCTTCCTGTTCTGACATGGAAGATACACTTTGCAATAAATTTTCTGTCTTTTCCTGTGCCTATGTCATCTGCTCAAGCTTGCGGTCACTGTTATATTCCGATGTTTTTGCTGCATAGATGGAATACATACCAACAAGGATCATGATTGCTACCTGGACAACCGCTTCATCTGCTCCCTTATATCTAAACTTGCCGGCCATGCCACCACCGATCGTCATGATCAGGCTTAAAATAACCGTTCCCATATTGATCTGCAAGGAAAACTTATCAGGAATTAACGGCATTCTGTTTTGCTGTTTCCGAAATTCCTGCTTGTATGAATGCAAAAATCTATGTTATCATAAATTCGAAACACAAGAAAACTTATTTTTAACTTATAAATTCGAAACACAAGAAAACTTATTTTTAACTTATGAATTCGAAACACAAGAAAGCTTGCTTTAAACTCACAAAAATGACTAAATATCCTGATTGAAATATATTTTATACAAATAACCACTTACCAATAAAAGGAGCAAAACATGAAAACGCTTGGCATTATTGCAGAATACAACCCTTTTCATAATGGGCATCTATATCAGATCCAAAAAGCAAAAGAACTTACAAATGCAGACTGTGTCGTCATTGTCATGAGTGGTGACTTTGTCCAAAGAGGAACTCCTGCATGGACAGATAAATATCTGCGTACAAAAATGGCACTCTTAAACCAGGCAGACCTTGTATTTGAAATGCCTGTTGTTTATGCTTCTTCAAGTGCTGAAACTTTTGCTCTTGCCGGAGTCAGTCTTTTAAATTCATTAGGTTTCGTCGATATGCTTTGTTTTGGAAGCGAATGCGGTGATCTGTTAAAATTACAAGATATTGCAACTTTTATGCAGCACCCGCCAAAAGATTTTTATCAGACCATCACTTCTTATACCGCAAAAGGATTTTCTTTTCCTCTTGCACGAAAAAAAGCTTTTCTTGATTGTTATAAGACTTCCAATCCCGACACCACACAGACGTCAGATTTCTTAAATGAATATGCTTCTATTTTAGATGATCCCAATAACATTCTTGCAATTGAATATTTAAAAGCAATTCAAACCTGTAACAGCCCGCTAAAACCGGTTACGATCAAAAGATCAGATGCAGGATATCATAACACCGATCTGAATGCACAAATGCACCTGGCTTCTGCCAGTGCCATTCGGCAAAACTTTTTTGATCCACACACTCTGACACAGGTGCAATCCTACCTTCCTGCATCTGTTTATCAGCTTTTGCAGAAAAAAAACAACCGTTTTCCAATTACTGAAAATGATTTTTCTGATCTTTTATATTACAGGCTTTGTCATTTAACAGATGCAGACAAAGACATTTTAGACCTGTCAGATGAACTTTTCTTTCGGATCAAAAAAGAACTTTCTTCTTATACAGACTATCGTTCATTTATCGAAAAGATCAAGACAAAACAATATACTTATACGCGGATCAGTCGCGTACTGCTTCATCTGCTCCTCGATATAAAGCAAAATGACCTTTCTTTTACAGTACAAAATACGATTCCTTTTGTGCCGTATGCACGACTTCTTGGTTTTTCGAAAGCCAAAAGTTCCTGTCTGCGACAGGAGACAAAGATTCCTATCATTACAAAACCTGCTGACGGAGTTTCACAGATCTGTAATTTTTACGAATCGTCAGATCCTTCTTTGCTGCAAGCAGCCTGCGCACTTTATGAAAAAGATCTTTTTGCTTCTAATCTCTATCAACGCGTGCAAAGTCGTGTTTTAAGTTGCCCTGTGAACGATGAATACCATCAAAAGCCGGTTATGCTCTCTTGAATCCGTAAACTAAGAAAGCATACTCTCCTGCATAAAATTCATAATCTCTCGCAAAGCTGCTCTTACAAAATTTCTCTTTCCGTTTCATAAAATTTTGATCACCAATTCATCTTGAAAACCAAAAACTCCTCAAAACATCTTACGATGATCGGATACCGAAATCTCAGTACCTGCCATATAGTAAGTGTTTTGAGGAGTTTTTTACTCATCGAAACAGTATAATGAAAACTGTCTGATCATACAGAATGAGTTCATATACAATGCTCTCATTCTGCTTTTATGATCAATGACATATCTTATTTATAAAGCTCAACTAACTTCTGTAAGTGATCATAACGAGCCTTAGCTGCTTCTTCAGACTTCTTGAAGAGCTTATCAGCACGCTCAGGGAATGGCTTAACAAGACGTGTATAACGTGCTTCATTGTTAAGGAATGCCTGATAATCATCGAAGTTTACACCCTTCTCAGATGTGAATGTGAATGGGTTCTTACCATCTGCTTTGTTTGCAGGGTTGAATGAGAAGAGGTTCCAGTAACCAGCCTTAACAGCTTTCTTCATCTCATCCTGGCAGTGGTTCATACCACCCTTAGCAATACCGTGTAATTCACAAGGAGCATAACCGATGATCAATGATGGTCCCGGATAAGCTTCTGCTTCTGCAATTACCTTAACTGCCTGAGCAGGGTTAGCACCAAGAGCGATCTGTGCTACGTATACATATCCGTAACTCATAGCGATCTCTGCAAGGCTCTTCTTACCAACTTCTTTACCGGCTGCTGCAAACTGACAAACTTCACCGATGTTAGAAGCCTTAGATGCCTGTCCACCTGTATTAGAATACATTTCTGTATCGAATACCATAACATTTACGTTCTCGCCGGATGCAAGTACATGGTCAAGACCACCGAAACCGATATCGTAAGCCCAACCGTCACCACCGAAGATCCATACAGACTTCTTAGAAAGGAAATCTTTCTTATCAAGTGCTGCCTTAGCATCAGGACAACCAGCAGCTGCTGCTTTTTCAAGTTCAGCTACCAATGCTGCTGTTGCAGGTGTATTTGCTTTTGTATCTTCTTTTGTCTCTACGAACTTATCAAATGCTGCTTTTAATTCTGCACTAGCCTTATCAGACTCTGCACAAGCCTTAGCAGACTCAATAGCCATTTCACGAACGTACTTCTGACCAACATACATACCTAAACCGTGCTCTGCGTTATCCTCAAATAATGAGTTAGACCAAGCCGGACCCTTCTTAGAGTCTTTGTTTACTGTATATGGTGAAGTAGCTGCAGGGTTACCCCAGATTGATGAACATCCTGTTGCATTAGAAATGTACATCTGCTCACCAAAGAGCTGTGTAACAAGTCTTGCATAAGATGTCTCTGCACAACCTGCACATGATCCTGAGAACTCAAGGAGTGGCTGGTTGAACTGGCTTCCCTTAGGTGTATTATCAGCGAATCCGCTGTCTTTCTTACCAACGTTAGCTACTAAGTAATCAAATACAGGCTGCTCTTCTGCCTGTGATTCCTGTGGAACCATCTTGATAGCACCCTTAGCTGCTGCAGGACATACAGTAACACATTCGCCACATCCCATACAGTCTAATGGTGATACGCTCATTGTGAACTTGAACTCGCCGGCCTTTGGCTTTGTATCAGCAAGCTTGATGTTAGAAGGAGCTGCTTTTACTTCTTCATCTGAAAGTAAGAATGGACGGATTGTAGCATGTGAACATACGAATGCACAGTTGTTACACTGAACACATGATTCAGGATCCCATACAGGAACCATAACGGCCGTACCACGTTTCTCATATGCTGAAGCGCCTGTCTCGAACTGACCGTCAGGATTGTTGATGAATGCAGATACAGGAAGGCTGTCACCATCCATCTTAGAGATTGGCTCTAAGAGATCTTTAACCATCTTAACAACCTCAGGACGACCTGTGATCTCCTTAGCAGGAGCATCCGGTTCTGGGTTAGACCATGAAGCAGGAATTTCTACTTTATGTACAGCGTCCAAACCTGCATCGATTGCTTTGTAGTTCATTTCTACGACAGCGTCACCCTTCTTGCTGTATGACTTCTTAGCTGCTGCTTTCATGAAGTCAACTGCTTCGTCGATAGGCATTACATCTGCTAATTTGAAGAATGCTGACTGAAGGATTGTGTTAGTACGTTTACCCATACCGATTTCGATTGCTTTATCAATAGCGTTGATCGTGTAAAGCTGGATGTTGTTGTCTGCGATGTATTTCTTAGCTTCTGCATTTAAGTGCTTGTCTAATTCTTCATCAGACCACTGGCAGTTGATCATGAATACTCCGCCCGGCTTAACATCCTGAACCATCTTCATACCCTGAATAACGTATGCAGGATTATGACAGGCAACAAAGTCAGCCTGATTGATGTAGTATGGACTTCTGATTGGGTTGTCACCAAAACGAAGATGTGAAATTGTAACACCACCGGTCTTCTTTGAATCATACTGGAAGTAAGCCTGAATGTACTTATCTGTATGGTCACCGATGATCTTTGTAGAGTTCTTGTTAGCACCTACTGTACCGTCACCACCAAGTCCCCAGAACTTACATTCTTTTGTACCAGGAGCTGATGTGATAGGAGCCGGCTTAACCTCTGGTAAGCTTAAGTTTGTAACATCATCGACAATACCGATTGTGAAACGGCTCTTAGGAGCATCCTTCTCTAATTCTTTGTAAATTGCAAATACTGATGAAGGTGGTGTATCTTTTGAGCCAAGACCATAACGTCCACCTGTAAGAATGATATCGTTTAAACCTGCTTCACGAAGTGTAGCTGCTACATCAAGGAAAAGAGGATCACCTAATGCACCAGGCTCTTTTGTACGATCAAGTACAGCGATCTTCTTAGCTGTCTTAGGAATTACTTTTAAGATAGCTTCCGGAGACCATGGACGATATAAACGGACTTTGATAAGACCAACTTTTTCGCCCTTAGCTGTTAAGTAGTCGATTACTTCTTCTGCTACGTCACAGATAGATCCCATTGCTACGATAACACGATCAGCATCAGGAGCACCATAGTAGTTGAATAAGTCATAGTCTGTGCCTAACTTTTCATTAATCTTCTTCATGTACTTCTCTACTACTGCAGGAAGTTCATTGTAAGCTGTGTTACATGCCTCACGATGCTGGAAGAATACGTCACCGTTTTCATGAGAACCACGAGCTGCAGGATGTTCCGGATTAAGAGCATGTTTACGGAATGCTTCTACAGCATCCATAGGACACATTTCTTTCAAATCTTCATAATCCCATTTTTCAATCTTCTGAATCTCATGAGATGTACGGAAACCATCAAAGAAGTTAATGAACGGAACTTTTCCTTCTAATGCTGCAAGATGTGCAACAGGACTTAAATCCATTACTTCCTGTGGGTTTGTCTCTGCTAACATAGCGAAACCGGTCTGACGACAGGCGTAAACATCACTATGATCACCAAAAATGTTAAGAGACTGTGTAGATACAGTACGTGCAGATACATCAAATACACAAGGTAACTGCTCACCTGCGATCTTGTACATATTAGGGATCATCAGAAGAAGTCCCTGAGAAGCTGTAAATGTAGTTGTAAGAGCACCAGCTGCAAGAGAACCATGTACTGTTCCTGCTGCACCTGCTTCAGATTCCATTTCTACAACTTTAACTGTGTTTCCAAAAATGTTCTTCTGTCCAGCTGCTGACCACTGATCAACGGAGTCAGCCATTGGGCTTGAAGGTGTGATAGGATAGATTCCGGCAACTTCTGTGTAGGCATATGCTACATGAGCTGCGGCTGTATTACCATCCATAGATTGTTTAGCTCTAGCCATTTTTGTAAATTCCTCCTTAATTTGAATTCTCTCAATATTTTAGCACTTACCATGACAAAAGTAAAGAATTGCAAGGCTTTTTTTGTCGACTTTTGTTAGTATGTTTATATTTTAATGCAAATTAAAACAAATTATTTGTTTTTTGTATATTTTTTGTATAAATATACAAAAATTTGATCTTTTCTTGCGATATTCGTCGTATCTTTACTTGACGTGTCATGTGATTTAGCATAGAATTAAAAATTGCGTGGCAAACGCTGCGAATACAAAATTATAAAAATAAGCTCTGATAAATACAATTTTTAATATGAAATTAAGAATAAATGCTTTGCTTTTTATTAATATCGCACTGAGCTTGAGCATCTTATCTTAATTATATTATAAGATTACATTATGAGCGGAATGGAGGAACAAAATGGGCGTAACATACGTAAAAGAAGTAATGTCACCAGAAGAACTGCTTGCAGAGTATCCATTACCTGAAGCACACAAGAAGTTAAAAGATCAAAAAGATGCGGAGATTGCCAAAGTCTTTACTGGTGAATCAGATAAATTTTTAGTTATCATTGGACCTTGTTCTGCTGATAATGAAGACTCGGTATGTGATTATATCAATCGTCTTGCCAAAGTACAGGAAAAAGTTTCTGATAAGATCATTATTATTCCAAGAATCTACACAAACAAACCAAGAACTACCGGAGAAGGTTACAAAGGTATCGTACACCAGCCTGATCCAGAGAAAGCACCTGATCTATTAGAAGGTCTGATCGCTATGAGAAAAATGCATCTTCGTTCGATTGCCGAAACGCATCTTTTTGCAGCCGATGAAATGCTTTATCCTGAAAACTGGCCATATATCGCTGATATCTTATCTTATGTTGCTGTAGGTGCACGTTCTGTAGAAGACCAGCAGCATCGTCTGACGATCAGCGGAATTGATATTCCTTGCGGTATGAAGAACCCTACCAGCGGTACATTAAGCATTATGTTAAACTCTTGTACCGCTGCCCAGGGAAGTCATACTTTTATGTACCGTGGATGGGAAGTAAAAACAGATGGTAATCCTTTAGCACATACAATCCTTCGTGGTGCTGTCAATAAGCATGACCAGTCTATGCCAAACTATCATTATGAAGATCTTCAGCTTTTACTAGAAATGTATGACCAGTGGGGACTGAAAAATCCTGCATGCATTATTGATGCAAACCATGCAAATTCAAACAAGAAATATTATGAACAGCCTCGCATCATATCTGAGGTTCTCCATAGCAGAAGCGTATCAAATGATATTAAAAATTTAGTCAAGGGTGTTATGGTCGAAAGTTACATTGAACCGGGCAACCAGACAATTCATGATCATGTTTACGGAAAATCCATCACAGATCCTTGCCTTGGATGGGCTGAATCCGAGAAGCTGATCTACGATATTGCAGAGAAGTTATAATATTTTTCTGAATATAACGAAAAAGAAGTATATCACCCGGATATGTCCCTTAATCAAAAACTTAACGATTAAGGGATTGCATAACGCAATATCCAATACGTGATATACTCTTTTTTTATACAAGAGAAATTCTTATTCCGCTAAAAATGATTATACGGATTCTTAACATACAATATAATGCCTGTTATCTCTTTTATACAAAAACTTTCATTATCGTGCTTTTTATTCTACAATATATTCTTCTTTTGACGGATAACTGATCGTATAATGCATCATGAGTTCCTTTTTCTCTTTGGCATCTAATGTGATATTCCAGGAGCATAGTCCGTTCTTCTGGTTTAGTTCTCCCTGTGACAAATCTTCAATTGATATCAAAACATCTTCTTCCCATGTAATTGGCACCTGATCCATAACCCGAAGAGAGATCGGATCATTACGCATATTTTCTGCAATTATTAAATCTTTTTTTCTTAATATGTGCGTTCCGCTAAGTAACCTTTTTTCTTCTTTATCTGTTATTGTTTCTTTTTGTACTCTTACTCCACTGATACGTCCTATTATAATCTGTTCATTCATATTTTCTGAAACAATGTTTATTGACCGGACATAATTTTCATCCAAATAAATTGCAACATCACATTCTAGCAAATCCCATTTTTCAAAGTCGGATATATGAATTGAAAAATAGACAGACTCATCCCTTTTAGGTATGGCAAAATAATACTTCTCAACAGGATATCTTTTCTCCATAAGAAAAATTTTATGACTTTCTTCACAACCGTAAAATGTGTACAATTCTTTCATTACAAGCTCTTTGCAATATGGTCTTTTTCTTTCATTTGTTAAGACAACTTCCATATCATGTAATTCCATATCATTTTCATTATATCTCAAAGCAGCACAAGCAGCCATAGGCTGTGTATCCGTCAACATATCCATATTCCCTGCCATAGATAACGTTGGCTCTTCCTGTTCCAATAAGTTGACCTTTCTTTTGATCGTTAATGGTTTTAAAATATTCAGACGTTCTAAAGAAATATCATTTTTCGGATTATTGACACCTGTAGAAAATGTCACTTTTACATTTTCAAAATCTTTATACGTTGTTTTACATATCGTTGCGTCCAATACCATCTTAATTTGATCAGTCTCTGATGATGCATATAGTTCATACTTAGGTTTCCAGAATAATTTTTCTGTAACACTAATGATTTCTATCACATAATTTTGGTCTGGAACAGCTTCTATGTCTAGTTTTAATGCATGTTGATCAGGATCAATGTTTTTATGATGTATTTTTTCTCTGATATCTTTTTCTTTTGTACTCAGATCTGTTATATGATTACGAATTTCAAATTCTTTTTCTAACAGTTCATCAAAATATTCCTTTGAAGTTTCATTCTCAGATTTTGTAAAATCGTTTTTTTCTCTGCATAATATTCTTTCCTGTTCTGTAAGATAAAACAAAAGCCTTTTTCTCTCTTTTGCAATCTGTTGTCTGAGTTCTTTCTTCTCTTTTATAAGCATTTGATCTTCTGACATCTCCTGCTCTTTTTGCTCATATTGTACAATAGATTGTGAATGGCATCTTACTCCGTCTGACATATGAACATGCACAATACGATCTGTTTCAAAAACATCATGGATCAATAGGGTTTGTCTTTCTCTATCACATTTAAACTCAGCTCTTTGTATAACATATCCCCGATCGTAAAAAAATTTTACTTCTGTATATCTTGTCGATATTACCAAATCTTCCGGTCTTATATGATATTTAAGAAATCCTTCCCTTTGTACGTCGGACTCCTCTGACAGTTTTTCGTAATCTGCATTCCATACCGGCTGATCTGCTGATAATCCGGTAGGATCAGGAATTTTTATTATTTGCTTATTATCGTTGAAATCACCATCTATTTCCTCAGTATCCGTGGTGTCGTCTAACAGCCATTCCGGAATAGTTTTTCTGTTCTTTTCCATCTCTTCTGCTATACAATGAGGGCATATTGTATATTTTTCTGCATTATAAAAATGCCCTTTTTCACATCTTCGTAAATTCATAATTTTTCTCCTCCTTCGCACTTTTCTTTTAGTATCACTTATCTGACTTTTTCAGGCAATATGTGCGACTGAATGTGCTATGATTTTTTTCTTTTTTGCACAGCAGGCAGCATATCATTTGACTGTATGAAATGATTTCGATATAATATAAAAGCTGTCTGTTTTGCAGGCAGCTTTTATAGATTATATTTTTCATACATAACATTTTAGGAGGTTACAAAAATGGCACGAGGTGCAGGAAAAAATAACTGGGCACTTTTTCTTTTACTTTTGGCAGGTATCGTTCTTGGAAGTTTTATTGCACAGGCTACTTCAGGAATTTCTGCTCTGTCCTGGTTAAATTACGGACAAAAATTCGGTTTAACATCACCTTTTACTTTAGATCTTGGCATTTTAGTTCTGACTTTTGCATTTTCTATCAAGATCACGATCGGAAGTATCATCGGTGTTGTACTGGGTATTATCATTTATCACTTTATCTAGCAAAAACGCTCAAGCCATGCTGAGTCTGTCACCGGAAGTAAGATTATAATTCTGACTTCCGATAGCACTCAATCATAGCTTGAGCGTTTTTATCTTCTAATCTTTACTATTTTCCTATAATGTATTCTCGACTTGTCTTACATCTGAGAACGATAATAGTTGATCAGGCAGCCTTTTGTGATGATATCTCTTTCATCATCTGTCAGATCGCCTAAACGAAGTTCAAATTCTTTCATGTCTTTGTTGACAACATACGCCTTGATCACTTCATCCTTATTGGCGATTGCTTTCTTGATATCTTTGATCAGGATATAATCTCCGTTTTCAAATGGGATCTCATCCGGATATAAGAATGGAAGCATGCCCCAGTTGATCAGATTAGAACGATATCTCTTCGTTGCATATTCTTTTGCAATATTTGCCATACCGCCAAGAACTTTCTGACAGGATGCGGCCTGCTCACGGGCAGAACCATCACCAGGTTTTACCGCATAGATCATACTACCGATCTGTGTTGTCTTAGGATCAACAGTAAACCTCTGATTGATCTTTTCAAAGACTTCTTTTGCTTCCGGAAGAGCTGCATAAATGTCTTCTCCCGCTACACGGGCTTTTTCACCTAACTGAACCGCTTTTGCTTTTCCAACATATTCAGGATCTTTACGTGATAACGTAAATTCTGCAAGTCCTAATGGATTAGAACGGAAAGAAGATGTCTCGCCGGATGGGATCAATTCATCTGTTGTTGTAACAGGATCATGGATCTCTGATACGACTTTTAAAACCATATCATCTGTCAGTGCTGTCATTTCCGGCCAGTCCTTGATATTCGGACCAAACTTGATCTCTACGCTTGGATCCGCTTTTCCAACACCATCATAAACACGATTCTCATAAATCTTACTATCGAAGAAGTATTTTGGTTTTGTAAATTCTACATCCATATCGGCTGCTGATGTCAGATATCCTTTGTTTGCAGCTGTTGCCGCGATCGATCTTGCATCCATCAAAGCAACTGATGCAATCTGACCGTTTGTCACCTTAGAACCTTCACGGTTCGGGAAGTTACGTGTAGAATGACGGATCGATAATCCATTGTTTGGAGGCACATCTCCTGCGCCAAAGCATGGACCACAGAATGCAGAACGTACGGTTGCACCTGTTTCCATCAGATCAGCGATCGTTCCATTTTTAACAAGTTCCATAAATACAGGCTGGCTTGACGGATATACACTAAGAGAAAACTCATCTGCTCCAATGTATTTTCCACGAAGAATATCTGCTGCATCACATACATTTTCAAATCCACCGCCGGCACATCCGGCAATAACACCCTGCTCTACATAAAGCTTACCATTATGTACTTTATCTTTTAATGTATATTTGATTGCTTTGTTATTGTCTAAGCTGACTAATGCCTTCTTCTCTACATCATCAAGAATATCCATTAAGTTTGCATTCAACTCGTCGATCGTATAAACGTTACTTGGATGGAATGGCATTGCGATCATTGGCTTGATCGTTGAAAGATCTACATAAACCATACCATCATAATAAGCGACATCTGCCGGTTTTAATTCTTTATAATCCTGTGGACGCTTATGAATCTCATAAAAATCTTTGATCTTATCATCTGTCTGCCAGATAGATGACAAACAGGTTGTTTCTGTTGTCATAACATCAACACCGATTCGATAATCTGCAGAAAGGTTTGCAACACCATCTCCGACAAATTCCATTACTTTATTTTTCACATAACCATTGTCAAATACTGCACCGATAATTGCTAAAGCAATATCCTGAGGACCAACACCCTTTTGAGGTTTTCCTGTCAGATAGATTGCTACTACTCCCGGTTTGGCAATATCGTATGTACGGTTTAAAAGCTGTTTTACAAGTTCAGGACCGCCTTCGCCCATCGCCATCGTACCTAATGCACCATAACGGGTATGCGAATCTGAACCAAGGATCATCTTTCCTCCGCCTGCAAGCATTTCACGGGCGAACTGGTGAATAACCGCCTGATGAGGTGGTACATACATACCGCCGTATTTCTTTGCACAGGAAAGACCAAACATATGATCATCTTCGTTGATTGTTCCACCAACAGCACATAAGCTGTTATGGCAATTTGTAAGGACATATGGAACCGGGAATTTTTCCAGTCCGGAAGCTCTTGCTGTCTGGATAATACCAACAAATGTGATATCATGTGATGTCAATTTATCAAACTTTATCTGGAGATTTTCCATATTGCCGGATGTATTATGCGCCTCCAGAATGCCATAAGCCATTGTGCCCCTTGCTGCTTCTTCTTTCGAAGGTGCTTTACCGCATTTACTTTGCAATGCCTGCACAGCATCTTTCGTGTCTTCTACGATTTCAGTACCATTTACCAGGTAAACGCCTTTGTCGTATAATTTAATCATATATCTGTCCTCCTCTTTTAAGGTTCGTTTATAGTAATTACACCAAAATATATTATTAGTGAAATCGAAATAAAAGTCAAGACTTTTACTTGCGCACATTATAAAGTTGTAGTAAGATATCTGTTAAAAGAATTTTCAAAAAAATACATAAGGGGGTCGCTATGAAACACTTAATCAGTCCACTTGATCTATCCGTTGAAGAGTTAGATTCCATTCTTTCTCTTGCTCAGGACATTATGGATGATCCTGACAAATATTCACATGTATGTGATGGAAAAAAATTAGCTACTTTATTTTATGAACCAAGCACCAGAACCCGTCTTAGTTTTGAAGCTGCAATGCTTAACTTAGGCGGTAAGGTACTTGGTTTTTCTTCTGCTGATTCGAGTTCAGCAACAAAAGGAGAAAGCGTTGCCGATACGATTCGCGTCATCTCCTCCTTTGCAGATATCTGTGCCATGCGTCATCCAAAAGAAGGTGCTCCGACAGTTG
>UMLG01067873.1_pt1 | contig 13920 bp, 9 predicted proteins | sample 1966511 | NCBI WGS metagenome assembly UMLG01 (sample SAMEA4836195, study PRJEB28245) | human gut metagenome | biome: gut microbiome; material: fecal sample | place: Denmark | collected 2008
CCTGTTCGTCCTCCTGTAATGTGTGCAGGTTGTCCGCACAGAGGTACATTCTATGTACTAAAGAAACTCGGTCTTGTTGTTTCGGGCGATATAGGTTGTTATACACTTGGTGCAACACCTCCTCTGCAAAGCGTTGACACAACAATTTGTATGGGTGCTTCAATCAGTGCCGCACACGGTATGGCAAAAGCAAGAGGTGCTGAATTTAATAAGAAACTTGTATCAGTAATCGGCGATTCAACATTTATGCACTCGGGTATTACAGGTCTTGTTGACATTGTATACAACAAGGGTAACAATACTGTTATAATTCTTGACAACTCAATCACAGGTATGACAGGTCACCAGGATAACCCTACAACAGGTTACACAATCCGTAAGGAAGAAACAAAGCAAGTTAATTTGATAACACTTTGCAAGTCAATCGGTATTGAACACGTTGTCGTTGCAGATCCGTTTGACGTAAAGAATTTTGAAAAGGTCGTAAAAGAAGAAGTTGAAAGAGAAGAACCTTCGGTTATTATCGCACAAAGACCTTGCGCACTTCTTCCGAATATGCGTAAAAAGTATTCGGGTCACTGTCACATAACAGACAAGTGTAAGAAGTGTAAGATGTGTATGAAACTCGGCTGTCCTGCAATTTCATTAGACGGCGATACTGTTAAGATTGACACAACACAGTGCAACGGCTGCGGACTATGTACAAATGTCTGTCCGTTTGGTGCGATTGAAAAGGAGGAAAAGTAGAATGAACATAATGATAGTCGGTGTCGGCGGACAAGGTACACTTCTTGCAAGCCGTATACTTGGTAAGGTTGCAATTAAAGAGGGTTATGACGTTAAAGTCAGCGAGGTTCACGGTATGAGCCAACGCGGCGGCAGTGTTGTTACATATGTAAAGTACAGTGATAAGGTTTATTCACCTATTATAGACCGCGGTGAGGCGGATTTGATTTTGGCATTTGAAATGCTTGAGGCTATGCGTGCTTTGCCTTATTTGAAAAAAGGCGGTAAGATGATTGCCAATACTCAAAAAATGAATCCTATGCCTGTAATCACAGGTGCTATGGAATATCCTGAAAATATTGAAGAAAAACTTAGTGCAAAGATTAATTTGCAGGCTGTTGACGCACTTTCTCTTGCGGAAAAGGCAGGTACAATCAAGGCTGTAAACGTAGTTTTAATCGGACTTTTGGCAAAGAGTATGGACGTAGATAAAAATGTTTGGATTGACGTTATAAAGGAAACTGTTCCGAAAAAATTCCTTGATGTCAATATTAAAGCGTTTGAACTTGGATATGAACTTTAAGGAGTAAAAAGTGCAATTATTGATTAAAACTCTACATGATTTATTCACTACCTATATAGGTTGGACAGTCGCAATTATTGTTGTTTGGGCTGTTATAGCGGCAGTGCTTATAAGAAACAAAAAGAAAAAGTAAAGGAGATGTACCCAATGGGAATGTATCAGCCGGAAATTGAAACAATGGACAGAAACGAGCTTGAAAAACTTCAGCTTGAAAGACTTCAAAAACAGGTAAAGAATGTTTATGAAAATGTTCCGATGTACAGAGAAAGAATGGATAAAAAGGGTGTAAAGCCTGAGGATATAAAAGAACTTAAAGATCTTGCAAAGTTGCCTTTTACAACAAAGCAGGACTTGAGAGATTATTATCCGTTTGACCTTTTTGCGGCAGACAAAAAGGATATTGTAAGAATACACGCATCGTCGGGTACAACAGGCAGACAGATTGTAGCCGGTTATACAAGAAACGACCTTGATATGTGGGCAGACTGTATGGCAAGACAGATTGCGGCGGCAGGCGGCGATGAAAATTCGGTTGTCCAGGTGTCATACGGTTACGGCTTGTTCACAGGCGGTTTGGGTGCACACGGCGGTTCTGAAAGAATCGGTGCTATGACAATCCCTACATCATCGGGTAACACCGAAAGACAAATCAGACTTATGATTGAACTCGGTGCAACTCACCTTTGCTGTACTCCGTCATACGCAATGTATCTTGGTGAAACAATAAACGAAATGGGCGTTAAAGACCAACTTAGTCTAAAAGCAGGTATATTCGGCGCAGAGCCTTGGACGGAAGATATGCGTCATCAGATTGAGCAGTCGCTTGGTATAAAGGCATATGACGTATACGGACTTACCGAAATCACAGGTCCCGGTGTATCTTATGAATGTTCTGCTCAAAATGGTATGCACGTTTGTGAAGATATGTTTATTCCTGAAATTATCGACCCTGATACGGAAGAAGTACTTCCTCCCGGCTCATTCGGTGAACTTGTTTTCACAACGATTACAAAAGAGGGTATGCCTATGATGCGTTACAGAACGCGTGACTTATGCGTACTTGATTATGAAAAATGCGAATGTGGAAGAACACTTGTAAGAATGAAGAAACCTGCAGGAAGAACCGACGATATGCTTATTATAAGAGGCGTAAACGTATTCCCGTCACAGATTGAAGAAGTACTTTTGAAAATCGGCGGCGATATTACTCCTAACTATCAGATTATTGTCGGCAGAGAAAATAACACAGATACTCTTGAAGTACAAGTTGAAATGTCGGAGGGCTTGCTTTCTGATGATGTTAAGTCTGTTGCGGCGATTGAAAAGAATATCGTTACAAAATTACGCAGTACGTTGGGACTTGGCGCAAAGGTAACACTTGTTGAGCCGAAAACCATCACAAGAAGTGAGGGTAAGGCAAAAAGAGTTATAGATAACCGTAAACTTCACGATTAATAGGGAGGTAAAAGCTATGAAACTGATTAAACAAATATCTGTTTTTGTGGAAAATAAATCGGGCAGACTTTCGGATATACTTAATGTAATAGGAAAGAACGGTATCGACATCAGTGCATTGTCGATTGCGGATACTACTGATTTCGGTATTGTGAGAATGATTGTAAACGATCCGGATAAAGCGGCTGAAATTCTAAAGAGCAATAATCTTGTCGTAAAGGTTACGGACGTTATTGCACTTGCGGTTGCTGATAAACCGGGCGGACTTGCGGGTGAAATTGAAAAACTTAAAAATGCAGGTATTTCGATTGAATATATGTACGCATTTATCGGTAAGAGCGATAAGGGCGCACTTGTAATTGTTCGTGTTGAAAATCCCGAAAAGGCACTTGAAGTGCTTAAAGACGAAAATGTAACGGTTGTTTCACCTGAAGAAGTTTACAGAATGTAAAACAACTTTTGCAAAATAACGATATTTAAAGAGCAGTAATCTAGGGTTACTGCTCTTTTTGCATGTAAAAATGCACAAAAAATCAATATTAAAATATACAAGCTATACAGTTATCACAAAGAAAAGCAATTTTTGCAATATTTAAAACAAGATATGCAATTCTTTAATGTTTAAAATTTGATATAATTAAATCAATCATTAAAGCATATAAAAGAGGAGGAAATGAAAAATGAAGAAAAAAATAAGTATTTTTTGCTCACTGCTGTTGGCATTACAGATGATGTTGTCATTAGCGGTAGTTCCGGTTTTTGCAGACGAAGAACTGACTTCTGCTGTATACGAAGAACCGGAAAGTCCGGCGGTTACATATAATATGAACGTCGACTGGAAGTTCAAAAAAGCGGCAGACGGAAGTGAATATCCGCTTGCTAAGGCATCGGCAAGCGTTGCAAAAGACGGAAAGAACTTTTACGATGCAGATTATGATGACAGCGATTGGGATACGGTCAGTGTACCGCATCCGATAAATGCGGAAGATTCATTTGACGGTGCTTGTTACGATGCCGGTGAGGCAGGACTTTACAGAGGTTTTATGTTTTACAGAAAGCATATAACAATCCCTGAATCAGATGCGGGAAAGAAATTTTTCCTTGAATTTGAGGCGGTAAGAAACTCTGTTTACCTATATGTAAACGGCGAAATGGTCGGTTACTATGAGGCAGGTATCGCGGCAACAGGCTTTGATATTACAGACTATGTTAAACCGGGTCAAGACAACCTTATAGCAGTTGCGACAGATAACGCGGCTGACAGAGGTCAGTCTGACACAACAAAGGTAACAAAAGAAACAAAACCGGGCAGTGAACCGGGTGCGGCAGACGGTAACGGTTATCAATGGAACACAAAAGACTTCAACGAAGTTCAAGGCGGTATCACAGGTGACGTAATTCTTTACGCAAAGGGTAAGACTTATCAGACTTTGCCGCTATACAATAATCTTAAAACAAAAGGTAACTATATTTATGCGACAGACTTTGATATAAGAGGAAAGTCGGCAACAATCACAGTTGAGGGCGAAGTAAGAAATGAAGATACGGATAAGGACGTTACTTTGGAAGTAAATGTCGTTGAAATGGTTGATCCTAACAAGGACTCAACAGACGCTGACGCAGACCATACAAAGCAACCTTATTTGAGATATTCATTTGAAAGCGACGCAACATCAGTTAAGACAGCAAAAGATACAGGTGCAGATTCTCACTTTATGACAACAGTACCTGACGACGCTTATGCCGATAGTCCTGAACCGACAAGCACAGAAACTGTTGACGTAACAAAAATTGTTGCAAGTGCAAAATGTGAAGATATGAAGTTTTGGAGTCCTGATTCTCCGAACTTATATGACGTATATACAGTCCTAAAGGACAGCGAAGGAAACGTACTTGATGTTCAAAAGACAACAACAGGTTTTCGTAAGGTTGAATATGATATTAACGACGGCGGTCTGAAGATTAACGACCAGCCTGTATGGCTTACAGGTTACGCACAGCGTTCAACAAATGAGTGGGCTGTAATCGGTGTGGCAAACGATTGGTTGCAAGACCTTGATATGCAATGGATAAAGGAATCAAATTCAAACTTTATCCGTTGGATGCACGTTGCGCCGAAGCCGTCACAAATTCGTTCGGGTGATAAGTACGGTGTAGTATCGGCGTGTCCGGCTGGTGATAAAGAGGCTGACGTTGACGGAAGAGCATGGGATCAGCGTGTTGAGGCAATGCGTGACGCAATGATTTATTTCAGAAACTCGCCATCGGTAATTTTCTGGGAAGCAGGTAACAACGCAGTTACAGCGGCACACCAACAGGAAATGACAGACCTAAAGAATACTCTTGACACTAACGGTGAAAGATTCTGCGGTTGCCGTACAATTTCATCAACAGACCAAATTCAAGCGGCTGATTATGTCGGCACAATGCTTAACAGACATGCAAGCAATGCAAAGGCATCAATGGCGGCTATAAAGAAGTATGTTCCTATTATGGAAACAGAATATGCCCGTGAAGAGGCTCCGAGACGTGTATGGGATGACTTCTCACCACCTGACTATGATTACAGAAATAAGTGGCTTGGTGCAGGTGCGTCAAAGAAGGACGGTTACGATATACACGACCTTACATCGGAAGATTTTTCATTGGTAGACGCAAGAGCTTACAATGAATTTTATTCAGACCGTGTAGGCGGTTTATCAGGTAATGACTACTATTCGGCTGCGGCTATGATGGTATGGTCAGACTCAAATATGCATAACAGAAACACAGGTAGTGAAAACTGCCGTACATCAGGTAAGGTTGACCCTGTAAGAATAAAGAAAGACGTATTCTATACAATGCAGACAATTCAGTCAACGACACCTAAATTGCATATCGTAGGTCACTGGAATTATCCGCAGCTTAGCGACGATACATACAACTATCCGCTAAAGTCGTACAACGGTACATATTGGGAAGAAACAGGCGAATACGGCAAACGTGATCCTAAGAACAAGACAGTTTACGTTATCGGTTCGGCAGGTCTTTCAAAGGTTGAACTTTACGTCAATGATAAGCTAAAGGGTACATCAACAAAGCCTGACAGCACATTTATATATTCATTCTCAGGTATTGATGTAACAGAATCGGGTACAGTTAAGGCTGTTGCGTATGACGCAAGAGATGAAGTTGTTGCAGAAGACTATATCTCAACAACAGGCGAGGCAACAACATTGAAGATTACTCCAGTTGCAGGTCCTGACGGACTTATCGCAGACGGCAGTGATATTGCATACTTTGACGTTGCAGTAGTAGATAAAGACGGAAACACTTGTCCGCTTGCATATGACAAGATTAATCTTTCATTAAACGGTGAAGGTGTTCTTCTTGGCGGTTACAACAGCGGTATAGGCGACAAGATTACAACAAACAACACTGATTACTGCTATGCAGAATGTGGTACAAATAGAATATTTGTTCGTTCAACAAGAAATGCAGGTGCAATTACTCTATCAGCATCTCTTGAAGGTCAAGCGCCTGTAACGGCTACAATCAACTCAACAGACGACCTTAATATGACAGGCGGTTTGACAACAAAAATGCAACGTACATTTGCACAAGGCGACGTTGCACAGGTAATTCAACAAACAGTTCCGTCACTAAAGACACTTGGCAGCAGTGCAACTGCTGATTTCTCAGATAACGGCAATACATACACAATCGACCCTGACGAAGATGTTGATAAGTATGAAATAAAGCTTAACGGCACAACAATAACAGGATATACAAAATCACCTTACAGACCTGATACAACAACAGGCGTATTGTGTGACGCAATCAAGACTTTGGAGGCTTTAAAGAAAGTCAATCCGAATATTGAATACACAATTCAAACAGAGGGTGACGTTCCGTCATACACAGACGGCAGCTTGCCGATTGTTTCAATCACAGGCGGTTTGAAAGACGGTTACACACAAATTGATATTCAAAACGGTTCAACAACTTTGTTTGTAAACAAGGGTACTGAGAAGAACCTGTTAAATGCTCAGACAGAGTATAAAGACGGTGAACTTGTATCGGATATAGGTACTGTACTTGGCTACCTTGACGGTGTAAGTTACAATATGAACGAAAATACAAAGACTGCTAACGTAATGTACAACGCAGAAAATGCTCCAAATGCAGTTCTTGAATATGCTAACGGTACAGCAAGAGTTACGGCTGTAGACTCTATTGAAAATGCAAACCTGATATTCGCAAGCTATAACGCAGATAAGACTTTAAAGAGCATTGATACAAAGAAAGTTACACTTGATAAGAGTGGTGCATATAATGATTATCCTGTATCATCAAGCTTTGTAACAACAGACAATATGAAGATTATGCTATGGAAAAGCGATATGGCTACACCGATTTGCAAACCGGTTGTAATCGGCGAAAGCGAAAAAGCAGACACAACAGCATTGTTCAGCAAAGAAGATGACGGCGATAATGCACTTTTGAGTCTGTCAAGTGTTAAGAATTCAATCGTGGACGGTATTGTGGGATTGTTTGCGGACGATTCAACAGTAGGTACACCTCAAAATCTTGATACTTTGGCAGCGTCAATGAACGGTGAATCAAGTACACTTACATCAATCACGGGTGATAAAGTTGTAGCCGCAACAATCGAAAACGGTGCTCCTGACGGAACAAAGTATATTAAGACAGGTTCATACGGCAATAATAAGTACGGTGAATATTGTCTTGAAAGTGAATGTGCATATCCGGCCAATACAAAGGCTGACGTAATGCTTTCACTTGACGTAAGATTTGACGCAGACGGTGCAGGATTTACACCGGAAGATAAAGGTGACAGCAAGGTTGCAGGTGCGGTTGTACTAAGAAACGGTACAATTCAAATGCAAAGAGGCAGCAAGGATTATACAGATACAAAGATTGGTGCAGATACAAATACATGGTATCATATCGCACTTGTAGGACGTTACAGTGCGGCTGACGCAAATGTTGATATGTATGTATGGAAGTACAATTCAGACGGCACAAAGACATTTGTACAAAAGGTTACGGGTATGCCTCTCAGAAATATGGCAGCATCTAACGGAAACGGTGTGTCACATCTAAATATACTTGCAAATACAAGTGTTGATAATATAGCACTGTATAATCTTGGTGCAGATACAATTTCACTTGATAGCTTAAGCGATACAATCAAAGCCGGTGAAACAATGTTGTTCACTTACGGTGCAACAAGACTTGACCAATACATCACAGCTCCTGCTGTAACATGGTCAGTATATAACGAGGCAAATGACGCAGTTCTGAATGACGAAAACATAACAATATCAGAAAGCGGATTGCTTACAATCGGTGCAAATGCGTCAAAGCAAAAGATTACAGTTCGTGCAACAACGATAAACGGCGTATATGCGTCAAAGACTATTGATGTAGACGCGGTTGACACATCAACAGATACATACGATACACTTACTTTGTCAGCTGATAAAGCAACAGTAAGAGTCGGTGAAAATACACAGATTACAGCAGTTGCATCACTTGACGGTGCTACAGTAACACCGGGCGACGGTGACTTGAAGTACATTATTTGCAACGAGGCAAATCTAAGAGCATTAAACAACAAAAATATCACAATCACAAATGACGGCGTACTAAGCGTTACAGCAGACGCAGTACCTCAAACAATCACAGTAAGAGGTACAAATAAGTCGGGCAGTGTTCAAGGTACTGTTAAAATACAGATACTTCCTGCAAATATGAACACAGGTAATGAAGATAAGTACACAGATACATACATTTCATCAAATGCGTGTGAAGAATACGTTTCAGGTGCAACTCTTGAAGAAGGTTCATGGGACGGTTCGGCTTATTACAATGTAACAGCCGCTTATGATTTTGTAGGATTCCCTGCAAATACATCAGCAGACGTTATTTACTCGGCTGATATGAAGTTCGCAAAGGACGGTGCCGGCTGGACAGTATTCAGTAACGATAAGGGTAAGCTTGGCTTACAGCTTTCAAGCTCCGGCACAACATTGAATGCACTTGGTGCAAGTAACAAGACAGTCGGATCAATGACTGTTGATAAGGATTCTTGGTACAACGTACAGGTTATGTGTTCAACGGGTAACGCAAATGCTTATGCAGTAATGACAGTTTATAAGTATGACGAAAACGGTAAGAAAATAAATCCTCAAACAGGTGCGGAAGGCACACCATACATCTTGACTTGTGCGCTTCGTAATCTTGCAGAAAGCCCTGCAAATCATATCAACATCAGTGCAGGTACTTGCGTAGATAACGTAATGAGCTTTAACGTAGCTCCTGATAAGCTGACATTGTCAGTTGACGCACAGACAGTTCTTGCAGGCGGCAGCGCACAGGCATCAACAAAGGCGTCAAGAAAGGGTATTGAATTCCCTTACCTAAATTCAAACTTGATTAAGTATGATATTTATGACGCAGAAAACAAATATCCTTTGGGCAGTGACAAGATTACTATTGATGCGTCAGGTAAGATAAATGTTGACGCAATGGCAGACGCTCAAGATGTATATGTAAGAGTATCATCAACAAGCGGCGGTATGAATGACAGCAAGAAACTTACAATTAAGTCGTCGGATATATTTGAAATCAATAAGTTTGGTTTTGAAGATGAGGATAAGACTAAGTTTAAGAGAATTGATGTTACAAAGAACTTTAACTACAGTGATGAAGTTACATTCGTTGCGGCAACATATAATAATCTCGGCGCACTTACATCAATCGCATTAAAGAAAGCATACGGCGATCAACTTACAATCGGTGCAAATAAGGTAACAATGTCTTTGGATTTACCGGATACATTTGATAAGGTGAATGATAAGTTCAACGCATTTGTTCTTACAAAGTTGTCATCAGATGGAGAAACAGCAGTTGATGAAAATATGACAGCGGCTAAGAACGGCACATCGGTAAATATTGCAAACATTCCTGCATTCGATACAGGTGCAAAAGTTGTTGTTATGGCACTGAAGAAAGACGCTAACGAAACAGATGTAAAGAGTGAAGATATTCTATACTTTACACAGATTACAGCGGCAGATATTGCTGATAACGCATTGACAATTCCGGCTTATGAGGTAGGAATGCAGATTAAGCTGTCGGGTAACATAAACGGTGTTCACACAGTTATAAAAACTGTTGCAGAATAATACAACACGACACGAAAAGAGGTACTCCTACGGAGTGCCTTTTTTCTTGATTTATTTAAAAATTTGAGGTATAATAATAATCATAAATTTTAAGGAGAAAATGTATGGCATTATATACTATTGCGGATTTACACCTTCCGCTCGGAATAGACAAGCCGATGGATATATTCGGTAAGGCTTGGGAAAATTACGTTGAACGTCTGGCGGATAATTGGCAGTCGGTCGTCAAGGAAAACGACGTTGTTGTTTTGCCTGGTGATTTTTCGTGGGCAACGTATCTTGAACAGAGTGTAAAAGATTTTGAATATTTGCATAAATTAAACGGTAAAAAGATTTTGCTTAAAGGTAATCACGATTATTGGTGGACGACAATGAATAAATTGCGTGAGTTTACCGCAGAGTGTGGTTTTGACGATATAGAATTTTTACAGAATAATTCGTTTATGTATGAGGACGTTGCAATTTGCGGTACTCGCGGTTGGATAAATCCGGGTTGGGATAATTTCGGCGGTGAGGACAGAAAAATATTCGATAGGGAAGTTTTAAGACTTGAATTGTCATTAAACAGTGTAAAGGAATGTAATGAAATATATGTGTTCACGCACTATCCGCCAATGCCTGTTTCGCTTAAGGAAAATGAATTTGTACAAATGATGAAAAAGTACCCTGTAACAAAGTGTATCTACGGTCATCTTCACGCGGCGGCACACAGAAACGCGGTTGAGGGGACAATAAACGGAATTGAATATAAACTTGTTTCGGGAGATTACTTGGGATTTGATCCGATAAAATTACATGATTAGGAGAAATGAATATGAAGTTAATGTTTGCGTCAGATATACACGGTTCGTACTACTATGCCCAAAAAACAGTTGAGGCATACAGAGAGGAAAAAGCAGAAAAGTTGATCTTGCTCGGCGATATACTCTATCACGGACCGAGAAACGATTTGCCGAAAGATTACGCACCGAAAAAGGTTATTGAACTTTTAAACGGCATTAAAAACGAGATACTTTGTGTAAGAGGTAACTGCGATACGGAAGTAGACCAAATGGTGCTTGAATTTCCCGTCCTTGCCGATTATGCGGTTATATTCGTTGACGGAAAGACCTTGTATTTGACTCACGGTCATAAATACAATCCGAATAATTTGCCTCCGATAAAAAAAGGCGATTACCTTGTGAATGGTCATACACATATCCTGGCAAATGAGGATATGGGCGATTTTACATACTTAAATCCCGGTTCTGTTTCAATCCCGAAAGGCGGTAATCCGCATACATATATGATATACGAAAACGGTGAATTTAAAATTAAAGAATTGAAGTAGGAAAACAGAGAGAATTGCTTGTATGGTAGATTATAACAGCATTCACTTTGTAGGGGGCAGTGCCCCGAGTCCCAAAAAACGGGGCAAACATTGTTCGTAGGGGCGATCATCGGTCGCCCTTTTTTTGTGTGGTGTTGTAGGGGCGATCATCGGTCGCCTGAAAATCGCATACACTTCGTAGGGGACGGCACAACAACGTCCTTTTTGCCGCCGCTCCGTCACTTCGTGCCATCTCTCCTCAAAGAGAGGCTTTTAAGACGCCCCTTGAGGGGAGCTGTCGTGAAACGACTGAGGGGCGAACAACAACTTAACATCAAAAAAGCCGTCATTCATTGACGGCTTTTTTTGAATTTTTCTTTTGTTTCTTCTTATTCTTTTTACACTTCAAATGAGTATCCGGAGTAAGGTGACCGATTTCCATTTCAAAACATTCTTCAACCTCATCAAGGTTCAAAAGACTGTAATCTTCAAGTATTCTAACCATAACCGCGGCACAGGCATATGCGTCATCATAAGCACGGTGATGATGAAAATGAATACCGAGTGCGTCACAAAGATTATTTAATTTATGACTCGGAAGTTCGGGATATGCTTTTTGCGACAATTTCACCGTACACAAATAATCAAAAGTCGGGAACGGTATATTAAAATGCTCCAAAGTCGCACAAAGTGCACCGACATCAAAACCTGCATTATGTGCAATAACTGTTTTGTGGTCAAGGTACGGCTTTAACTTAGCCCAATAATCCGCAAGTGTAGGCTTGTTCACAACCATATCGGGTGTAATTCCGTGAATTTTTATATTATAATCATTAAACTCAAACGGTTCGGGTTTAATAAGAATTTCTTTTCTGTCAGTTATCTTGTTGTTTTCCACCACACATATGCCAAGACTGCATACGCTTGTATAATTTGATGTGGCGGTTTCAAAGTCAATAGCTACAAAATCCATATAATCTCTCCTAACGTCATATCATTATACAACTTTTTTTGCCGAATGTCAAAGGATAAAGCAAAAAAGAGTAATTATTTGTACAGAACATAAATTGACAGGCAATTTTATTAGTTATATAATAGATAGAAAGTTAGGAGGAACATATATGCTTGTTGGAATAATAGGTGCAATGGACCTTGAGGTTCAGGCATTAAAAGGACTTATGGACAATGCAGTGGTGGAAACAATCAGCACCATTGATTTTTATAAAGGCAATATTAATGGCGTGGAAACGGTTGTTGCTGTTGCGGGAGTCGGCAAGGTAAATGCGGCGGTCTGTGCACAGACTATGATACTTAAGTATTCGCCTGACATTATGATAAACGTAGGTGTTGCCGGAGGACTTTCGGACGAATTTAAAATCGGCGACATAGCCGTTGCGGACAGCGTTGTTGAACACGATATGGACACATCACCGATAGGTGACCCTGTCGGCTTGATTTCCGGTATTAATCTTGTCAATATACCTTGTGACAAAAAGCTTGCCGATTTAATGGAGCAGGCAGTAAGCAAGGTAGGCACAATAACATCAAAAAGAGGTGTTATTGCTTCGGGCGACCAATTCATCAGCAAACAGGAACAAAGAGATAGAATAAAAGATAATTTCGGTGCTATTGCCGCTGAAATGGAGGGCGCAAGTATCGGACACGTTTGTTATATGAACGGTGTGCCTTTCGGCGTACTTCGCGCAATATCGGACGGCGCAAATGACGATTCACATATGGATTATCCCGAATTTGCCAAAATGGCGGCGGCAAATTCAATCAAGATTATACTTGAACTTTTAAACAGCATAAACGGAGGAAAATTACAGTGAATAAAATAAAGAGCTTTCAAGTTGACCACAGAAAACTCGGTGTGGGAATTTATGTATCAAGAGTTGATGTTGATATAGTGACATACGATTTACGTTTTTGTAAACCGAACAGCGGAACGGTGCTTGACAATGTGACAATGCACACGATTGAGCATATGCTTGCGACGTTCGCAAGAAATTCTGATATAAAGAATGAAGTGTTATATTTCGGTCCTATGGGCTGTCAAACAGGTTTTTACTTGCTTGTACGCGATGTGGTTCCGAAAGAAAAAGTTCTTGAAACGGTAAAAGACATTTTGGCAAAGACAATTAAACACGACGGCGAAGTTTTCGGAGCGAGTGAGATTGAGTGCGGAAACTATAAAACACTTAATCTTGATTGTGCAAAGAAAGCGTGCAGAGAATACCTTGAGGCTATTCGTGATATAAACGACATAATAACGTATGATGATGTAAACCAAAGGGGATGCTGATAAAGTATTCCTTTTTTATTTGAACACAGTAGGAGTGAATTTTTATGAAATACATTTATCAATTATTTATAATATTGGTTGTCACATTTGTCGGAGAATTGTTGCATTATTTTATACCTATTCCCGTACCTGCGAGCATATACGGACTTATAATAATGCTTATACTTTTGTGTACAAAGGTTGTAAAGCTTGAACACGTTGAAAGAACTTCGGACTTTCTTATTGAAATAATGCCGCTTATGTTTATTCCCGGCGGCGTCGGACTTGTGACGGCTTGGGGCGATTTGAAAGATATGATGTTGCCGGTTGTCGTTATAACAATCATATCGACAATCGTGGTTATGGCGGG
>UMLG01021374.1_pt1 | contig 13887 bp, 9 predicted proteins | sample 1966511 | NCBI WGS metagenome assembly UMLG01 (sample SAMEA4836195, study PRJEB28245) | human gut metagenome | biome: gut microbiome; material: fecal sample | place: Denmark | collected 2008
GACTTAAAATTAAGAGTAGCAATTTGTGATGATGAGAAATATTTTCGAGAAGAAATTAAAAGGTTAGTCGAACAATATCTTAAAGAAAAGAAGATTATATTTTGTATTGATCTTTTTACAAGTGGTTTGGAATTTTGCAGCGATGATAATAACCTGCAACAATATGACATTATATTTCTCGACATTGGAATGAAAGAAATGAATGGGATGGAAACAGCGTATGCGATACGGGAAAAAAATCAGAATGTGGACATTGTTTTTATTACTATTATGATGGATTATGCACTTGAAGGGTATCGCGTGGATGCAGTACGCTACATATTAAAGGATGATCTGGAAAGCTTGCTGCCGGAATGTATGGATACGATTCTTCAGAAAAAACAGGAAAGGGAAATGGAATTTCCGTTTGTAGGGGGAAAGAGGAAAGTTCTGTTAAAAGAGATTCTTTTTATTGAGAGTAAATCACATCAATTATGGTTTGAGAGAACCGGAGAAAATTTATATATGTATGGTCAGATTAACGACCTGGAGTTGATTTTATCGAATTATGATTTTGTAAGGACGCATCAAAGCTTTTTAGTGAATCTTGTACATATAGAGAAAATAAATAACTATTTGCTATACTTGTCAAACGGTGCTGAAATTCCCGTGACAAAACAAAGATACGCAAAAGTGAAAGAGCAGTATTTAAGTTACAAAGAAAAAATGTAGTTAAACACGAGGTATAAAATATTATGGTAGAAGAATTTTTCAAAAGTATCAGTATTGTATTTTATGAAGCACTCTGTTGTGGAATCTTCCTGAATATGTTTTTGGAACAAAGATATCCGGCCAGATGGTTGAAATCATTATCCGTTTTTTTGCTGACAGGAGTGTTTTTGTTTTGGGCATTAATTACTCAGACGGGTGGACATTATGTTTTTCGCAGTATAGGGATTATTATAAGCATTGCACTGTTTGCTGTGATATTTTATACAGGGAAATGGCTGCTCAAGATATTTCTTAGTTTTATTTTTTATGCGATTTTATTCTGTGTTGATTATTTAGGATTAATATTGGTTGATTTATTGCTGGATTCTGCTGATTTATCAAACAGTGTAATTCAAGTGATTCTAGTCCTTTTGTGTAAGACGGTTTTGTTTGTGATTGTACTGATACTGGATTATTTTTGGAAAAGAGAAAAAGAGCTGGATGTAAAGAAATCAGAATGGATTTTAATGATTAGTTTTCCAATGATGACTGTAGTAATCATGCTTGTTATGTTGCTGTCTTTTCAACAGAAGAACAATTCTTTTGGATACTTGACGGTTTCTTTTGGAATGGTAAGCATCAATCTTGTCATGTTTGTGTTATTAAAATACATATCGGCAAGAGAAAAACAATATAATCAAATGAAGATATTACAGGAGAGAAATAAAGAAAAATGCAGGCATATTATGAATTTAGTGAGGATTATGCGCAGAAAAAACGGATGGTGCATGATTATAACAATCAGATTCATTGCATTCAGGGACTATTGAGGCAAAACAAGTACCGGGAGGCAGAGGAATATGCAGATAAATTGACAGAAATACTAATAGATGGTCGGGAAGTCATAGATGTTAATAATACAGTATTAAATGTTGTACTAAATCAAAAATATCGTCTCGCAAAAAGTAAGGATATTGCTCTGTATTTTCAGGTAAATGATTTATCCGGATTATGGATGAAGGAGCAGGATGTGGTTATTTTGTTGTCGAATTTATTGGATAATGCGATTGAGGCTTGTGAGAAATTAGATTGTAATAAGGTGATACGGCTAAAACTTGTAAAGGAAAAACAACAAATGGTACTTTCTGTCCAGAATCCAGTGGCGGTTCCCGTAGAAATTAAAAACAATGATATCCAAACGGGTAAAGGGGATAAGAAAAATCATGGGATTGGTTTGAAGAATATTCAAATGGTTTTAGATAAGTATGGTGGAATTGGGAGAATCAGATGCGATAAGGGATGGTTTTATTATACGGCAGTAATTCCCCAAACGGAAGAAATATAAATATCTGTTTACAAAAACAAGGCTGCAGAGCCTTGTTTTTTTCTTGCAAAAAAAGTAAATATGAAAAATCACAGTCAAATTTGGTTACTTTTAGTCGAATCTTGCTACTACTGTTGAATTTAAGTAGGAAATTATGGTATATGAAAGACGAGGAGAACCTGGCTATGATAGTTAAATTTGTAAAATATCTTATTGACAAAGATGTTTTGGATAAACAATACGAAGAAGATTCTATATATGGGCTGACAATTATGCTGGAAAAGATAGTAGCATATGTTGTTTTGTTTTGTATTGCCTTTATAGTAAGAAAACCAATAGATGGAATCATCTTTACTGTTTCCTTTATGGCTGTAAGGCAGACTACAGGTGGTTTTCATGCAAAAAGTTTTTTGGGATGTCTGACAGGATCAGTATTAACATTATTAATGGCATTAGAAATAATTGCTCCGTTAATAGAAAAGTATGAAATGGTAAAAGGGATTATATTTATTCTGTCAACAGTTTGTATATGGTGTTTTGCTCCCGTGAATCATCCGAATCTGGCTTTGTCAAAATGCGAACAACAGGAGTATAAAATGTGGAGCAGAAAGGTATTGGGGATGGAATTTGGAGTAATTGTAATTGCGTATTTGTTACATATGCGATGGCAACAGTACATGATGCTTGCAATTGTGTTTTGTGCTGTTTTCATATTGATAGCAAAAATAGTAAGGCAGGAGGTGAAGTGTGATGAAAAGTAAAAAAGAAAATCGTTTACTCAACTTGGCGGGAAAACTGGCAAAGGCTGAAGCTGCCAGAGCAAAGTCCGGCTGGCCGCCAGCATGTGCAGGAATTTTGCATCAGCCGAAACGTCCAACGAAAAAGTAATGCAACATGGGAAGTGACGAAACTAAAATTTGCCCATTGAATCATAGCATTACTTAGCATGGAACAATGGGCAGAGAAGAAAATATATCAATTCGATTGATTTTATCTATAGATATAAATTGGTGTTATATTTGGAGCAATCGCAGAACATATGAGGGAGGTTTTTCATGAAGAAAACAGGAAAAGAAGGAATCCAAAAGGGCATTATCAGTGGTACATTAGCTGTGGTATTGGTACTCACTGCTGTCGTGGGAGTGGATTTTTCCACTAGGAAAGATGCAAAAGCAGGAACAGGTATGAATACGGGAACATCCCGGGCAGCCGTTACGGAAGAACTGACTGCCAAGCGGAGCAAATTTGTCAAACAGTTTGCCTTGTCTGATGGCAGTTTTATCGCTGCCACCTACTCCATGCCCATCCATTACAAAAAGAACGGAAGATGGAAAGAAATCAATACCACTCTGGTGAAATCCGGAAAATCCCAATATAAAACAAAAGCGACGGATTTATCCATCAGAGTCTCAAAAAAAGCAAATAAAAAATCCGTTGTATCTCTGAAACGAGGTAAAACCAGCTTATCCATCGCCTTAAAAGGCAAAAAACTCAAACAATCAAAAGTAAAGATCAGCAATCCAAAGAAGACGACATACACCGATGTTCTGAACCAGAACAAAGTAACATATAAAAAAGTTCTGAAGAATACAAATGTCTCTTATGACATTTTTCCGGAAAAAGTGCAGGAGATTGTTACGGTTTCCAAGAAACAGAAGAATAAATCCTTTTCATTCAAACTAAATACAAAATTAAAAGTTAAGGTAAAGGGTAAAAAAGTCTATTTCAAGATGAAAAAAGGAAAAACCCAATTTACCCGGATGAGCACCAAGATTACCGATGCAAATGGCGTATCGACAACCAATGTAAAACTTTTCTATAACAAAAAGACAAAAACATTGAAAGTGACACCAAATAAAAAGTGGTGGAACAGCAAAAAAAGAAAATTCCCGGTGGAAATCCGGACAACCTATCTTACCGATAAACACCGCAGAGATGTAAAGGTGGGGGCTGCTTATGCCGGCGCACCAAACAGTAACTTCGGCTATGACAAATCCCTGCTTTTGCAGGCGAATAAATGTGTGGCATTTACCAAGATGAGTACCCTTTCCGAACTGAAAAACCAAGATGTGCAGATTCGGGATGCAGCATTACATATCAAAAATGAAAAGACAATCAAATTAGGGGCTGGAAAGACCTTTGACATCGGTGTCCACAAAGTGACACAGAACTGGAACGTCAATAAACTGACCTATAACAACCGTCCGGCTTATGAAGCGGGTGCCTCAGCAACCGTGGGAATCCAGAAGGCAGGGAAATACCAGTGCGATGTAACGGACATTGTAAGGGCATGGTATGCGGGAGAAGCCAACTACGGTGTGGCATTAGTGGCGGACAATTCCAACCGCTCTTACCAGGCAAAAATAGACCGGAATCCATACTTTACCGTGCATTATGAGGTGGTGGGATTTGACGGTGCTGTGGAATTAAAGGAAAACGCACCGGTTACCCGGTCAGTAATAAAAGCCGGACAGGAGAATTACTATTACTTTGACACCAAGCCGGGCATTGCATATGACATTTACACCGATTCCTCCATTGACACACAGGCAACCATGTACGACACAGCTAAAAATCAGGTTGCCTATGACGACAATTCCGGACTGGATAACAACTTCCTCTTTACCGGAGCCTATAACGGACGGAAATATCTGAAAGTTAGCGTCAAAAACAAAGGAACCGGGGATTACACCCTTACCCTGAAAAAGCGTTTTGCAATTCCGGAACCAACGGGAATCAAAGGACAGGATAAGTATACCATCACCTGGAATGCGGTAGAGAACGCCAAAGAATATCTCATCTGCGTTTATGACGGAGGAAAGAAAATCAGCGATGCCGTTGTGACGGGAACATCCTATGATTATATCTATAACAATGAAACCGCTGGAAAGACACTGGGATTCACCGTGACGGCAAGGGAAAATGCTTCCCTGGCCGGTGAAGCATCCCGGATGGTCTATAACACAGACAGCCGGTCGGAGTGGGTATATACGACACCAATGCAGGAAACCAGAAAAAATGCTTCTGCCGCTGCGTTGGATGGGAAAATCTATGTACTCGGCGGTGAAAATGCCACAGGTTCCCTGAAAACCTTTGCGGTATATGATACGGAAAAGAAAACATGGGAAAGTCTGCCGGAGTATCCCGGTACCGAAAGCGGAATCTGTCGGGCAGCCGTGTTTGCGTACAATAACGAAATCTATGTCATCGGCGGTCAGACCGATACGGGAGTGACGGCAAAACTTCTCAAATCTGTGTATGCTTATAACACAGAGACCAGACAATGGCAGAAAAAGGCAGACCTGGCAGAGGGAAGAACCAATCTGGCATATGCATGTAGCAAAGACAAACTCTATGTATGGTCAAGGGCAGGTACCACGGATCAAGCAGAAATTTATGACATCAAAACCGATACCTGGGAGACGGCAGTTCTGCCGGACACCAGTGCGGTCATTGCTGCAGCAAGTGTGGATAATCGTGTGTTTGTGTTAAAAGAGGACGGAGAGAAGATGTTCTGGCAGGAGTATCTCCCGGAGGACAATCTCTTTGAGGACGCCGGAACCGTGTGTCCGTTTGCTGCTTCGGATATCTATGGTACTCCTGTAGTAATCAGCGGAAAAATCTATATGGCAAAAACAGAGGAGACAAAAGAAGTTCTGGTGCATGATGCTTACTCTGATGAGTGGAGCAGGATTTCGGATATGAACCTGACCAAGAAGGATTCCATGCTGGCAGCTTCCGGCAATGACATTTACAGCATTGGCGGAGAGCTGGCTGGCTTTGGTGTTCTGGATACCGTAGAGCAGTATACGGTAAAAGTGCAGACCACCACAAAGCAGATGGCAGTGAATCAGGGAGAATCCTATGAATTACAGGTGAATGCCGGGAATTTAAAAAAGGGACAGGCAAAGATCGTCACGGTAAACGTCAACCCGGAGGAAATGGAAATCCAGAATGCATCCTCTTTTGAAACAGAGGATGCGCTGAAAGAAGGGGCAGACGACGTCACCTTATTAAAATACCAGCCGAAAAAAGGCGTAATCGTGCTGAAACTGACCGGAAGTTTGGAGCGGGGAGAATCCTATGAGACTTACCAGTCCATCCCGGTAGAAGCAAAGATAACCGGGAAAACAACAGTAGAGATTACCTTGACAGAAGAAGGAAAGTAATAATGAGGGGATTCGTTCGTTAGGAAAAACATAACGGGCGGGTCCTGTTTGTCGCACAGGGAAAATATAGAATCCGGAATGGGGGAGTTATCATTGAGGAAACCAAAAAGAAAAAAAATCGGGATTGCAGCAGCCGTAGTGCTTGTCATGTGTTTGCTTGCGGGAACCAGCATAATCATAAGGAATCATCAAAATCAAAAGAAACCGGAAGAAAAGAAAGAGGAAGTCTATCAATCCCTTTCGGCGACGGACCGTGAAACCGCTGATCTGTATGCGGAACTTTATGAAACGGATCGGGAAGAGGTCGCAAAGATACAGGCGGAAACAAAGGACTGGGAGAAGACCGGTAGGAAATTGGAACAGGATTTTTTCACCATCCCGGAAAATACCAAGTACCAGATGGAACAGGAAGGCTACAGTCTGGATGATCTGGAACAGGCAGAGAAACTGTCCGTAAAAACCGGACGAAAAGCCATCGAGTTAGCAAAGGAAAAGGGAAAAATATCCGAAAACAGGCAATGGTCTGATGTGGTGAAGGATAGTGAGATTCTCAGCACGGAAGAACAGTTGGGATTGTCAAAGGAGCAGATACAGCAGTTAAAAGACAAATCCCTCAGTAAAGAGGAACGGATAGAAGTGGCGGTTCTGTTATTGAATGAGACTTGTACCTTTGAGGAAGTGTTGGTGCAGTTGGAAGCAGGGAAAACGGTGGAGGAACTGAAGGGACAGGAATCCGAATAAAACAGAAACCGAGAAAAGGAGTGGATATCTATGGGAAAGATCAAAAAGATGATAACAGGAGCGGCAGTAACTACATTTCTGTGTGGAATGGTGGTGTTTGTCAGTAGCAACACCTGTCTGGCGGCGGGGGAATCCTATAACACGGCAACCGAAGCCGCCTACGGGGATACCTTCCGGAGTGTCTATGAAAACAGGCTTGCCGTTTCCCCGTTAGAAGCTGAGAAAATTGATGGAGTGGATACCGCTACCGGACATCTGATGCTTTCCCGTAATGATCTGTCATTGGATGGAACAGGCGGCATGGACTTTGAACTGAACCGCTACTATGACAGCAACGAAGCCAACTTAGGTCATGCCACGGTGGAATATATTGAACAGTTAGAGGTAGATACCCTCTGGGTTTACTACACAGCGTCAGACGGTTCCCGTAGGCGCATTGTAGTGAACGCTGCCATCTGGAAAAACCATAAGAATGCCTTGAAAAACCTGTTAGTGAAATACGAAAAGGGCGAAGGCTGGAAAGGGGTATCCGCTAATGGTGAAAAGCACTATGAAAATGATACCCAGCGAACCAAGATCGTCAGCAATGAGGGATACAACGTCTATGGACTGGCAAGCGGCTGGCGGTATGATTTCCCGTGGATTGAGACTGTCACATTGACTGAGGATGAAGGCTGGGGAAAGATTCCGACCTACCTTCACTATGGCAGTGCCGGGGTCATTAACATTGAAACCCAAGCGGATGATGCCGCAAAGTCCTATTCCATCAAAGGACTGGAAGGCTATGATTATGATGATATCAAACTGGAGGACTGGGACAAGACCGTAGACGGCATTGCCTGCAAATACCTTCTCCGTGATAAAACCGGACTCCGTACTTATTTCAATGAAGACGGTGTCATTGTGTTGCAGAAAGACGCCCATGACAACACGATTACCTTTGCCTATACCGATGGCATTTATTTCAGTAAGATCACCGATTCGGTAGGACGGGAGATCGTATTCCGCTACAGCGGCGAGGGTGACGAAAAGGCAGTTGCCTCCGTCACCGTTCAGGGAAAAAACGTTGCCGGAGGTGTGTCTTCTAAGACCATCACTTATGAGACCGAGGAAAAATCCTATACCCCTCATCATGGGGACCGGTTAAATGGTGTGATACTGACCAGTGCAACCGTAGACGGCAGTAAAGAAAAGTATTCCTATAAGACCGTAGAGCGGCTGGTCAACACTTCCGGTGCCGGAGTAGCGTCACAGCGTGTTTCCACCAATCAGAGTTATCTGCTGACCAAAGTAACCGCAGACGGAAGCGAACAGCACTATGAATACCGTGCCTGCTCCCAGCGGGGAGAAAAGGAATCCGGAACCGACCAGAAACGGGATGTGGTAACGGAGCAGTTCTATGTCACCAGGGAGTATGAGAAGGACACGAAAACTGGGAAAAAATCAAATGGAATCAAATATGATTATTTCCAGAAAAAAGGAAGCGATGCCCTACGTTCTTATGCGGATTTCAGGGAGAAGGAAAAGGAAGAAAACGGCGGCGATGGCATCAGCTATGAAGTATGGCAGTATGGGAACAGTGGGTTGAAAACCGTGACGGTCGTCAGTCACTTTAATCCCAACAAATATAAAACCAGCGGAAAGTATTACGATTATAAGTATAAGAAATCAAAAATCAATGCTAACACTTTAAAACTGAAAAGCAATACGAAAAAGAATGTCACATTATACATATATAATGAAAATAAGTTGCTGACCGATGAGGTCAGTTATGGAAAAGAAAAGGAAGAAACTCTTTACAGTTATGATAACAGCGGGAAGGGTTCCCTTGTGGTGCTGAAAACAGACAAGTCCTATGGGAAAAAAGGAGAGAAAGCAGTCACCACAAAAGAAGGCTATACTTATGACCGTTACCGGAATGTTTTGACCGCCAAATCTTCCAAAGCCTATCTGGCAAAAAATAAAGGGAAGGAGCATTTATACACTACAAGCTACACCTATCAGACAGTGCAGGGATACCCTGCTGGGGATGAACCCTTTGTGTGCCCGCTTGTAACAGAGGAATCCTATGCCTCTGCAGCGACAAAAAACAAACTGGTGAGTACACTATCATCCAATGGGGTTGACTATGCCAGCATTTCTGAACAGAGAAGTGTAAACGGCGGGGCATACCAGACCATTTCCAAGACGGATTTCCAGTATGACGAGCAGGGAAATGAAATCCAGGGGAAAGTCTACCCTTCCTACAGTACGGATGGGGAAAAGGAAGTCATACAGAACGATTATACCTATAATAGCCTGGGACAGCAGACCAAGAAGAACGTTACAATTACCTCCGCTAAATGTCCACAGGACAACCGTACCTACACGGAAGAAGAAGTGACCTACGATTCTTTCGGTAATGAGTTATCTTATATCGATGAGAATGGTCTAGTATCCCAAACCAGCTATGATCCGGAGTCAGGAGAGGAAACCGAAACCATCCATGCGGTGGGAACAGAGTATGAATCCAAAGATAAGGAGTATGTTTCCACAGATGGATTAAAAACCATGACGGTGGACAACTATGGGCGTGTATCCATCGACATCCAGGATGCCTTTGGCAATACCATCATTAGCAAGGATGAAGCAGCAGGCACCTGGACGGAAAGTACCTATGACTATGGGGATGAAGATGACGATAGCAGTAACTCTGATGACAGCGAGGAAGACGAGGATGCTGGAGATGTGGAAATAGAAGAAACTGCCCGTTTAGTGGAAGAAAAGACATATCCCTTTACTCCGGATGAGAAGAAATTCATTATCAATGAAAATGGGGAAACGGTGGCTAACTTTTACATGACCGGAAAAGGGAAGGACATCCTGAGCGGTACGAAGTATTTCTATGATAATCTGGGCAATGAGATCGGAACAGCAGCGTTTAGCAACGGGGAACTGGATGCTGCCCACTGTACTTCCTGGAGTTTTAGTAAAAGCGAGACGGAAGTAACCGGAGAAGACGATGATGCGCAGACGATTTCTACCAGCTACAGCAAAGAATTAAATCCATCGTCTTATCAGTCAGATGTGGATACCGAAGATTATTACGACCAGTTCAATGATGCCGTATTAAGCGAGACGACTACAGAGAATGTAACCGATGCGGAGGGGAATGCCCTGTCGCATAAAACCACTACCATCCGGGGAAAGAACCGATCCGAATCCACCACGACTTATGAAACGGACGACTTTGGCAGAACCACAAAAGAGGATACCGTCACCAAGAACTATCAGGATGGCAGGTGGCTTCCTGCCTATGAAACCCAGACTCTCTCCACCTATGATGAGAACGGCAACGTGAGCCAGACGGAGGCAAAGAGCCGGAAAGAAGGGGAGACAGAATGGGAAACCCAGACGGTTAAAACGGATTATGATGAGCAGGGACATGTTACAAAGGAATACACTCCAAGAGGGACAAAAGAGGATGTTGCCACCAAGTATGAATACGACATCCTCGGACGAATGATTCAGTCCGAGATTCCACAGGAGAAAAAGGATGGAAGTATCAGTTACCAGACCACCAAAACCGAGTACGACAATACGGGAAATGTGACGGAACAGGAAGAACAAATCGATAGTGACAGGACAGCAAGAACCGAGTATACTTATGATAAACAGGGAAACCTTGTCATGGTCAAGAGCTGCCTGGATGCAGATAAAGCACAGTATGTCCAGTATGTCTATGATGTGCAGGGGAACAAAGTGCGTCAGTTTACCGGAATGACCAGTCCGCTGACGATTACGGTATCGGAAGTGACGGAAGCAGAAGACAATGCGGATACTTTTTCTTACGCTGGGAAGAACTATCAGTTAGAGGTCAGCGGAAAGAAAAAGGCAGATAGTATTGCTGAGACAAAGTACGAATACGATGGGAAAAACCAGTTAATTTCCTATACCGATCCGGAGGGCAGGACGGAGACCTATACTTATGATGTCAACAGTAACCTGACCAAAACAGTAGATAAAAACGGAAACACACAGAAAAGCACCTATGATTACCAGAACCGTCTGACGGAGATGGTGGCAAAAGAGAAAAAGACGGGGAAAGAAACCACTCATACCTATACCTATAATGCCTATGGGAATGTGGCAACACAGGACAACACTACTTTTACCTATGATGATGTGTCCGGGCAGGTGACAAAAGAGACAACCAAGCTGACTAAGAATCAGGATATAGTCAAGAATTACACCTATGATAGTGCGGGGAATAAGTCTGCCTTTGCAGTCAAAGTGGGAGAGGATACCAAACTTTCCTTGCAGTATACCTATGATGGGGAGTCGAAACTGACCTCTGTCACCGATGAAAAAGGGAGCAAGATAGTAGGATACGGCTATGATACCGATGGAAATCTTGCAAAAAGAACGGTGGATGGAAATGGTATGACAACTAACTATGTCTATGATTACCAGAACCATCTGACATCTCTAAAGAATCAGACAAAGAGTGCCGGGGTGATTTCCGAATACACTTCGGAATACTTAACGAATGGACAGAAATCTAAAGAGACAGCGGATACGATGGATGAGGATGGAAAGAAGTCGAAAAAGACATCTACCTACGTCTATGACCTACTAGGACGTATTACAAAAGAAACAAAAACGGGCAGCGAGGATATTTCCTATACCTACGACAGTAACAATAACCGGAAAGAGACGACGGTTGGCAATAAGGTAACTGCCTATAAATACAATAAGAACGATGAACTGCTCCGCACGGATACCCTGAATACTGATACGGAGGAAGATGCCGTTGTCATCTACAAAAACGACAAGAACGGAAATCAGCTTGCCACAGTCAACCGCTATGAAATCTCAAGTGATAAAAAGGACAGCACCTATGTGGATATCGACGTGACTTTGGGGGATAACCGCCTGAATGAGAACGTGGTAAATCATTATAATGCCCTGAATCAGCTAACCCAGACGCTGACAAAGAACTATAAGGTCAGCTTTACTTATGATGCTGAAGGGATTCGGACCAGTAAGACCGTGAATGGAGAGAAGACAGTCTTTGTCTGGGACGGGGATCAGTTGGTGATGGAGCTTTCCGAGGGTGGGAAGGTGCAGAAACGGTATATCCGTGGAAACGACCTTGTTTATTCGGATAAGGGAACGGACACCGAGAAACAGTATTATGTCACCGATCCGCATGGAAATGTAGTGCAGCTTATGGATGAAAGCGGAAAAGTTACAAAAACCTATGAGTATGATTCGTTTGGAAATGAAGTGAATCCGGACAGTAAGGATGAGAATCCGTTCCGTTATTGCGGGGAGTATTATGATAAGGAGACGGAGGAGATCTACCTTAGGGCGAGGTATTATCAGCCAAATGTGGGAAGGTTTTTGACGAGGGATACTTATACCGGGGAGGAAGATGAACCGGAAAGCCTGCATTTGTATACTTATTGTTATAACAATCCTGTGTACTATATGGATGTTACAGGAAATAAACCTATTCAACCAAAGCCATTACCAACACCTAAACCAACTATAAAACCAACATCTGCACCTAAACCACAACCTGGACCTGCACCAACTTCAAAACCCAAGAAAAAAACAAAAAAATCAAAAGCAACAAAAATTATAGTAAAATACAGAAAAGAAATAAAAGCGGCAGGGAAAAAATATTCTGTAGATCCGGTTATAGTCGGAGGTTGTATATATGCAGAACAAAAAAGGAATGTAAATTTTGTTGATACGTTAACTGATTGGGTTGGATTCTATGGCGTGTTAGACACATCTATAGGAATAGGTCAGGTTAAGGTGTCTACGGCAATAATGCTTGAAGATAAAGGATATGTATCTAAGACAAAAAAAACAGATGGTGGTTGGAAAATACCATTAGTTGGTTTTGTGCATGGAACTAGAACAATGGCTGTTGCAAATCGATTAGAAAATAACAAATGTAATATAACATACGTAGCAGCATATTTGAAATATTGGATAGATGATTGGAAACCTGTATATCCTAAAATTGGGAAAAAACCAGCCATTCTCGGTACATTATATAATTTAGGTGACAATGCTAAAGATGCAAATCCAAATCCTAAACCGAATGAATTTGGCAAGTATGTTAAGAAGAAATATAAATATGTGAAAAAAAAGCTAAAGTAGAGGAGAGAAAAAATGAAAAAGTGGAAAATGCTCGCAATTTTTGAATATTTTGTTCCCTTGATTTTCTTTGTGTTAACTAAATTATTTACAAGATGGGGACATGACATAGAAAATTGTATTTTTGCTTTTTTTGTTGGTCTTTTAATACAATGTTTAATAGGTATTTGTGGGTTAATAGGAATTCGGAAAGAAGTAACTATGTATAGAGAACGTATACTTTTCAGTGTTAGTGTAGTCCCCCTATTTTTTATAATTGTAATGTTTTTCGTAAGTAGGTGTTATTGGTAAAAATAGGTGAGACCATTTGTTTTGGCATAGCTGTGACTTGGGAGGATAACCACTTAAATGATAAGGTGCTTAAACAATTCTTAGTGTACGGATTCATGATGCCACTTATTTGTGCTTGAAAAGGCAGAACTTAATCCTATAAAATAAAAGTATACTTTTATTTTATAGGAGATGTTTCACATGCAAAGTACGAATGAGTATGTTACTGATTTTGGTCATCTTCATTTACGGATTGAAGAAATTTTGAAAGATCGTGGGATAAGCAAGACGAAAGTCTGTAAGGAGCTGGACATTCCACGTACAAATTTCAACAGATATTGTCAGAACAAACAGACACGATGGGACTTGAAGTTTTTATGTAAATTGTGTTTGTACTTGAAGGTAGACTTAGGAGAATTGACAGAGTACATACCGCCAAACCTGGAAAGTAAATGAATATGAATCATTAGTAAAGAATTAGAGGAACATGTCAGGAACATGGCTCCTCTTTTCTTTTTGCACAAAAGAAAAGAGGCGGCT
>UMLG01063155.1_pt1 | contig 13843 bp, 12 predicted proteins | sample 1966511 | NCBI WGS metagenome assembly UMLG01 (sample SAMEA4836195, study PRJEB28245) | human gut metagenome | biome: gut microbiome; material: fecal sample | place: Denmark | collected 2008
ACAAGCTGGAAGCCGACCGCAGTGCCCTGCGCACCGGCATGGACACGGCACAGCGCCGCCTGAAGCAGGCCGAGCAGACCGTTGCCGCCGCCGAAGCCGCCGTGGATGCACTGACCGCACAGCAGACCTCCGCCCAAAAGGAGCTGCCCGCCCGCAGCGCCGAGGAGCTTACCGCACAGCAGACCGAACTGACCGCTGCGCGGGAGACTTTGCGCAGCCGGGAAAAGCAGCTTTCGGCACAATTGCTGCCCAACCGCAAAACGGCGGCGCAGTACCGCGCGGCCGCCGAAGCGCGGCAGACGCTGGAAAGCCGGTGGCAGTGGGTCAGCGCGCTGGCTGCCACAGCGGGCGGCACTTTGACCAGCAAGCAAAAGATCAAACTGGAAGCCTACATCCAGATGAACTATCTGGACCGCATTCTGCGCTACGCCAACACCCGGCTGATGCAGATGACCGCCGGGCAGTACGAGCTGGAGCGCATCGGTGCAGAGAACCAGCGCAGCCAGTCCGGGCTGGACCTTGGCGTTATCGACCACTACAACGGCACCCGCCGCAGCGTAAAGACCCTTTCCGGCGGCGAGAGCTTCAAGGCTTCGCTGGCGCTGGCGCTTGGCCTTTCGGACGAGGTACAGAGCAGCGCCGGGGGCATCCGGCTGGACACCCTGTTCCTCGATGAGGGCTTCGGCTCGCTGGACGAGGAATCGCTGGAGCTTGCCATCCGGGTGCTCTCCGGCCTGACCGAGGGCGACCGGCTGGTGGGCATCATCTCCCATGTGGGGGCGCTGAAGGACCGCATCGACCGGCAGGTGGTGGTGCACAAAGCCCGCACCGGCGGCTCCACCGTAGAGCTGCGGGTGTAAAACGCTTCTGGCGGGGCACACTAGGGGCGGAGGTGATTTTGATGAACTCTCTGGAGCCCTTCATCCGACACGAATTGGAAAACCAGCCCGGCACCGCTGCCGCCCCGCAGGCAAACAGCACCCGCAATGCCCCGCCGCTGGGCAGTATACCCCTGCAGCCCCCGGCTGCGCCGGACGCACCCGGCACCCAGCTGCCCCCGCCGGAACTGCCGCAGCCCGAAAAGCCCGGCGTCCCCATGACAGACGGCACCCCCATGGCCTGCCGCCAGAAAAACGCCGCCGCCTTTCTGGCCGGGGACGTGCAGACCAGCGTGATGGCGCACTACGCGCCCGGACTGTTCAGTACAAAGCAGAAGCTGCACAGCCGTCACCCAGCCCCGGACGAGGACACCGCCGCCGTTTTGGAGCTGGTGGAATGGCGCGAGGACGCCCCTTACGGTTGAGCGTAACAAAAATTTTTTAAAATATTTCAGTTTACCTGTTGAAATCTCGCCGCACTTCCCTTATTATGGTAGCATATAAACATAAAGGCAGGTTTTGCAATATGGCAGAGATCAAATACGAAGTTGTCCAGCGTGTAGCCGTGCTGAGCCAGCGCCCCCGCGGCTGGGAGCGCCAGCTGAACCTTATCAGCTGGAACGACGGCGAGCCCAAGTACGACATCCGCGACTGGTCCCCGGACGGCACCCGCATGGGCAAGGGCATCTCCCTGAGCCACGACGAGCTGGCCATCCTCAAGGGCATTCTGGAGGATATGGAGCTGTGAGCGGGGGCGACCGCGCAGAGTTTCTGGACATCTGGCAGCAGCACGTCACCCGTCCGGGCAGCGAAAAGCTGCTGGACTGGCTGGACAAAAAGACGGATTTTTTCACCGCACCGGCGTCCACCCGTTTTCACGGGGCCTGCGAGGGCGGGCTGTGTATGCACAGCTTGAACGTCTACCATGCGCTGCACGACAGCTTTTTTACCGAGGGTGAAAGCGAGGAGAGCTACGCCATCTGTGCCCTGCTGCACGATCTGTGCAAGGCCAACTACTACAAGCTGGGCACCCGCAACGTGAAGAATGAAGCCACCGGACAGTGGGAGAAAGCGCCTTTTTACAGTGTAGAGGACCTGTTTCCCTACGGTCACGGCGAAAAGAGCGTGTTCCTCATCGAGCGGTTCATGAAGCTGAAGGTGGAAGAAGCAGTTGCCATCCGCTGGCACATGGGCGGCTTTGATGATGCTGCCCGGGGCGGCTGCTTTGCCATCTCGGAAGCCTACGACAAGTACCCGCTGGCGGTCAAGCTGCACATCGCAGACCTGCAGGCTACCTACCTGATGGAGCACCGCACCAGTAATATGCGCTAGAGAACAAAAAAGCGTTGCACAGTGTTTTGTGCAACGCTTTTTGTTATCCGTTTTCCTTATTGCGGTACATCCGGACGTCCGCCTGACGGATGGCTTCGGTCAAGGGCTGCACGTTGCATACCCCGCCAATGCTTACCGAAAGCCGGAGCTCCGGGTGGCTGGGCACCCGTGCCGCCTGCACAGCGTCCTGCACACGCCGGATGACGCTTTCCACCCCGTTGGGGCGGCTCTGGGGCATCAACAGCAAAAATTCATCGCCGCCGTAGCGGATCAGGATATCGGTCTGGCGCAGGCAGTTCTGCATGGCTTCCGCCACCGTTTTCAGTGCTTCATCTCCCACCAGATGCCCAAAGCTGTCGTTGACCGACTTGAACTGATCCACATCGATCATCGCCACGCCGCCGCTCATCTCGCCGCTGGCAAGGAACTTATCAAAATAGCGACGGGTGTAGGCCCCGGTCAGGGGGTCTACGAAGGCGCTGCGTTCCATGCCGTCGCAACGGTCCAGCAGCAGCCGGTGGCCGCCCATGTCCAGCCAGCGGCCGTCCGTCAGCCGGGTGACCATTTCCAGCATACAGCCCCTGCCGCCTACCTCGATGTACTTGGAGATGACAAAGTAGGCTTCCTCGTCCTTGAACTCGATCTTATTCAGGATGGTCTTGCGGGCGTAGGCTTTGGCAGAGATGCAGTTCTCGCACCGGGTATCCCGGTTCCATACCATGTGGCAGCTGCCGGGCTTTTCAGTCAGGATGCCGTCACTGTCCAGCGTAAGCACCTTGCGGTGCCCCGGGTCTACCAGACGCACCACGTCAAAGATGCCCTGCAGCCGCCGCAGGAAGTGAGCAGGGTCCTCTTCCGGGTCAAGTGCGGTCAGCAGTTCGGCCTGATGCTCCACGCGGTGCTGCTCGTCGGTGAGCTGACCCAGCACATTCACGCAGCGGCGCACCCCGGCACCGCTCCAGATAGTATGCAGCGCCATCCGGTGCAGGTGCGGCTTCCCATCTCGCTGCACCATGACCGGCAGCACCACGTCCGGCGCTTCCGGCGTGGCGCGGCTTATGGCCTTGGAAAGCTTGCGCCAATCCTGCTCGTTCAAAAAGCCAAGTCCCCTGCCCTGTGCAAAATCCGTTACCGTTTTTTGCTGCATCGGCTCGGCGTGGTAGTCATACACCGTCACGCTGCCAGCCAGCAGATCGTAGTCGAACCGGATGCCGCCGCACTGGGCGGCGTAGAAATCCGTGCGCTCTTTTTCCTGCTCCAGCAGCAGCTGAGCGTGGTTCTCCCGGGGCAGCGCCTCCCGGTGCAGGATCTCCTCGGAAAGGCGGTGGGTCTCCTGCCGGAAGCCCCGGTCCCACTCCGAGAGGTTCAGCTCGGCACGCAGCTGCTCCGAGGACTCCTGCAGGCAATCCAGCAGCAGCGGGTTGAAGGCACCGCACTCGCCGTTCAATATCATGCGCAGCGCGGTGTCGTGGTCGTAAGCGTGCTTATAGCAGCGCTCGCTGGTCAGGGCGTCGTACACGTCTGCCAGCGCCACCACCTGCGCCGCAATGGGGATCTCGTCCCCTTTCAGCCGGTCGGGGTATCCATTGCCGTCCCAGCGCTCGTGGTGCCAGCGGCAGATAGCGTGCGCCACCCGCAAAAGCGGCTCGTCCTGCGCAATAGCCTGTCCCAGATCCTGCAGCATCTGCGCACCCGCCACGGTATGGTTCTTGATAATTGCAAACTCTTCGGCGGTCAGGCGTCCGGGCTTGTTCAGGATCCCCTCCGGGATGACGATCTTGCCGATATCATGCAGCGCCGAGGCCGTGCTGATGCGGGCGATATCGCTTTCGTCCAGCTGATAGCGGTCGGTCTTTTGCACCAGCCGGTGCAAAAGCAGGTCGGTCAGGGTACGGATGTGCAGGACATGAAGCCCGCTTTCGCTGTTGCGGAACTCCACCACATGGCTCAGGATGCTGATCATCAGCACGCTGTTGTGCTCTTTTTCGTACACCTGATCAGTGACAAGGCGGGTGAGCCGCTTTTGCTTAGCGTACAGCATGAGGACATTCTTCACCCGGCGCAGGATCATGATGCGCTCGAAGGGGCGGCGGATGTAGTCCGTTACCCCCAGATCGTAGGCGCGCTCGATGTTGGCGGTGTCCTCTGTCGCCGAAATGACGATGACCGGGATCTCGTCCAGCCATGCGTGGTACTTCATCACCCGCAGCACGTCAAAGCCATCAGATCCAGCAGCAGCAGGGAGATATCCGTGCGCTGCCGCATCAGCTCCACTGCCGCTGCGCCGTCCTCTGCTTCCAGATAGTCATAGCCATCGCCCAGTATCTCCTTGAGCAGGGCACGGTTGATCTCGGAATCATCCGTGATCAGGATCTTCGGTTTCTCGTTCATGGCCATGTCTCTCCTTTTGCGGTGCATCCTTCTGCCCCGGCTTTGTTCCGGGTACGCTGCTTGCACTGACCGGATGCAGCGGGCTTTCCCCGGCATCCGCTTTTTTACATTCATTTATACTTTACTGGATTTTACAGCAAAATGCAAGGCTGCGTGCAACATTTCTGCCATTTTCCGGTATTTTCTGCAAACGTTCTCAATCCCGGCTGTATAAATGCAATCCAATTTTTACAGTACCCTTTTTTACAGTATCCTTTGCAAACGTTGTTCGAAAGCAAGCCGTTTGTCGTTACAGCCCTTCCTGTGAAAATGCGGTTGCCGCGCTCCGCAGAGCGCTGCAACCGCGAAATATAAACCTTATTTCCGCTGATGATGCGCAAAGCAAAGCGGAGCGCATTTTAAATCGTCCCACGCAGAAAGAAAAAGGACTGCTGCGCAAAACACGCAGCAGTCCTTTCTAGGTTTACTCTTGGGGCATCATGGCATCGAACCAGCCCATCAGCTCCGCAGCCATCTGCTCCAGCCGGGTCTCCGGCTGCCATGCAGGCTGTGCGGGCTCCGGGGGCAGTGCCTGTTCCGGGGCGCAGAGCAGTTCTTCCGTTTCCGGCGCAGACTGTTCCTCCACCGCTTCGCACTGCGGCACAGTCTCGGGGATTGTGTCCGGCTGTGCGGGTGTTTCCGGGGCAGTCTGCTGTATGGCTGCAAGGGCAGCTTCGGCTCTGCGGCAGGCGGCTTCAGCCTTTTCTGCCCGGGCGTTGGCCAGCTCCAGCTGCTCCCGCGCCTGCTCGCAGGCGGTCTCCAGCTCTGCATTATCGTGCTTGAGGGCAAGCAGAGTGCGCTCAAAGGCGAACATCCGGGTCTGATACCGGCGCACCTCGGCGCGTGCCGCAGCCAGCTTGCGGCTCAGCTGCTCTGCCTGCGCCCGGGCGCTTTCCGCCTGAGCTGCGGCAGATGCCTGTACAGTGACCTGCCGGGCAAATTGTCCGCGCAAGGCACCGGTCTCCCGCTCTGTCTGCACCATGATGCCCTCCCATGCACACCTTACATGGAACCGGCGCTGACCGCATGGGCGCAGCTGCCAGCCCCATTGTAGCCTGATCTTACTTACGCTTGTTCAGGATGGCCAGCAGCTCGTCGTAGTAACGGTTGTCGCTGCTTTCCTCCTCCACGGCCTTCTTTTCAGCCGGAGCAGCAGCCGGGGCGGTATTGCCTGCCGGGGCTGCGGTTGCACCGGTGTCGCTGCTGAACACCGCAGACGGCACAGACTGTGCACCGCCCATGGCGTTGTTGATGCTGTTGCGCAGGTCGCTGGCGCTCTTGTTGTCGAAACCGGTGGCCACAACGGTCACGCGCATCTCATCGGACAGGTTCTCATCAAATGCAGTACCCCAGATGATGTTTGCATCGGGATGTGCGCTCTGGGTGATAAGACCTGCGGCGGTCTCCACGTCCTCCAGACCGATGTCCGGGCTGGAAGTGATGTTGATGATAACGCCGTGTGCACCGGCGATGCTGGTCTCCAGCAGCGGGCTGGAGATTGCAGCCTTGGCGGCGTTCTCGGCCTTGCCTGCGCCCTTGGCGCTGCCCACGCCCATGTGGGCATAGCCGGCATCCTTCATGATGGAGCGCACGTCGGCAAAGTCCAGGTTGATGAAGGCGGGCACGTTGATCAGGGCAGAGATGGACTCAACGCCCTGACGCAGCACGTTGTCGGCGGCCTGAAAGGCATTCATCAGGGTGATCTTTTCCTGACTGATCATCTTCAGGCGCTCGTTGGGGATGACGATCAGGCTGTCAACGTGCATCAGCAGGTTGGCAATGCCCTGCTCGGCCAGACCCATCTTGCGCTTGCCCTCAAAGGAGAAGGGCTTGGTAACGATGCCAACAGTCAGGATGCCCAGATCATGTGCCACCTCGGCCACAACGGGTGCTGCACCGGTGCCGGTGCCGCCGCCCATACCGGCGGTGATAAAGACCATCTGGGAGCCCTTGAGGGCATTGGCGATCTCGTCCTTGCTTTCTTCAGCGGCGCGCTGGCCGATCTCCGGGTCTGCACCCGCACCGCGGCCCTTGGTCAGCTTGGAACCCAGCTGCACCTTGACCGAGGCATGGTTCTTGGCCAGTGCCTGCTGGTCGGTATTCATGGCGATGAACTCCACGCCCTGCAGGCCGTCGCTCACCATGCGGTTCACGGCGTTGCCGCCGCCGCCGCCTACACCGATCACTTTGATCGTCGTAACGTTTTCGTCCAGTTCTTCGTCGAGCATCAATGCCATAACTTTGTCCTCCATCGGATTTTTATGTGGAACTGCGCAAATGCCGCACAGAAATTATCATACGATATTTATATAACTGTATCGTATCATTTTTTTGCACCGATTGCAAGACAAAATTGCTTTTTCGTGGGTGTTTTTTTCGCAAGCCCACTCCGGGCGGGTATTTCCTGCCAAATCTGTGCGCCCAGCCCCGCCAAAAGCCGGTCAAGCTCCGCATAGCCGCGCCGGACAAGCTCCACCCCGTCAAGGCGGCTGCTGCCCCGGGCAGCCAGCGCTGCAACCACCAGCGCCGCCCCGCCCCGCAGGTCCGGTGCGGTCAGCTTTGCCCCGTGCAGCGCCCCGGCAGGCTGCACATACAACGTGCGCTCTGCCACCCGGACGTTAGCCCCCAGCGCCGCAAAGCCCCCGGCACAGGCAAAACGGTTTTCAAACACCCTGTCCTGCAGGCTGCTTTCGCCCTGTGCGCAGAGCATCACCGCCGCCAGCAGCGGGGCGGCGTCCGTGGCAAGACCGGGATAGGGTGCGGTGTGCACATTTCCCGCGCCGCGCAGCGCCCCGAACCGTGAAATGGCGGCAGCATCGTTTGCCCGCTCTACGGTGCAGCCCATTTGTTCCAGAATTTCCAGCAGCGGCGCATACAGCCCGGGCGCACAGCCTGCCAGCTCCACCCGCCCTCCGGCTGCCGCCGCCGCACAGGCCAGCGTAGAGGCGATGATACGGTCTGCCATCGGCGCAAAGGTGCAGCCCGCAAGGCAGCGCCTTCCCTGCACCCGGATGGTGTCGGTGCCCGCACCCTCCACGCAGCCGCCGCAGGCGTTGAGGAAGGCGGCAAGATCCGCGATCTCCGGTTCCCTTGCAGCGCCATGCAGCACGGTCTGCCCCTGCGCTGTGGCAGCGGCCAGCAGCAGCGTCTCGGTTGCGCCCACGCTGGGGAAAGCTAGACAGATCTCCGCGCCCCGCAGCCCCGCCGGGGCGTAAAGCGTAAGCTGTCCGGGCGCAGCGGGCAGCTGCCGCACGCCCATCTGCGCCAGCCCCTGCAAATGCAGATCGATGGGCCTTGCCCCGATGCGACAGCCCCCGGGCAGCACGGTGCTCACCCGCCCCAGCCGCGCCAGCAGCGGCGCGCAGAACAGGATGGATGCCCGCATCCGACCTGCGGCTTCCGGTGCAAGGTCGGTACGCATGGGCTGCCCCTGCACCGCCAGCGCTGCGCCCTGCCAGCCCGCCGTGCAGCCCACGCCCCGCAGCAGGGCAAGACAGTCCTCCACATCGGTCAGGCGCGGCACATTTTGCAGCCGCACCGGCCCGCTGCACAGCAGTGCTGCTGCCAGCAACGGCAGCGCACTGTTTTTGGCCGCAGGCACTTCCACCCTGCCCTGCAAAGGCCGTCCACCCGTAATGATCCAATCCCCAGCCATGCCAAGACCCCCGTTCTGCAAAAGATACCCCATGGTATGCAAAACGAGGGTCTTTGGTCAAAGAAATGCGCCGGAAACGGCTTTTCCGCTGTCTGCGGGATTTGTCCGGTCATTTGTCCGCTTTTTTCGGCTTTCCTGCACCGATATTTCCCCTTTGCGGCTGGAAATGCCGGTCTATATCAGCTTTCGCCCCGGGAGACGGAGAGCACGATGCCCATCTCGCCCAGAAGCATCATCAGGCTGGTGCCGCCGGAGGAGAAAAAGGGCAGGCTGATGCCGGTGTTTGGGATGGTGTTAGTAACTACCGCAATATTCAGCACCGCCTGCAGCGCCACCTGCACCACAAAGCCCACCACCAGCAGTGCCCCGAAGCGGTCCGGCGCGTGCGCCGCCAGCGTGATGCCCCGCCACAGCAGCGCGCTGAACAGCAATATCACCGCACAGGCACCCAGAAAGCCCAGTTCCTCGCAGAGGATGGAAAAGATGAAGTCGTTCTGCGGCTCGGGCACGAACAGATGTTTCTGACGGCTGTTGCCCAGCCCCAGCCCTGCCGCCCCGCCGGAGCCGATGGCATATAGGCTCTGGATGGTCTGGTGTCCGTCGCCCAGCGGGTCGGCAAAGGGGTCGAGCCAAGAGTTGAGCCGGTCGGCGGCGTAGGGCACCAGCTCCGGCATGAGCACGATAGCCGTGCCGATAGCGGCAGCACCGCCCGCCCCCGCCAGCATGAACCACCGCAGCCCGGTGCCGCCCACGAACATGAGCACCGCGCCGATACTCAAGATCAGCACCGTGCCGGAAAGGTGGGGTTCCAGCAGCATGAGAACCGCCACCACCCCCAGCACCAGCGCAAAGGGTACTACCCCCACCGCAAAGCTGCCCATGCGGTCGTGGTTCAGGGCGATGATATGGGCAAATACCAGCACCACCGCAAATTTGGCGATCTCGCTGGGCTGTAATGTGCCCAGCCCCGGCAGCACCAGCCAACGCTTACAGCCGTTATACTCCGGCATGAACAGCACCGCCGTCAGCAGCACCAGCGAGAGCGCCAGCAGCGGCCACGCCAGTTTGTGATAGATGTGGTAGTCCACCCGGCTGGCCATCCACATCGCCGCCAGACCCATGGCGGCGTACAGCAGCTGCGGCCGCACATAGGCAAAGGCGTCCTGCCGCCGGTACAGTGCCACCGCGCTGCTGGCGCTGCACAGCATCACCAGCCCAAAGGCTACCAGCGTGAGCACCAGCACCAGAAAGGGCAGGTCTATGGGCGGCAGCGGCCGCAGCAGCCCTTTGCGGGCAGCAGTTCTGTGCAATCCCGGTCACCTCCGTTTTATGTTATTGTACGCGGGTGCGGGGGCGGTTAGTCATACACGCTGCTGCCGGGCGCATAAACTGCCCGCAAAGGGGGTGCTGCCATGCGCGGCTCAAAACCCACGGACGCCCTGCGCACTTTGCCGGAGCGGGCGTTCCGTCTGCGGGCACGGCTCATTGCGGTGGGACTGTGCGCCGTCTGCTTTGCAGGGCTCATCGGGCGGTTGTTCTGGCTGCAATTATGCACCGGCGGCTGGTACACCCAGCGGGCGCTGGGACAGCAGCTGCGGGACACCGTTGTGCCCGCTGACCGGGGCAAAATATACAGCGCCGATGGTGCGCTGCTTGCTGCCAACAGCAGCTGCTGGACCCTGCGCGCCAGCCCCCGGGAGATGCCGGAGGAGAAGCTTGCCCTTGCTGCCAAGGGGCTTGCAGAGATCCTGGAATTGGACGAAACAAAACTGCTGGAAAAGTTCAGCGACCGGCGCTCCAACGACTGCCTTCTGCGCTACCGGGTGGAGCGGGAAATTGCTGATGCCGTGCGGGATTTCTGCGCGGAAAACGGCATTACCGGCGTGCGCATCAATCAGGACTCCAAGCGCTGGTACCCGCAGGGAGAGTTTCTGGCCTCGGTGCTGGGGTTTACCAATGTAGACAACGCCGGGGTCAGCGGGCTGGAGCTGAAATATAACGACACCCTTACCGGGCAGAATGGGGTGGTGCTGACTGCGGTGAATGCTTGGGGCTACACGCTGGCGCAGAGCTACGAGACGGAACTTACACCCGTGGAGGGCAGCGGGCTGCGGCTGACCATCGATGCAAATATTCAACATTACCTTGAAAATGCGTTGAATTATGCGGTGCAGGAGCATCATGTAGCCGCCCGCAGCGTGGGCATCGTGATGGAGGTGAACACCGGGGCAGTACTGGCCATGGCCACCACCCCGGCCTACGACCCCAACCAGCCCCGGGTGATTGCCGACAAAGCCGCACGCGCCGCCGTGGACGCCCTTTCCGGTAAAGAACGCGCCGCCGCCTTGCAGCTGGCACAGCAGACCCAGTGGCGCAACAAGGCGGTAAGCGATTTATACGAGCCGGGCAGTGTGTTCAAACTCATCACCTGTGCGGCGGCGCTGGATGCCGGTGCCATCACCCGGCACTCCACCTTTTACTGCGGAGACTCCATCTCGGTGGCGGGCACGCGGTTCCACTGCGCCAACCACAAACGCCACGGCAGCCAGACCGTGACACAGGCGCTGGAAAACTCCTGCAATCAGAGCTTCATCCAGATTGGGGCTCGGCTGGGCAAGCAGGCTTTCTGCGATTATTTTGCCGCTTTCGGCCTACGAGAGCCCACCGGCATCGACCTGCCCGCCGAGCCGAAAAAGAGCCTGTACTACACCGCCGACCGCATGGGGCCGGTAGAGCTGGCGTCCTGTGCCTTCGGGCAGAGCAGCAAAATTTCCTATCTGGAAATGGCTGCTGCCGTCTGCGCGGTGGTAAACGGCGGGCGTCTGATGCAGCCGTATCTGGTATCGGACATCCTAGCGCCGGACGGCAGCGTTTTGCAGCACAATGCCCCGGTGTGCAAGCGGCAGGTGATCCAGCCCGCCACCTCCGCCGCCATGCGGGAGATGATGGAGGCGGTGGTGCTGTACGGCGGCGGACGCAACGCACAGATCGCGGGCTACCGGGTGGGCGGCAAAAGCGGCACCAGCCAGAAGCTGGACAGCGCCGACGAGAAAGCCCGCATCGCCAGCTTTGTGGCGGTAGCGCCCATTGATGACCCGCAGTTTTTGTGTCTGGTCTGTCTGGATGAGCCACACAGCTGGACCACCGCCGGCGGCAGTCTTTCAGCACCGGTCTGCGCCGAAGTGCTGGAGCAGACGCTGGTGTACAAGGGCGTCCCCCGGGCAGCGGACACCGGCAGCGCAGACGCGCCGACTGCCGCCCTGCCCGCCGATGGGGACAGCTTTGATGGGGCGTGACGATTTGGAATGCGCGCCGCGTTCGCTTTGCGCATAAACAGCGGAAGAATGATTTTTAATTTGCAATTCTGGAAAATCTGCGGATTTTCCAGAATTGCCTTTTCACGGGAGGGGTCGTAAAGGGAAGCGGCAGGTGCAAAAAAAATAACGGAACATCCGCAGACATTCCGTTACGCTGAAATGTATAATGATTCTTAGTTCTGGTTCGGCTGGGGGCGGAAGGTGATCTCGCCGGTGGTGCTGTCCATGGCGTCCACGATGGCAAGGCTTTCCAGCTGGATGCCCTTGCTGCGGATCAGCTCGCCGCCCTGCTGGAAGCCCTTTTCCACGGCGATGCCGATGCCCTCTACGGTGGCACCGGCTTCCTCGGCCAGGTCCAGCAGACCCATCAGGGCGCAGCCGTTGGCCAGAAAATCGTCGATGATCAGCACATGATCCTCCGGGGTGAGGAACTTTTTAGAGACGATGACGTTGTAGATCTTTTTGTGGGTGAAGGACTGGATCTGAGTCTTGTAATTATCGTAGTCCAGATTGATGCTCATGGATTTTTTTGCAAACACCACCGGCACGTTCAGCTCGCTGGCCACCACAGCCGCAATGCCGATGCCGCTGGCTTCGATGGTGAGCACCTTGTTGATGGGCTTGCCCGCAAACAGGCGCTTCCACTCCCGTGCCATCTCGCGGAACAGCGGGATGTCCATCTGGTGGTTGATAAAGCTGTCCACCTTGAGCACGTTGCCTTCGCGCACAATGCCGTCCTTGCGGATACGATCTTCCAGCATCTTCATAAAGTATATCCTCCAACCCTTGCAGGTGCGTTTTCTGTCTCCGGCTCACCCGCCGCGAAAAGCGCCCGCCTGTTTTCCATTCCCGGGCGCGCGCCACACGCACCCATCATATAATGTTTCACCTAGTATACCGGAAGCATCCCGCTTTGACAAGGGGTTTTCTTGCCAAAATTCGTAAAAATACGGCACCAAACCTCTTCGTTTTTTCTAAAAGTATGACCTTGTCCAAAAATACCGAAACTTCGCGAGGTTGTCAGGTCATTTTTGGCTTATCCTCCCTTGTTCTTTCGCGGTTTTCGAGTATACTATTCTTGTAGGAGAAGGGTAATATCCGGGATTTTTGACCGGACGAGGAGGAAAATGGTATGAAAACAGGACTTGTGCTGGAAGGCGGCGCTATGCGCGGAATGTTCACCGCTGGCGTACTGGATGTGCTGATGGAGCATAACATCCAGCTGGACGGTGCCATTGGTGTGTCGGCGGGGGCAGTGTTCGGCTGCAACTACAAGTCGCACCAGATCGGGCGCACCATCCGCTACAACACGGAATACTGCAATGACAAACGCTACGCCAGCTTTGGCAATCTGTTGCGCACCGGCAACCTGTACAGCGAGCAGTTCTGCTACCATACCGTGCCGGAAAAGCTAGATCTCTTTGATACCAAGGCTTTCCGGGAGAACCCCATGGACTTTTTTGTGGTGTGCACCGATGTGCGTACCGGTGAGCCCATCTACCACAAGTGCCGCACCGGCGACGCCGAGGATATCCGGTGGATGCAGGCATCGGCATCCATGCCGCTGGCGGCAAAGATCGTAAAGATCGGTCACTGTCAGCTGCTGGACGGCGGTGTTGCGGATTCTATTCCCGTGCGCTTTTTCGAGTCTATCGGCTATAAGCGCAACCTGATCATCCTGACCCAGCCCAAGGGTTTCGTAAAGCAGAAAAACAAGATGCTGCCCCTTATCCGGGCAAGGTATGTGCGCTATCCCGCTTTTGTGGAGGCCGTGGCAGACCGGCACCAGCGCTACAATGAGACGCTGGCCTATATTTCCATGCTGGAGCAGTCCGGCCGGGCATTCGTCATCCGCCCGCCCATCCCGCTGGAGATTCCCTCTATGGAGCGCGACCCCGCCCAGCTGCGCCGCGTTTACGAGACCGGCCGTGCTGTGGCACAGATCCAGATCGACAAGATCGCAGCCTATGTGGAGGAGTGCAAGGCTGCACCGGAAGAATAACACGAAAGGCTGCTGCACAGGTTTGTGCGGCAGCCTTTTTTGATAAGAGAACGATCGGGAATGTCCTCCGCTTTGCTTTGGGCATATTCAGCGGAAAAATATTTTTATTGCGCAATCCCGGAAAGTCCGCAGACTTTCCGGGATTGCATTTTCACGGGATAAAAAAGAGGTCTGCACCTTGCGGTGCAGACCTCTTGATGTTCAAGAAAGAACGGTAAGAGAAGGGGTT
>UMLG01050379.1_pt1 | contig 13830 bp, 17 predicted proteins | sample 1966511 | NCBI WGS metagenome assembly UMLG01 (sample SAMEA4836195, study PRJEB28245) | human gut metagenome | biome: gut microbiome; material: fecal sample | place: Denmark | collected 2008
CCAAGGGAGACACTCTGCTTGTCGCATTCCTCTCTGCCAAGAAAGTCGAGGGCTGCTCTGAAAAAACGCTGGCATATTACCGGTCAACGGTGAATAATATGCTTTCCTTCATCCAAAAGGATGTGAAGCATATTACCACCGATGATCTGAGAAGGTATCTTGATGTTTATCAGCAAAAAAGCGGTGCCAGTAAAGTAACAATTGATAATGTGCGTCGGATTCTTTCCAGCTTCTTTGCTTGGCTCGAAGAGGAAAACCATATTATCAAAAGTCCGGTCAGACGGATTCACAAAGTAAAGACCGGAAAGACCGTGAAAGAAACGTATTCGGACGAAGTCCTTGAGATTATGAGAGATGCCTGCGAAACAGACAGAGACCTCGCAATGATCGACATTCTGGCATCGACCGGAATGCGCGTTGGCGAACTTGTGAAGCTAAACAAGAGCGACATTGATTATGATGCGCGAGAATGTATCGTGTTCGGAAAAGGCGACAAGGAACGGAAAGTGTATTTTGACGCCCGAACAAAGATCCATCTTTCTCGATACATATCAGGCCGAACCGACAATAATCCTGCGTTGTTTGTGTCACTTCAGGCCCCTCATGAAAGACTGCAAATAAGCGGTGTCGAGATACGGCTAAGAGAATTGGGACGGAAGCTCGGACTTGACAAGGTCCATCCGCATAAGTTTCGCAGAACCCTTGCAACGATGGCAATAGATAAAGGCATGCCCATTGAACAGGTTCAACAGCTCTTGGGGCACCAAAGTATAGATACGACGCTGCAATACGCGATGGTGAACCAAGCAAATGTTAAGCAATCGCACAGGAGGTACATTGGTTAGTAATTGGTAATCGCAATTTATCGAGATGTTTGGTGATCCAGTAGAAAACGAAAAAGAATGGCCGGTATTTCCACTCTCGAAGATTGCATCATCACGATTGGGAAAAATGCTGGATAAGAAAAAACAGACCGGACTATACCAGCGAAAATACTTGGCAAATGCAAATGTTCAGTGGTTTTCGTTTGATCTGAATGATCTGAATCAAATGGATTTTAACGAAGATGACCAGCAAGAGTTTTCCCTCGTAAACGGTGATCTTTTGGTGTGCGAAGGTGGAGAAATTGGGCGTTGTGCTGTATGGCGTGAAGAAATAAACGACTGTTATTTTCAGAAGGCAATACATCGAGTTCGCTGTAACACCGAAATGATTCTCCCGGAATATCTTGCACATTCATTTTTCTATCATTCTCAGAAGAATGGCTTTGCAGATATTGTAAGCAGCAAAGCAACCATAGCACATCTGCCTGGCGACAAGCTAAAAGCAATGGGGGTTATCGTTCCTCCGATTGAACTACAACAACAGTTTGTTTCCTTCGTTGAACAGAGCGATAAATCAAAATTTAGCGTTCAAATCGCAATTTATCGAGATGTTTGGTGATCCGTTTATCAATGAAAGAGGTTGGAAAGTAAGTGAGTTTTCTAAACTATGTACAGCTATTGGTGACGGATTACATGGTACACCAGTTTATGATGATGAAGGTCCATACCCGTTTATTAATGGTAATAATCTAAGAGAGAATAAAATAGAGATAACTCCAGAAACAAGAAGAGTTGGACAGGAGATGTATGACAAACATTTTATAGATTTAGACAATACAACCGTAATGCTTTCTATTAACGGAACACTTGGAAAAACTGCTTTATATAATGGAGAAACTGTTATTTTAGGGAAGAGCGCATGCTATTCAAAGGTAGGACCACTATTGGATAGAGAATTTGTATTAGCTGTATTTTTATCAGATGCTTTTCAACAATATATGCAAGATAATAGTACCGGTACAACTATTAAAAATTTCGGACTTAAGGCTTTAAGAACTTATCCGATGATTGTCCCGCCAATAGAAGAACAGCGAAAGTATGTTCAATTTATGAGACAGAGCGATAAATCAAAATAAGCAAGCTACTTTCGGGTGGCTATTGAATAAATATGAAAACCTATGGAGGTAAAGAATATGCCGATGAATGAAGCAGCATGGGAAAACAAGGTAGTCGAAGCACTTACCGAGGTAGGCTGGAAGTACGTTCCTGCCGATCAGCTTTCACGTGATTATAGTGATGTGATGGTGGAATCTCTTGTAAAAGATGCCCTCATTCGTCTCAATCCTGAAATTGCAAAGAAACCTGCGTATGCAGATCAGGTAATATACAAGCTTCGGAATTATTTCCTTGAAGCAGAAGCGCATAATCTGATAGATATCAATGAGCGGTTCCGGGAATTTGTCCTTGAACACAACTCATTCCCGTTTGGTGAAAACGGCAAGAGTGTGCCGATTCAGATTTTCGGCACCATTACGAAAGGAAATGCTGATCAAAACGAATACATCGTTACCAATCAGTGGGTATATCCTTGCGCTGAAGGTGGAAAGCGTCTTGATATAGTCCTCCTCGTAAATGGTATCCCTATGGTAATCGGTGAACTCAAGACCCCTGTTCACGAGGCGGTCACTTACCTTGATGCTATCAATGATATCAGTAACTATGAGAAGTCGATTCCCAAAATGTTCACGGCTAACGTGTTCAGCTTTGCATCTGAAGGAAAATGCTATCGCTACGGATCGATAAAGAGTTCTATTGAGCACTGGGGCCCTTGGTTTAAGTTTAACCACAAGAAAGAGGGCACGATGGAAGATGTCCTTGTAAGCATAAAGGATATGCTTGTACCTGAAAAGGTTATGGATATCTTTGAGTTTTATACGCTCTTCTCAACGTCCGGAAAGGATTTTCAGAAATGCAAGGTTGTATGCCGGTATCAGCAGTTTGAAGGTTCCAACGCAATCGTCAACCGCGTCAGAGCCGGTGGCCCGAAGAAGGGATTGATATGGCATTTCCAAGGAAGCGGCAAATCGTATCTGATGCTGTTCGCAGCCCGCAAGCTTCGTGCGCTTCCCGAACTGAATAATCCTACTGTAATCATTGTCGATGATCGTGTGGATCTGGAAGCTCAGACATCCGGAGTGTTTACAACGGCAAGTGTACCTAATCTTGAGAACGCTGGAACGATTAAAGATCTGGCAGCTGATCTTAAAGGTGATCTGCGCAAGATCATCATTACGACTATTTTCAGATTCAGAGATGTTACTGCACCCCTGAATCTCAGTTCTAACATCATCCTCCTTTGTGACGAGTGCCACAGAACTCAGGAGGGCGATCTGGGTAAGAACATGAGAACTGCCCTGCCGAATGCATTCTTCTTCGGTCTTACAGGAACGCCTATCAACGAGCTTGCTCATAATACATTTGAGACCTTCGGAACGAGTGAAGACCCGGATAATTATATGAGCAAATATGATTATCTTGATTCTCTGCGTGACGGAGCTACATTACCGCTTAAATTTGAGTCGGTTCCGGTTGAATTGAAAATTGACAAAGAGCGTATAGAAAACGGCTTCAAAGAATTTGTCGGGGATTTGACCGAAGAGGAACAGAGCAAGCTGGCAGCAAAACTCAGTGTTGCTGCGGTTGTTAAAGCACCGGATCGAATTGAAAAGGTTTGCAAGCATATTTATGATCACTTCACGTCCAAGATTGAGCCCACTGGCCTCAAAGGACAGGTGGTTTGCTATGACCGTGAGTGCTGTGTGAGATATAAGCAGGAGCTTGATAAGCTCTTCGGTAATACGGATTCCACCATTATCGTAATGGATACTCATAACGATAAGGCTGATGAATATAAAGAATATCGTCTGTCCAAAGAGGATGAAGAGCGAATTCTGAACCGGTTTAGAGATAAAAAGGATCCGATCAAGCTCGTCATTGTTACTTCAAAGCTTCTGACTGGATTTGATGCACCCATCTTGCAGGTGATGTATCTTGATAAGCCTATGAAGAACCATACTCTGCTCCAGGCCGTATGCAGAACGAACCGTCTGTACGGACAGAATAAAACGTATGGCTTGATCGTTGATTATTTCGGACTGTTCGATGAAGTCGCAAAGGCATTCACCTTCGACGATAAAAAGATGAGAAATATCGTCGAGAACGTAGACGGGGTAAAGAAAGATTTCGAGAAGTATCTGAAACTGTGCTTGAATTATTTCCTCGGCATTGACAGAACTGAAGATGGAGTGGAGACACTTATCGCTGCGCAGGAACGTTTGAAAGACGAAAAAGTTCGGGAAGAATTTGGCGCAAATTATCGTGCCCTTTCAAGAGCCTATGAAATTGTATCTCCGGATCCGTTCCTGAATCCGTTTGTAAATGACTATAAGTGGCTATCAAAAGTGTACGCTTCTATTCGTCCTACTGACCGGTCACGGTTGATTTGGGCGCTCTATGGAGCAAAGACTCTCGAACTGGTTCAAGGCAGCGTGAGCGTTGAAGAAATCCATGAATCAATTGACATTGAGCTTTCTTCCGAAGTGATTCAGGATGTAATTGATAAAGCAAACGCCGAAAAGAAAGCCAATCTTATTAAGATCAATATTGAGGCCGTCCTTCATGCCCACGAGGATGATCCTAAATTCCATAAACTTGCAGAACGTATGGAAGAATTGAAGGACAAGTATGCTCAGGGCCTGATGGATAGTGTGGAGTTCTTAAAGAAGCTGTGTGAACTGGCTAAAGATATTCGCCAGATGGAGAAATACGGAGAGCCCGAGCCACCCAAGGAAGATGGTAAAAAGGTATTAACCCGCTTGTTTGAGCAAGTCAAAAACAATAAGACGCCTCTGATGGTAGAGCGTATTGTTGATGATATCGACAGCATTGTTGTTATCACACGGTTCCCTGGATGGCAGAAAGTAAAAGCGGGACGCGATGAAGTAAATAATGCCTTGATGGATGTTCTCTTTAGAAAATATCATATCAAGGACGTAAGCCTCTTTGATAAGGCATACGAGTACGTTGAAAAGTATTATTGATAAACTGGCAATGTGAAGTGTCAAGTATAAAATAAGGAGCATTGCTTATGGATAATGAAAGCAAACTCAGACCTTTATATCTTGGGAAAATATTATATGAGCAAACCGACGAGGAGAACTATCTTACAACGGCTCAGCTGATTCAGATCCTTGAGGAGAAGTACGGCATTCATTCCCACAGAGCAACCATAGCCGCCGAAATCGAGCTGCTTAAGCAGTTTGGCATGGATATTGAGACGGTAAAATCTACCCAAAACAAGTATCATCTCGTAAGTCGAGAATTTGATATTGCAGAGTTAAAGCTACTTATCGACGCGGTCGAATCGTCGAAATTTATCTCTGCCAAAAAGAGTGAGCAGCTGGTCGCAAAGATAAGCAAGTTTGCCGGTTCCCACAAAGGAAACGAACTGAAAAGAAACATCTTCCCTGAGGGACGAATCAAGCCAGTGAATGAACAGATCCTTCTGATTGTTGACGCTGTAAATGAAGCAATCAACTCGAATAAGAAGATTGCTTTCCAGTATTACCAATACAATGTGCGTAAAGAAAAGAAGGTCAAGAACGACGGAGATCAGTATGTTTTCAGCCCATACTACCTCGTTTGGAATGGGGACTATTACTACATGGTCGGATATTCAGATAAGCACAAAAACATCGGAAGCTTCCGTATTGACCGGATCTGCAAGCAACCCAGAGTCCTTGGAACAGATGCGGTTCCCAAGCCAGAGGATTTCGATATAAACGAATACCTTAACACGATGTTCAGGATGTACAACAGCGAGCGCTGCACCGTTGAATTAGTTTGTGACAACAGCGTTATGGACGCTATCATAGACCGATTTGGCGAAGACGTAAGAACTTACGCCAATAACATGAACACATTCAGAGCAGAAGTCGAAATTGCAGCAAACCATGTTTTCTACAGCTGGGTGTTTGGATTTGGTGGAAGAGTGAAGATCAAATCCCCGGAAAATGTTAAAGCCGAGTATGCCCAAATGGTAAAAGAAGCGGCAGAAAATCTCGAAGCATAGGAGTGATTCGTTTTGTTGGATACCTATACGGTGTCATTTTTCGGACATCGGATGATAGACAATATTCCGAAAGTTGAAGAACAAGTGGAGGAAATCGTCCGGAATTTGATTCATGAAAAACAATACGTTGAGTTCCTCGTTGGACGAGATGGGGATTTTGATCAAATCGTTGCTTCTACAGTGCGGAGAGTAAAACGTGCGGTGCGAGACGATAACAGTGTTCTTGTCTGGGTTATGCCTTACCCAAAGGCTGAATATGAGGATAACACCGAGTCCTTCGACTCTTATTATGATGAGGTTGAAGTATGTCAAGAATCATGCTCGGCACATTTTAAGGCCGCAATAGCCATAAGAAACAACAGCATGATTGAACGTTCGGACTTAGTTGTGGCTTATGTAGAGAGAAAAAGCGGTGGCGCATATAGAGCATTGGAATATGCGGAAAAAACTAACAAGAAAATAATCAATATTGCTGAGTCTCCGTGACGTAAAAGTCCGTTTTTTGGGACACGGAATATGATTAAATATAAATGGCATAGTAAAGATGCCAGAATTGTGAGGTGATGAGATGTTCAAATGGTTTCGTGAACGAAGAATAGCCAAGAGCGTTGAGGCAGCAAAAATTTTTGTAAACGAAAACTATAAAGAACCGCCTAAGACATCTTCGGGGACATCTTCTGAAATTAGATATAGCCGAAGAGCAGAACCCAAATTCAGTCGCGATCAGGAGCCACAAGTAAAATATAGCTATAGCGAAGAACCAGAGGCAAAGGCTGAAGAAAAAAGTGAGGTTAAGTACAGCCTAAAAACCCCTGATATTAAGTTTAGCGACCGGGACGTTCAATATAGTTTCAGAGATAATTACGACAGTCAGTCAATTGACAGAGCTGTTCGTAGTTTGTCATCCTCCGACTCCCCACTGAAAGCACTGCGTACATTGGAAGACAATACAAATATGAGCTTTGTTGACAAAATGCTTGATTACATTAACATCAAGCATATGCGAGACTCTGATGTCTATAAAGCCGCACAGGTTGACCGCCGACTGTTTTCAAAGATTGTATCAGACCGTTCATATAAACCTGCAAAAGACACTTGTATTGCCTTATCCCTGGCATTAAGACTTTCGCTTTCTGAAGCAAACGACATTCTTTCAAGAGCCGGCTATGTTTTATCGCATAGCAGCAAAAGAGATGTTGTTATTGAATACTTCTTCAGAGAACAAATATATAACTTAAACGATGTTAATGAGATACTTTTCCGCCTTGAGCAGAAGTTGATCGGCCGATAAAAATGTCGTGGTAAAGGCGACCATATCCATAATCAAAATGTGTAAAATATAATTGCACCACTAAAACTGCAACTAAATGGAGGTCGTCTTTTATGTTATTTGGAAAAAAGAAAACAGCAGAAACCGTTTTTGCCAGTCATTACAAGGCAATGTTGAAAATCGCAAAAGCATCTCCCATTGCGCAAAACCCCGAGTTTGAACTGCTGCCGGCGATGTTTGTTATTACAGATTACGCTGCCGCAAGTGCGCGAAAGGATCGTCGCTCGATTGCAAATGAAGCAACACGTGCGATGGCGTCTGCATATAAAGGGCTCGACAATGCGCTGTTGGACAAGAGATGTGATTTATACCTTAAAAACAAGAAACAATGAACAACGTATGATTGAAGAGTGTTTTGCTCAAAGACGTGATTTTGTCATTGATAACACCAATCCGACAAAAAGCGACCGAGCGAAATACATTATGCAAGCGCAGAAACATGGTTATTCTGTAATAGGTTACTTTATGCAATCTCGGTTGCAAGAGTGCATCGCACGCAACAATCAACGTGAAGGAAAAGCTAAAATACCGGCTACGGCTATTGCGGCAACTTCAAACAAGTTGGAAATGCCTTCATATGATGAAGGATTCGACAAGCTCTATTTTGTTTCAAATGATGGGAGCAAGATGGAAATCTCCGATTGGAGGGAATAAATGAATTTTGATGAATTAGACGCAAAGATGCGAGTCTATGAACAGTCACTGGATCAGATATTGGTCCCGGATATGTACATGGTTGCCAGGTTGGACGGGAGAAGTTTTACTCGGCTGACAAAAGAAATATGCAAATTTGAAGCACCGTTTGATGTAAAGTTTAGAGACATGATGGTAAACACGGTAAAAGCTCTAATGGATTGTGGATTTAGAGTAGTGTACGGGTTTACTGAAAGCGATGAAATTTCCTTGCTTTTTCATGTTGATGAGGATACGTTCGGTAGAAAAGTAAGAAAGTATAATTCTACTCTTGCAGGAGTTGCAAGTGCCGCGTTCTCGTTGCAACTCGGTCAGCAAGCTGTCTTTGATTGTAGAATGGTTCCGTTACCTTCAATAGAGCGCGTCCAAGATTACTTTTTATGGCGTCAGGAGGATGCGCACAGAAACGCTCTTAATTCTCACTGTTACTGGATGCTTAGAAAAGAGGGGGCGTCTGTGCAGGAGGCAACAAAGCAACTTGAAGGACGATCTGTATCCTTTAAGAATGAACTTCTTTTTCAGCATGGGATAAACTTTGACAAGCTCCCTAATTGGCAAAAACGCGGCATGGGAGTAATGTGGTCAGATGTTCCTAAAGAGGGCTTTAATCCCGTTACAAAGGAAACTGTTCAAACTACCAGAAGAGAGTTGTTAATTGAGTATGATCTTCCGCTTAGAGAAGAGTATGCAGCATTCATTGCAGGAATCCTAAGCCGGTAACAAGAGAAGTAATGAAACGAGGTGACGATCAGAATCGTCACCTCGTTTTTGACTTTGGCGAAACCTATTGCTTTTCAAGCGATCTTGAGTATAATAATGATAGTGGGATTTGAAATCCCACTAAAGAAACAGAGGTGTTGAACATGAGACCATACAATCAAGAAACTCTGGACAAGGTCCTGAAATTCGTAAACAAGTATTATCAGGAGCATCACTCTTCCCCGACAATTAACGAGGTCGCAGCAGGTGTCGGTGTAGCACGCTCGACCACCCATCGTTATATTCAGGTTTTGAGTGAACGCGGTCTGATTGATTACGACAGAGGTATCATGTCTGCTCCACAGAGCGCCAAAATGAAGACTGCCTATGTATCCGCCCCGTTAGTAGGTTCCATTCGTTGCGGCTCTCCGGAAGAAGAGGAAGAAGCTATTGAAGAGTATGTCAGCCTTCCTGTTTCAATGTTTGGCAAAGGAGATTTTTACATACTCCGAGCCAAAGGCGATTCCATGGTCGATGCCGGTATCGACGAAGATGATCTGCTTGTCATCGAGCGTAATTGCCCTGCTCTCGAAGGGGATATAGTCGTTGCGCTGGATGAAGACAATCAGAACACTCTGAAAAGATATCGAGGCTTTGACGAAGACGAAAAGTGCTTTGTTCTTGAATATGAAAATGAAGCACGCTATCCCGGAAAGGTCATAAAGGTGAAAGGCTTCCAAGTGCAAGGCGTCGCCCGACACGTAATAAAGGCCCTCTAAAACAAATATCTTAGACCGATTGGAGATGTGTTGTTTTGAATGCTACAGATGTTGAGTGCCCAATTTGCGGCGCTTTGAATGAAAAGCTTGACTTGGATGAAACCGACGGCTGCATGGAATGCGAGAAATGTCATAATGCAGTTCAAGTTATGAAATATGTAAAGACCCGACGGGTTCCAGTATATCAACTGAAAGACTGCCAGATTCTCGTTCCTTTACCACGCAAATAACCGAAAAGGAGCAAGGCGATGCTGGAGGATTGGACCATTTACTCCTGGTATTGCCCGAACTGTAAGAATGAAGTTGCGGGGCTGAAAAACAAGAAAAACCAGATAAGAGTAAGATGTAGTAAGTGCGGAGCAGAAATGGTTCGCACAGTTGTAGGCCGGAGACATGATGTAATCGACATCTATGCTCCGACAGGAATGGAACATACTGATTTATCGTTAAGAGAACACTAAATGTTAGTGATGAGGAGATATTAAGATGACGATGCTTGAAGAATTCGTAAAGGAGCGCAATGAGGCGCTGTTCAGCTTGGATCGCAACAAGATCGAAGCATACATGAAGAAATATGGGCAACCGGAAGTTGAAGAAGTCCCTGACGATCTGTTCTGGGCTTCAGTTTATAAGGCTATTTGCGGAATCAGCAATGCTCCGGATGAGCTTGTATCGAAAGCCCTTATGTGGCTTCATAAGAACGGATACACTGTTTTCGCATAAAAACAGAAACAATTAAATCAACGACATCACGACGGAACGGTCGAGCTGAAATAGGGCTACATTAAATCCGATTCCAGGTCACTTGATCGTGGGCAATGAGCCCGAACAATCACCGGTAGTTAAACCAGATATACGTGAGAGGCCACCGGCAAGGAAGACACTATAGTTCTATCTATAGGTCAACCTTGTCGGTGGCCTTTTTGTTTTGCCCCGACAACAAAAATAAATATTCGCAGCCTGAAGTACAAGGGCCAAGGATACAAATACGCTGATTCAACCTATTTGAAAAAGTAGTATGGGTACCCTCTATTAACTGCACCCTTTTTTAGGCAGCATTAATGGTCCTTCCCGTCAGCGTTTTGTGTCCTTCGGACCCGAACAAGGCGGAAAGGATCACTATGGGCTTTAATTATGGACTTGAAAAGAAAAAGTTTGACGAGGAGTGGGAAAAGCTGCGGAAAGAATATGAAGCAGCTGGAATGACGGCGGAAAGCATCAAAGAAATATACGAATATGATTGGGCTGCTTTTAACCGACGCAGAGCGGATGTGAATCATGAACAACCGCTTCTCAGTGCGCCTTTTGAAGAAAGTGAAGGAACTTTGGATCAATCTCCGCTGTTACTGAAGTTCTTTGATCAAATGAGTTATCAGGATGAGTATAGCTTTGGCTCCGGGCGTTACGCTTGGATTGAAACCATAGAGAATCCAGTTCTTTATAACAAACTGGTCAAACTGGACGACTCAGACAAAGAAATACTCACTTTGCTTGCTTTGGAAGGTTACAGCAGACGTGAAATAGCTTCTATTCGTGGTGTATCGGAGCAGGCAATCGGAAAAAGAGTAAAAAAACTTGGCGAATTTCTGTTTTCGGTTTAGTTTTTGCCTTTCTCGATGCCTACCAAGTGGAGAAGGACTCTCTTTCTCACACTGAAATAGGAGTATCGGAATGAAAACTGAAAACAATTATAAGAGAATACCGCATGTCGGTGAGATAGAGCTTTGTCTTTGCGGTCGCTGTGCGTCAACATACTACGGCATGAATGACCATGGAATTGCTCGTGTCGACATAAATCAAATAGAAAAAGACGTCTGTACCCTTTGCGGTTATCGTTTGGGTTATGACTATTATGTATGGCCGAAGTCAAATGTGGAAAAGACAGCGTCAGCGCGAATCCGCACATTTGTGGAGGATAACCGCGATGAGTAAAATTATTGATAGCAAGGGGAACATTTTCGGTGCCCTGAAGTTGATAGAGCAGTTGTATTTGGACGGCCAGATTCCCGGCTATATCTTCAGAAATATTATGAAAGAATATGGTAACGATATAGAAGTGGAGAGCTTCAAGTGTTATGCGAATGAGGCTCATGCTTCAGACGAGGTGGAAACATGTACGGAATAAGTTCCGATTTTCAAAAAAGAGACGTGGCGATTTATGCCAGAGTGTCAACTGAACATGAAGCGCAATTGTCCGCGCTTGAGAATCAGATGGACTGGTATAAACCTATTCTTGCAGCCAGACCAGAGTGGACCTTGGTTAAGCAATATGTTGACGAGGGCATTACTGGTACATCGGCTGAAAAGCGTCCACGTTTTATGGAAATGATCAAGGACGCTAAAGCGCATAAATTCGATATGATTATCACGCGCGAAGTTTCTCGTTTTGCCAGAAATACGGTAGACACCCTCCAATACACCCGTACGCTAAAAGATTATGGCGTTGAGGTCTTTTTCATTAACGATAACATTAAGACATTTGACGGTGACGGTGAACTCCGTCTCACAATTATGGCAACACTGGCTCAGGATGAAAGTCGCAAGACTTCTATTCGAGTAAAAGCCGGACAACAGACCTCGATGAACAATGGCGTCTTTTACGGAAACGGGAATATTCTTGGTTATGATCGTGTAGATAAAAACACATTCGTTATAAACCCGGAACAGGCTAAAACTGTGCGGATGATTTATGATATGTACTTGAGCGGGATAGGTGTTACAAAGATTCAATATGAACTTGAAAAAGCAGGGCGATTGACAGCAACCGGAAAGGAAAAGTGGTTTGCCTCCTATATTTCCCATATGCTTAGAAATTCATTCTACTGTGGGATCATTACATACCACAAAGAATACACGCCGGACTATTTGAAACAGAAAAAGATTAAGAATGATGGAGCTTTGGAGTACACTCAAGTGAAAGGGACACATACTCCTATCGTTACCGAGGAGGAATTCGCCCGAGTTCAGGAGATTCTTGCTCAGAAATCAATAAAATCAGGAAAAGGAAAAAACGCACGAAAAGTTGGACATAAGCCTCATTCTACTGTATGGGGTCGCCTTATGATTTGCCAATGTGGAAAGCGTTTTAATATGCACTTCCATGAACGGAAGGACCGTGCTCCAGGCGTGGACTATCAGTGCTATACCTCAGTAAATAGGGGCAGCCAAACCGAACGTCAAAAGAGAGGTCTCTCAATGGAGGGCACATGTGATACACCATTTATTCCCGGATGGAAAATGGAAATGATGGCAAGCCATCTATTCAAACGATATATCAAAAACGCAGATGATACTCTGCAATTAGCATATGCCTTGCTTGAACAGCATATTGACGATCAAGAAGAGCTGCCTGATAACAGCGACGCTATACGCCGAAAGCAATCCGAAATTGATAAACTAAACAAGAAACTTGCGAATCTAATTGAAATGCGAGAAGACGGAGATATCGAAAAAGAATATTTCCGAGAGCGAAAAAAGGAGATTGAAAGCAAGATTGGTCGTCTGGCAGAGAGCATAAAAAATCTTACACCCCTTCCGCCGAAGGATATTGCTGGCGATTATTCTGGAAGATTGGCTGAGTTGAAGAAAAAGCTAAGTGAGTATACTGACTTTGACGGCTTGGTGATTCCCGAAAGCATCGTTGAAGCCTTCATACAAAAGATTTGGGTTTCCAAAGATGAATTTCGGTGGTATCTCAGGACGAATCGCAGTAGCTCAGCTGAAGACGCCGAGCACATTCAAATAGGGGCTTTTACATTAACCTTAGAGGACGCCAAATCATACCAATACAGCTTTTCGACAAGAAAGAGAATATATAACTGGGAAGATTTGAACGTAACAGTTTGGATCTAATGATTAAGAGAAGGATTTCGGTCCTTCTCTTTTTTCATGACTTATTCATAATCGTGTGTTATACTGTCTTCGTTAATAGGATATAGCCCCTTATTTAGGAGAGCATAACCGCTTGATGGCTTTGATTAGTGCGGTTAGTAAATAGCAGCACAGGCTGCTATCAAGGAACAGCTCCAATAAGAAGTTGACGCTTGTAGCGTAGGCAAAACAACTGATATAAATACGGTCACACAGTCCCTTTGGATTGTGTGACCGTTATTTTTGCCATGCAAAAGCATGGCAAAAATAAGAAATGTGCCATTTCCTCGCCCCTGTGGGGCAACCGGAAATGATGCACAAAAACTTCATGCGCCGGCATTTGCGCATTTCCGTGGTGCGATGCTCAGGCATGAAGTTTTTTAGCCCATTTTCAGCTGAACACACCGCAAATCAAGCCGCTGGTTTCACTATGAAATCAGCGGTTTTTTTCGTGTTCAAAAAATTTTTGAATTTTTTCGCTCAGGGGGTTAAAAAATGAGCCTT